>Ga0209039_10003210_pt1 | contig 12967 bp, 14 predicted proteins | sample BogFormECP12_OM1_FD_188238 | JGI IMG/M metagenome (GOLD analysis project Ga0209039, IMG submission 188238) | Bog forest soil microbial communities from Calvert Island, British Columbia, Canada - ECP12_OM1 (SPAdes) (version 2) | ecosystem: Environmental > Aquatic > Freshwater > Wetlands > Bog ...
GTTGGGGCTATGAGTCTTTGATCCTGGCCGTCGCTGTGCAACCGGGTTGCACAAATGTCACTGTGCACCCGGGGTGCACAAATCTGGGGCTCGGTACCCAAGTGGTAAGGGAGAGGTCTGCAAAAATCCCTTTGATTCGATTGTCCTTACCGCGCTCTCTTCGGTCTTTTTCTCAAGAATTGCCCTTTTAGACCCCGATTCTTTGCTCAAATCTTGCTCAAATTCTAGGGGTCAGCCACTCTTCCCACTCGGCGTCCCGAGGAACTGAGCAACAAGTCAGTTCACGCTCGCCCCGCCGCAGCACCGCTTGTACTTCTTGCCGGAACCACACGGGCACAAGTTATTCCGCCCGACCTTGGGAGCATTGCGCCGAGGTTCCAAAGTACCAGCACCCGCCCCGTTTTGCGGTTGCTTCCGGAAGTACCGATACGCCTGCAACAGCCCAGCCGCCATGTGCACGATCACATCTTCCCGTCGCTCCGGGCTGATTGGCTTGGGACGCATTTTCGGGTCTGTGTCGTGCTCGTAGTGGAGCATGAATATGGGAACCATGCATCCGCCCTGCTCCTCGTCGTTGACAAGCTCAAGCCAGCCGTCGTGCCGCATGAGCGTGCCCCGCATGAAGCCGTGAGCCCAGTCGTTACCGTGAGCCACGCCATTCTCGTTCTGCAACAGGATCGGCCCGTAGACCTCGCCCTTGAACAGCGTCCCGGCGATGGTGTTCCAGTGCCGCGTCAGCAGCCCCAAGATGTCCTTTGCCTCGTCGAGGTTGGAGAACTCCGGTGTCTCACCGCCAAACAGTTCCCGGTTGTACTCGCTGGGCATCACTGCCTCCGGTCCGGCGATCAGCGCGGCGAAGAATCCGTCGAGTTGCTCAAGGTTCATCGCCCTCCCGCCTTTGCAGCTTTTGAGGAAATGTCCGAGGCGGTCTAGTTCGGCGTCTGTCAGCGGCTCGTGTTGGGCGAAGGTTGTCATTGCAGTTGCGAGTAGTATTACCCACGTTCAGGATGCCGCTGGGCATCTCAACGACATTTGTTGGTCGGATCGCCTTCAGCCATCATGGCCTCCATGACAGCCCTTTCCGGAAGGTTCGGGATAATGCCAGTTAAATATGCTTCGATGACAATCTCATCCTGCTGATTTCTGAACACGGCTTCAGCCTTGGCTCTATTACGATCATCAAGCTCAGTGATCGTGAAACAACACTCTATTGTGTCGCCAAAATACACTGGCTTCTTGAAAAGGAAGTTCATTCCCGATGCCAACCAGCCAATCTGTCCGCCGATCTCAGTGAGGATGCTGCCAACCAAGAGCCCATGACAAATTCGGTCATTGAAAGTCTTTAGGTTTGCAAAGCGTAGGTCAAAATGCACCGGGTTATAGTCTCTGCTGATCTCCGCAAAAGTCGTCGTATCGTGTTCCGTGAACGTGCGTGAAACGGCGAAACAGTCGCCTCGCTTGAGTCCTGCAATCGCTTTCTTGCGGATGTATGACATGGAAACCGTCCTCATTCGCGCAACTGGGTCTTCATCGCACGCAAATGATAACCGATGTATTCAGGTGAAAGCGCAAATTGACGCAATAGCGAGCGGAACGTCAGTTGGAGAATGGTCGCTCATAACCGGGCAGCAAAAAGCAGGCGCTAGCCCAGAGCAAACCGCCGCACTAAGGAGGTTCCGTCGCAGGCTGGGATGTGAGAAGCCGTCGGATATTCTTTCTCTATTTCTTCGGATACCCCACCGATTGCGCCAAGATGATTCTCTGCTGCGGCTGCAACTTCAGGGTCTTGGCAAGCGCGGGCTTATCGATGCTCGCCCGCACCACCGTGGCTAGCCCCTCCGAGGCGCAATACAGGTAAACGTTCTGTGCGATGAATCCCACATCAGCGGCGGTATACATCTCAGCGTCCGAGGAAGCCGCACCGTCAGTCTTCGAAAGATCGGAAACATAAACTAGGTTTACAGCCGCATCCTTGACGAAGGACTGCGTGCCAGTAGCCGCCCGGAAGTCGCCCGCCAACACGGGCTCTAATACGGTCGCCTTGGCATCGTAGACGTACACGCCTTCCGGAGTTGCCACGTAGATGCTTACTTCCTGCCAGTTCATGGCGGAAGGCGCAGTACGACGCCCATCGGGTCGGTTGATTCCGAAAGCCGCCCAGAGCAAGTTCGAAAGCGTCTGTTCTGAGAGCGTACCTGAACCGAACTCGCGAGTCGATTTACGATCCTTGAGAACCTCCATCAGAGGGCGTCCCCCTTTGGTCTGCGGCGACGGAAGCTGGATAGGTTTGAGCGCCTGCGCTGCTGAGATAGCCGAGAAGCAGAGTGCTGCCAGCACGAGCCTCAATAGGAACGGAGATTTGTGTTTCATGCAGGACCTCCTGCCAAAGTTCATTCCGAGTTCGAAGTAATTGCCAATTTAGAACGGTCTGCCAGCGAAGTCTGTGACGCACTCGATCAACCCGGAGATTTCTTCGGTCACGGGTCTGCGTTCAGGGATTGCGGCATTCATCTGTGGGGATTCATTTTCCCACGGACGGTCTGCCTTGGGTGACCCATTCGGCAAAGCGATTCTGCTGGGATTTAGCTGCCCGGAGGGGGTTCGGGTCGGCTGGGGCGTTTCAGAGGTGCTGGAAGCCTTTGTGACCACCCCAGCGACCGTATACGGGAACCATGATGACCGGGCGGTGCGACTCGATAGGCGTTGCCTGCAATCTCGAAGTTGGATATCGGCAGCCGATTCGATTCAACTCGCCCGTCGCGGACGGGTGATGGTCCTGACCAGTCCCACACTGATTGGGTGCGCCATTACGTACACGGCCCCGCCGATTATGCCCTCTGCGTGCATGGTCAGATTCTAGGAATTGTCGAAGCCAAGAAACTGACTCTCGGGCCACAGAGCGTTCTGACGCAGGCTGAAAGATATTCCAAAGGTGCTACCAGCAGCCCACTCAACTTTCGGGGGTATCGAGTTCCGTTTTTGTATTCGACCAATGGCGAGGTCATTTGGCATCACGACATCCGAAATGCTCTCAGTCGCTCGCACACAATCGCTCAGTTCCACACTCCAGACGCCCTAGCCGAACTGCTTGCCAAGGACTTCGACGTATCCTGTCAGGCGCTTCTCCAAACAACTAACGATCATCCCCGCCTTCGCGAATATCAGCGGGAGGCAAACGCAGCCGTCGAGAAGGCAATCGCTGATCGTAAGCATCAGATGCTCGTGGCGATGGCAACCGGAACGGGCAAGACCTTCACGATGGTCAATCAGGTTTATAGGCTGATGAAGGCCGGGGTCGCTCTGCGGATTCTCTTCTTGGTTGATCGTCGCGCACTGGCTGCACAGGCAGTGCTGGCATTCGCGTCCTTCGAGCCGGAACCGGGACTTAAGTTCGACAGAATTTACGAAGTCTACAGCCAGCGATTCCAGCGAGGAGATTTCGACGAGGACGATAAGTTCGACTCGAGAGTTCTACCAAGCTCTTATCTGACCGATCCTCAACCGGGGCACGCTTTCGTCTACGTGAGCACGATCCAGCGAATGACAATCAACCTTTTCGGTCGGGATGCGATCATGGCCTCTGGCGACGAAGAAGTCGATGAAGATGCCAGCCAGCTTAACATCCCAATCCATGCGTTTGACCTGATCATCGCCGATGAGTGCCACAGAGGATATTCAACTCAAGAAAGCGCAATCTGGAGGAAAACTCTCGATCACTTTGATTGCGTCAAGGTCGGCCTGACTGCAACCCCCGCCGCCCACACGATGGACTACTTCAAGGACATCATTTATCGGTACGAATACGAGCGTGCTGTGCGGGAGGGATTCCTTGTCGATTACGATGTGGTTGCGGTCAATTCCAACGTTCGCATGAACGGCATCTTCCTGAACGAGGGAGAGCAGGTTGAGGTCGTGAATCCCGTGTCCGGGGCCAAGCAACTCGACTTGTTGGAGGACGAGCGCCAGTTCGACAGCGCAAAGATCGAGCATGACATCACATCACCCGACTCAAATCGGAAGATTCTCGAAGAGGTCAGGAAGTGGATGCTGGAGCACGAACAGCGATATGGTCGCTTGCCGAAAACGCTCATTTTTGCGAGCAACGACCTTCCACATACGTCACACGCCGACCAGCTTGTAGACATTGCTCGGGACATCTTCGGTCGAGGCGATTCGTTCGCCCAGAAAATCACGGGTACCCGACTCGCCATTGCTCAAGGATGATGGAGGCTCCGGTTCAGGCGTGAAATGAGCGATGGGGAATGCTGGGTGATCGGGAAAAAGTTGGGTACAATCTCGATACCAATTCCCGATTTAAGCCGAGACTGAATGAAGTTTGTCAAGAAGCTTGACCAACGCCAGCGTGTCCTGAGCGCAATATTCCCAAAGAGCCTTCCTCCCTTTTTCACGCTCGGACTGATCCAGCCCGCCACGCATCAGCAATTCCCACGCCAGCCCAGCTTCCTGCCCGTTTGCCACATCCATGCCCTCGTAGCTCATCTCTGGCACTAGCGCAGGCAACACTGCTTTGAGTGAAAACGATCCGGCGAATGCAGGGTGGTAGACGTGGTTGCGAACTACAGGGAGCAGATCAAAGAGACGGCCTTGTATCTTCTTGATCCGCCCGCCAAACTCTGGCAGCCATGCAGCGAGTTCGGCGAGTCTCTGTGATTCGAATTGTCGGTTATATACGACGATGCTGCCACTACCGCCTAGCGCAGCACATAGAGTGTTGATGAATTCACTGCGGGGATCGCTGTTGTCGGTGGCTAAAAATTCGGAGTGCTCAGGTTCCGCTCCGGGCTGACGCAGCACATGCACGCTCCACTGGAATGGGAGTTGGTCGAATGGACGCATTCCCGAGAACCGTGGGATCGCAGGATTCACGGTTTCAAAATCCATAAAATAGAGCGGGTACTTCAGGCTCTCCAATTCCTTGCCCAGTTCAGGGCTGAACCAAGGCTGACCCGATTGCACGCTCGTGCAACCACGCCGCTGTCTCTCACTGAGCGGAAAGTCAGCGGGAATGTCGAAGATGGATTCGACGCCCATTTCATCCAGTTCCTCTGCGGCACTGGCATGGAGTCTTGGCAGATAGCCGATGTGGTCATCTGGGAGCGGGGGATTGCAGCGGTCGTAGAACTCGCATGTGATGGGGTCGGTGCAATGGCGTCCCGTAGGTAGGTCAGGTGCGTTCGGCATGGCGAGGACACGAAATTCTGAACGAAGCAAGAACGTGAGTTTAGGCTGCAACCGCTCGACCCGTTGAGTCAGGTTTCTGATCTTGAAGAACCGTCGCACATCGATGGAGCCGCCGTCAAAAACATAGTTTCGATTGATGTGGGCGAGGCACGAGGAAGCTAAGTCTAGTCCGCAGCGAGAAACGACACGGTGCTGAATCGCCACATCATCCAAGTGGTAGTCCTTGAGGTCTGTCGTGGACTTGACCTCGATCAGACGCCAGCGATTGTCTCTGCGACGGTGCAGGATGTCCACCCGCACGAGCACGTCGCCGTTCGAGAAAGTGCCCTCGAAGATGGCAGGAACCTCAGGGTTCGCAGTTAGCTCCTGTGTGGTGCGGATCGCCTGTCCCAGTCCATCAGAACCGTCAACCTTCACACCACCGGGAAACAACTGGTGGGCAAGCCGTCCGACCTCCTGACCTTGCTCCATGATCGCGGAGCCTGAGGCGTCCGGCTCTGCCGCCAGTTCTGGCTGGTGCACCTGAAGGTAGAGGCGCTTAAGGCACTGCGCTCCGGCTACAAATTTGGATTTGGAAATGTTCATGCGGCAGCCACTCATTTCTACTTAATAAGTCCCGCAGATTCCAAAACGTCCAATAACTCTTGCGTGGTGACCTTCTGCCAGCCCTTGTCCTTGATGAGTCGGCGCTCGGTTATTGGAATCAGGCTCCACGCCGTCTCGTCTCGATATTCGAGAACGAACTTGGGAAGATTGTCGTCCCACAGATGCTCATTGTCATCGATAGTGAACCAACCGATTGACCACTCTCGGACGGCAATCTGCAACGTGCCAACCTCATGTCCGTCGATCAGTGCATTCTGCACCTGAATCTCAGGGATGATCGTACCATTCAGCCGAAAGCGAAACTCACGCCCCATTAGTCCTCCGATTTCCTCCCACTCCTCTTCTACCAATTTCTTTCGACAAATCGCTAGGAATCTGAAAATAAAGTTGTCGAGATGGCACCTTAGTGTGATTACTCAAACTTTTTTCCCACATTCCTATCGATTTTCTTCTTCAACTGGGTATAACAGCAATGCAGGTGAATACGTGCCTGACTACTACAGCAGAGAAGAAGACATCACCGTCGATGCCCTCATCGAAGAACAGCGGAGGCTCGCTCGTTCTAAGACTTTCTTTGAGAAGGTAGTCGGCACATTGTGCGTGGCGGCGCTCCTCAACGAGCGACTCGATGCATTACCCGATGAAGCGGTCGGACAGTTGATGTTGGATCACATCTGGAGCCAAATGAATCTTCTCGGGCCTGAAAGTGTGATCGTTGAAATTGCCAGCGAGCGATTGCTCGGATCAGCTATTGCGATTACTCCGAATGCAGCCAGCGTCGAGAAGTACGAGACATCGCTGGTTTGCCCGAAGTGTGGTGCCGAGTTCTGGAGGGTGGATGAATAAACCTGACCGAGCAGATGTGCGCCGGGTGGACGTAAAGGTGAATGGGATCACGTTCGAATCGGTTCGATTGCGACGGAGATGTGACTTGGTTGACTTCGATGTCCTGATCGACGATCCCCACATCGGGCGCTTTGCCCTGACCGCTGCTGTCCCCAGTCTGGAACTGCGAGACGAAGACTCCGATTGGCGACACGTGACACTGGACGAACTGAAAAAGCTTCTGGCGGATGACGGCGAACTCGCTGACGCTGCCGATGAGCCGCAGGCGTCCGAAGCGGCTGAGCACGAGTCCTTCAATCGTCTCGTTGCGGAAGGCAACCACTTGATGAACGCAGAGATCGCTCTGTTTCGAGCGGGCATTGCGTTCCTTCAACTGCCGTGGCAGAGAGACAGGTTTGCCAGCAGTGTGCTGATGGTTTCCAGCGTGCCCAAGGCCAGAGCCTGCCTGCTTCAAGCGGGGTTCCAACCGAAGGTCAATTCAGAGACGGTGCTGTTCGACGGCTGCAACGGGCAAGCTGTCCAACTGCTTCAAGGCAAGTACAGGCTGCCGAGAGCAAAGAGTTAGCGAACGAAAAAAGGAGCATAGAGCCGAATGAAAAAAGCCGCCGCAATCTACGTCCGAGTCTCAACGCCCGACCAACACGTCGAGTCACAGTTGTACGATCTTCGAGAGTTGGCTGCACAGCGAGGCTTCGAGGTTGTGCACGAATACGAGGATCGTGGTGTTTGTGGAAAGAAGGCACGCCGTCCCGGACTCAATGCACTCATGGCTGATGCACGGCGCAAAAAGTTCTCGGTCGTGCTGGTGGCGGCATTCGACCGCATTGCGAGGAGCACTCGGAATTTTCTACAAGTGATCGACGAGTTGGACAGTATGGGAATTGAGTTCATCTCACGGCGAGAAAACGTCGACACCAGCGGGCCGATGGGGCGTCTTTTCGTGACGATCATCTCGGCGATTGCAGAACTGGAAAGGTCACTCGTGATGGACCGGGTCAAATCGGGAATGCGAAGGGCAAAACTTGAGGGCCGTCAGATCGGCAGATCAAGGCTGGATGTGAACCGAGAGCAGGTTGTCATTGACCGCCGCTCGGGGTTGTCGCTGACGCAGGTCGCCAAGCGCCACAACATTTCGAGAGCCTCAGTGTGCCGCCTGATGAAAGGGGCGAACAGCGATTGCTCTCTAGCCTTTGCAATTCCTAGCGATGAAGCTGGGCTAGAGGCTCGGCTCTAAAGGCAACAGGAAAACTGGGGGCAAATGATGCAAATCGGTGACCCGCTGCGAACCATTGTCGTGGAGCCGCTGGAACTTCCAGTGGAACAGCCGACCCGCGAACCTGAGCCCGAGCCGATTCAGTCGCCAGAGCCGGAGCCCGAGCCGGTGCCAGCCAAGCAATGAGCATCCCTGACTACATTTCGCCGATCATCGGCTACCGCGTCTGGCGGTGGGACGCTACGGGGTTGAGGTCGATCTGCTGGACGCGTTGGCACCCGCGCAAGCCGCTGGCGGCAAGATGCAGGGCATGCGCCGGGCATGCGAAGAACGCGCATGATGCCCACGAGCCCCCGCAAACCAACTGCACCTGCGGCATCTACGCAGCCAAAACTTTCCACCACTTATGCAGCGTGGGATACGCGAAGTGCGGAATCCATGGCGAGGTCTACCTGTGGGGAACGGTCGTGGAGCACGAATTCGGATGGCGTGCTCAGTTCGCCTATCCGAAGAGTTTGTTCCTGCCGCCCGACTTGATCCCATCCGACACGAAGGAAATGGAGTCCCGCCTAGAGGCCCTTGCTGCGTATAGCACAGACATCTTCATCGTTGGAGGCGGGCAGAGCATCCCCCTGTGTCGGAGGGGCTCAGGCTTCGACGCGGCGGGGCTCGATTACCTGATCGGGAAACGCACGCAGTACTACGCCCGGCGCCAGCGGGACAGAACTTTGATGAGGGGAGACCGCGTGGCGGTCCTCGGCCGTGGGATCGCGGTGGTCGAGTACGCCGACGACACGGAGGTTCACGCGCTGCTGTCGAACAGAAGCACGCTGAGGATCGCCCGCAAGGAAATTGTTTGGGACGAGCGCAACATGCGGTGGGAGACGGACGCCAACGCGCCATTCGAATGTCTCGTGCGACCGATCCAGTGACTTTTTCATTCAGGAGGAGATCGTGGAAAGCTGTTCAGCTTTCTTATGGATATGAACACCAACAATCTAGGGCTATCGAGCAAGTCCACAGGGCAGTTAGAGCGGATGATCGACGATGCCGCGTGGATCACGTATCCGCTGCACGTGCTTGTGGGCATCATCAAGTCCTTCCTCTTCATTCTTTTCCTCATCTCTGCTGTCATCGTGTTTACGATTGGCTGGATGATGACTGCCCATGACAACCGTGCGGACCTGACCAAGAACTTTGTCACCGAGCAATCGGTCTACCGTGTCGATCTGGCGGCCAACACCTTCGCGGACAATGCGGTGACCGTGCATCAGGCGGGACAGTTGCCGGTGCTCGACAGTACCCTTCAGGCGACATTCGACGGCTGCATGGGAACGGGGGAGCGACTCAGGAACCCGATGTGGACAGACCACGACTGGCTCGCCGAGAAGAGCGATGTGTTCCAGTCGGCATACATCGCAGCCTCGCACAATCTGGCGGCGTTGAAGGTCGCGTTGCACAGGGTGAAAGTTGGTGAGCCTGTGTACTCGTTCCACTACGCCTGCACCGACGCGATGGGCTGGACATCGCCCGTCGTGATTCCGAACACCCCTGTCGTGTACATGTCAATGTTGGAACGCACGGACGGTTCTCCCTTTGACCCCGCGCACGTTTGGTTCACGGGCATGTGCTTGGCCTCGGCTCATTGCACGGACGCGGATTTCGTGCCCCGCAACGACTCGATCTATGTGGACGCGATCACCCCGCAGGTGACGGCGAATCAGGGTGCGGCATTAAAGGCTCTGAAAACCACGGGCAGACCTGAGTTCTGGATCGCCGCTGCCCATGCGAACGGCATCTACGGGCATGATTCGGAATTCGTCAGCTACGCCGTGATGGAACAGGGCCAGCTTGCCGAGGCACTTCGTCATCGGGAATCTTCTTCGGAAGAGTTCCTTCACGAAGTCGAAATCGGCGTCGGTTGCTACGTTGCCTTCACCGTGCTTCTGTGCGTGTGTTTCACCCGCCGCACGTATAAATTCAACCATCCCTGCGAAAACTGAGTATTGGACTCGGGTCGGGGCCTGCATCCTCAAATTCGACCCTGACGTTCTGCGATGGGAATAGACTGTGACTCATAGGAAGGACTAAAACCAAGCGTCCCAACAGCACCTCGGCCTTGATTTGACCCCAAGTTCTTCGGAGGTTGAAATGACGCAACGAACCTTTTCTCTAGTCACGGCAGTTCTCTTCTCTCTGGCAGCTTTCCTTCATGCAGTTCGCCTCATTCGTGGATGGCAGGTCACCGTTGAAGGCGCAGTCATGCCAATCTGGATCAGCTGGATAGGGCTCGTCATTGCGGCGTACTTGGCCTATCAAGGTTTCCTATTGAGCAAGACGCCGACGAAATAGATTGAGTTCACCGGACTGAGCCGCCGCTGAACGAAGTCTGGGCGAGTTTCATTGCAGCTTTGCGTACTCCGCCTTGGCTTCCTTCAGGATGGGGATGTCGGGGTCGGCGTCTTTCCAGATGGTCACGAGCAAGAGCGGCCACAAGCGGAAGTGAGGTTGTCACCTGCGGTAGCGTTGGGTAAGCTGTTGGAAGCGCGGGTCCGAGCGCAGCGACGAGAAATATGGGTTGGCATCAATGGCGGGAAAATCGCGGTACCCGGCGTTGAATGCTTTTTGCAGCGTGTCCAGAGCTTTTTCTTTATCGTCGCGGGCAGCGAAGGCCGAACTCAACTGAAAAAGTACGATGGGCGTGCTCCCCTGTTTCAAGAGAAGGGTAAGCGCCCGGTCGTAGTCCCCTTGGCCGAGATATACCTGCGCCAGCCCTAAATCTGCGGTAGTAGAACTGGGATTCAATTCCTTGGAGTGCTCCAGAGCTATGATCGCCTCGGGAAATCGCCTCTGGAGGAGAAGGGCGCGGCCAAGTTCATAGTAGGCACCGGATAAAGAGGGTTGCAGACGAATGGCCTCCCGTGCAGCTTTTTCTGCCTCAACGGCCTTGGGCGGCTGTTCATATCCAAGCGTCCAAGAGAGAGACACCCATGCCTGCGCATTTTCAGGCTCCGCTTGGATCGCCTCCCGCGCTTGCTCAGAGGCACGCGCATACTCGTACCGATTCGCGTACACCAATGCGAGAGATACATGGGCATCACCGAGGTGTGGATCAATAGCTAAAGCGCGTTGGGCGAGTTCCTCCCCACGCAGCAGGTGCGCACTGTTGCCGTCAACATTGCGATAGTAGAAGTTCTCCACGCGAGATAGACCGGCCAGAGCGAGAGGATATTTCGGGTCCGAACGCAAAGCACTCTCAAACTCCCTCCGTGCCGCTTCGAGCTTTTCGGGGTTGTCCCAAGACCAAGCAAGGGCTAGGCCGCGCAGATAAGCGTCGTATGCTTCGGCATTCTGCGTATATCGATGCTCGACGGCCTGCTGTTCTTGAGGGCTGAGCTTCAGATTGAGGGCTCCACCAATCTTCAGAGCGGTCTGCTCCTGAAGAGCAAAAATATCCTTTAATTCGCCAGTGAAATCGTCCGCCCAAACTTGAAACCCAGTGGCAGCATCGATCAATTGCACACTCACGCGCACTTGATTGGCGACCTTTCGTACGCTGCCGGCCAGCAAGTAGCGCACCTGCAACTCTCGACCAATCTCGTCGGGAGTCTTTTGTGCCCCCTTAAAACGTGAAGTGACGGAATACGAAGCCACCTTCAATCCTTGAATGTGAGACAGCTTAGTGCTGATTTCCTCCGTCATACCGTCACTGAAATAGTCGTTGGCCGGATCGCCGCTCAGGTTCTGGAGCGGAAGAACAGCAATGGAAGGCTTGGCTGCCACTACCCCCGCGGCAGGCGCTTGCCGCATCCAATGCCACTGAAAAGCAGCAAATCCGACGGCCAGCGCCACCAGAATGATCGCCCCCGCGACGAGCATCCTTCGACCGGCCAGCCAGCGCGGTCCGACGGTGGCTTCGGGGGGCACAGCAATCTGCGCCGACTCTGTGTCCCGCTTCAGCCGTTGCAGGTCAGTGCGAATGTCCGAGGCGTGCTGGTAGCGGAGGTTGCGGTCTTTCTCCAGACACTTGTTGATCATTTCTTCTAGCTTTGGGGAGATGTCTGGGTTGATTCGGACTGGGGAGACAGGCGAGCGTTCCAGAATCGCATTGAAAATGACTCCCGAACTCTCTCCGCGAAACGGCAATGCCCCTGTCGCCATCTCGTACAGCACCGCGCCAAAGGAGAACAAATCTGTCCTGCCATCGAGTTCTTTGGCTCGCACCTGCTCCGGCGACATGTAGGAAATGGTTCCAACAGCGGCACCCGGACTGGTCAAGTGATCAGCACTCGATTCGACCGTTGCCTGAGACAGCCCCGCCCCCACGCCCATCGCGGTGCTCCCCGTAGGAGTAACTTTCGCCAACCCAAAATCCAAAACCTTTGCGTGCCCGCGCTCGGTGACGAAAATGTTCGCAGGCTTGATGTCGCGATGAACGATCCCTTTGGAGTGGGCGGCATCGAGAGCATCGGCGATGTCGATGCCCAGCGACAGCAGCGTTTCGGTTTCTAGAGGCCGTCCGATGATCAAATGCTTCAGCGTCACCCCGTCCAGAAACTCCATGGCGATGAACGCTCGACCGTCCTGCTCACCGATGTCGTAAATCGTGCAGATGTTTGGGTGATTCAGTGCAGATGCGGCTTGGGCTTCGCGTTGAAAACGGGCGAGTGCCTGCGCGTCGCGGGCAACATCCTCCGGCAAGAACTTGAGGGCGACGAAGCGATGCAGCCGCGTGTCCTCAGCTTTATAGACGACGCCCATGCCACCGCCGCCGAGTTTTTCGACGATGCGGTAGTGCGAGATGGTTTGGCCGATCAATGAACCGCCTTGTGTGCGACCATATGCTGCGCTTTCTGATCCAAGACGGGCGCACGCTCTGCACACTCTCGGATTTCCTGCACGCGAGACGTGACAATTGGCGTGGAATATTCCGGATGACAAAACTCCAAGCGCATACCACGACCGACAAAACGCCGCTTCAGCATGGAACCGCCCCAAGTCGATCCTGCGATGGCAACCAAGGTCGGTCCCGGGCAGTATTTTGGATGACCCGAAATTAACGCTTGGCTTCCTCCCAGCATCACTGCCGTGTAGCAGCGG
>Ga0209039_10003211_pt1 | contig 12967 bp, 8 predicted proteins | sample BogFormECP12_OM1_FD_188238 | JGI IMG/M metagenome (GOLD analysis project Ga0209039, IMG submission 188238) | Bog forest soil microbial communities from Calvert Island, British Columbia, Canada - ECP12_OM1 (SPAdes) (version 2) | ecosystem: Environmental > Aquatic > Freshwater > Wetlands > Bog ...
CTGATCACCAATTGGTATGGGTAGGGCTTGGGCAGAACCCGTCCATATTATCAGGTCCGAATATGGGCCTGATACAAGATGCCTGGAATGACATTCAAAAGTACTACGTCGATCGTGCAGCTATTCAACCTCAGCAATTAACTTATGGCGCAATCAGCGGCATGGTTAATGCGCTTGGCGATACCGGCCATAGTCGCTTTTTAACACCGACCGAAGTAAAACAAGAACAAAACTTTACTCAGGGTCAGTTTGAAGGGATCGGCGTAGAAGTAGAAGTTAAAAATGGGCAGATTGTCATTCTAGCTCCCATCGATGGCTCCCCGGCCCAAAAAGCAGGCTTACATTCCGGTGATATTATATTAAAAGTCAACGGTACTGATATCACTGGCGCACCGCTGGATTCGGTAGTAAATAAAATTCTGGGTCCGGCTGGCACTCAGGTAACCCTGACAATTCAATCTGCAGGCTCAACTCAAACCCATGATGTGACGATCACGCGCGCCCGCATCCAAACACAAAACGTAAGCTGGCAGATGATCCCAGGCACCCATATCGCTGATGTGCGCCTGTCGGGCTTTAGCGATGGCGTCACAAAACAATTAACCAGTGATCTGCAAGCATTGCAATCGCAGGACGCCACAGGATTGATCCTGGATATGCGAAATAATCCGGGTGGTTTATTGAACGAATCAATCGGAGTTGCAAGTCAATTCTTAAGTAGTGGAACCGTTCTTGAAGAAAAAGACGCTCAGGGAAAAATCAACCAGGTTTCGGTCAAAGCGGGCGGCGTGGCGACCAGTATACCGATGGTTGTATTAATAAACAATAATACCGCCAGTGCAGCAGAAATTGTAGCTGGAGCTCTACAGGATGCTGGCCGCGCCAGAATGGTTGGGGAAGTCACCTTCGGAACCGGCACCGTTTTAAATGAATTTCCACTCCCAGATGGTTCGGCTATGTTCCTGGCTACTCAAGAATGGCTGACTCCCAAGGGCCGGGTCATCTGGCATGTAGGTATCCCACCAGATGACACCGTCAGCATGGCTGCCGATGTTGCCCCTCTGTTACCCGAAACGATCCAGAGCATGACGCTCGCTCAAATCCAATCCAGCAGCGATGTACAGTTTGTGGAAGCCTTAAATAAGCTTGGATCGACTTTGGGTACAACAACCGCGCATTATTAGGAATCAAACCAAAAAGCCGGTCGCATATTTATGGGCCACGCAAAAGGCCCTCACCCAATCTCTCCCGCAGGGTGAGGAGAAGAGACACCGGTTCATATCAAATAAGCCTTGGCCTGGTGTAACCACAATTTGAATATCTAAAACAATGAGACGATCCGCCCTTGAAAAACGCAGATCGTCTTGTATTATTTTATGCAGTCGCCGGTGCGGTTATTCAACCTTTAATGACTTGAACAAACGAACTTTCCAGAAATCAAGCAACACAAGAAACAGAAGGATCACAACCAATGTAAATAAAACCAGGCTTAACGGGATTGCTATCATCAGAATACCTTGGGTTGCCAGAAATCCAACCAGTATAAAATCCAAAATCGTGGCCAACATCATCCACTGTCCTGGAGTCGAACTCCATAAGTGACGGCGTTCGCGTACCAGATAAACCGCCCCCTGGCCGCTAAAAACTAATGCAAGGAAAAGCATTGTTTGCAATTTTCCCAAAGAAAGCTTTAACTCTAATGATCCAAACCAGAATAAGCCAAATAACAGGACTAAAATGGGAATTGCCAGCCCTAATGCTGCTGTAACCAAAGTCCTGATCTGCCAGCGGTTGGGCTTTTTTGAATAACGCACTCGGTCCGTTGCAATCGACATAGTTACAAAATCGTTTGTAAAGAGCAGCAATATAATGAGTATGGAGGTGGTCACAAAAGTCCTAAAAATGATCAAACTCAAACTCATAAAAAGCACAATGACGATTGTTTTAATAATCTTATTCAAAGTATAGGTCAACATGCGTTGGTAAATCTGGCGGCTCACTTGTATCGCTGAAATAATATTACCCAATCCAGCATTGGTCAGCACCAGGCTGGCAGAGGCTTTTGCAACGTCGGTGGCATTGGATACCGCAATACCGACTTCTGCCTGCCGCAGAGCGGGAGCATCATTGACACCATCTCCAGTCATCCCTACGATATGACTAAAACGCTGGAAGGTCTTTACCAGGTTATATTTATCCTCCGGAAGCACTTCAGCAAAGACCTCGCAATCCGGGTCAATTTTCGTCGAAATTGCTTGAACGGCATTTTCGCCACAGTCCCATTTGACCAGGCCTATCTGAGCAGCGATGGCTCGAGCAGTCGCCTGGCCATCCCCGGTCACCATCACGACTTTAACACCGAGATCATGCAATTCCTGTATCAGTTTGCCCGAATCAGATCGCGGTGGGTCTTGAAACCCGATCAGACCGGCTACCGCCAACTGATCGTCGTGGCCGGTTGCCACTGCCAGCATTCGCAATCCTTTACCCGCCATTGCTTCAACGTCTGAATCAATCTCCGCTTGCCCATATGGGTTTAACGCGCTGATAGCACTGGCCGCACCCTTGATGACGTGAACGGATTGTTGCCCTTCTTCAAACACTGCCTCGGATCGTTTGGTGTCAGGATCAAATGGGGTAAATTGCAAATTGGCTGGCGGTGAGACCAGCAGACCTCTGGTTCTCGCTTCATTCAGTACGGCTAAATCGAGGGGATCCTGGGTGGCATCGGATGAGGCCAGAGCAGCCAGACGCAAAGTCTCTTCCTCTTTGAATGGGAAATAAGGTTTTACAACGGTAACCTTCAAATGATTCTCTGTAATCGTGCCAGTTTTATCGGTACACAAGACATCCATCCCGGCCGCTTCTTCAATAGCGCCCAGACGAGTAACCAGCGCACCCTGGCCGGCCAGTTCCAGAGCTCCAACCGCAGTTGCGACTGTAAAAGTAACTGGCAAAGCCACCGGAACGGAGGCTATTAATAAAATGATGGCAAAAGGGAGAAAATCCTGCCAGGCCAAGCCGGTAAAAATAGCAAAAAGCAGCACTACAGCAGCCAACCCCCCATCTAAAAATATCAGATCACGAACAATAGCGTAGACTATCTCATTCAAAGTACCTGAAGTTTTTGCCAGTCGCACCAACTCTGCAGTTTTGCCATAAGAAGTGTTTCGCCCGGTGGCGATGACCTCGCCAGTGGCCTCGCCGCGTTTCAAAATGGTGCCGGCATAAACAGTACTTCCTTCGCCGTTTTCAACCGGCAGCGATTCGCCGGTTAAAGTAGACCGGTCTACCAGCACCTGGCCTGTTTTTATTTGCATATCGGCAGGCGCCAGATCCCCCATGCGCACATGGATGATATCACCCATAACCAGCTCTCGGGCAGGAATGATCTGCCATTGGCCATCTCTAAGAACCCTGGCATTTACCGTCAGGCGTTGGCGTAAAAAACTTAAGGCATCCTGAGCCCGGTTTTCTTGAAACGAACTGATCCAGGCATTGAACAATACCAGCAAGGCAATGATGCCTGCTTCGGTCCATTTTCCCAGAAATAATTCAAGCAGGACGGTAATTTCCAGCATCCAGGGCACCGGCCCCCACATTTTCTGAACAAAAACTAACCAGGGTCGCTTTCTCTCTGCCGGTATCTCATTTGGCCCGTAAATCTGAAATCTTTTCAAAGCTTCCGCACTCGTCAGTCCAACGAGGTGTGGTTCGGATTGCCGGGTTGTGGATTGATCAATCATCAAATCTCCTAACATATGCGCTGCCCCACCTGATAACGGTGCGCATATGAGTGTTCATATGGTCATTAAATACTCTTATTGTAATCATATAAGAATAGTAGTTTCTTAAAATGCAAGTTAAATCCACATTAAGGCTGGTTTATCCAGGCGATTATGGGGTTTGCAGTGTCTAATACAGCAGCATTGTTTGCGAACCAGGTTAATAATAAATTTGTAAGCTAGCTATAGCGATTAAATTATGGTAGTAAAATAAAATTAAGATCATCGGATAATTTGAATAATGTCCGGTTTAGAGGACATTTGGCCTATGATAATTCAATATCTTGTCCATTTTACCAGGTGCTTGGCAGCAGCATTACGGATCATCGAAGAACAATCCCTGGTTTCCATAAATAATTAGCTGGCTGAGGTGAATATGGAAACTGTAAATATCCTGGTTATTGAGGATGATGAAATCGTTGCACGAACTGTAGAACGCAGTCTTCGTGGTAATAATTATCATGTTTTTATCGCCAACAGCGGGGTTGAAGGATTAAAAATCGCCAGAAGGCAGTCGACCAGCCTGGTAATCCTGGATATCATGATGCCGGGTATGGATGGATATACTGTTTGCCGGGAAATGCGAGCTGACCCGCTGCTCGCCAATCTGCCGATTTTGTTTTTGACCGCTAAAGCAAAAGATGAAGACAAAATAGCCGGTTTCCTGGCCGGAGCAGATGATTATCTGAGCAAACCATTTAATATCGACGAGTTAAATTTGCGCATCCGAGCCATCCTCAGACGGATAAAAACCCAGCCAGCAATCCCGCCCGAACCGGACAGCAAAGAAAATCCAGTTTTGCCCCAGGCAGAGTCGATTGAGCCGAATGAACAATCCAACCGACAAACGCTTAATATCGGCGCTTACGGGCTCAATGTACGGACCTACGAGCTAGACACACCCGATCGCGGTAGAATCAGGCTTACGCCTGTCCAATTCGACCTTCTTTACCATCTGATGACCCACCCCGGTGAAATTTTCTCTCCGGCTCGCCTGTTGGATGAGGTTTGGGATTATCCATCTGAGACCGGCAGTCCGGATTTGGTACGAGTCCATATAAAAAATCTTCGTGAACGAATTGAAATCGATCCCCGCCATCCAGTATTTATTGAAACTGTGGCAGGCTACGGTTATACCGTTCAAGCGAAGTCCGGCTGATTATCGCCCAATGGTTTGTTATCATTTCCGGAGATTAATTTTTCTAGATGACTGGGCTGCAAAACCAGATATTCTTTGATTTAAATAAAGTATTCCCTGATCTTTACCCGATTTTTATGGTTACTTAAGATGATTTCAATTACCATAATATCAAGTCTCTCAGAAAAGAGCTTTTATAAACGATTACGCCGCCAACAGGTTGGCGGGAAATCCGTATTCCTGGGATGACTATATCATAGACCTCCTGGCCGGCATTTGGAGATCAACCGGTAAACGGCCGATGGAAAATCAGCCGTGGACTGATTGAAAGGAATGAACATGCAGGAAAAACCTCGAGTTTTGATGATCGAAGACAATCCCGATCAAGCCCTTGTGATACAGGAATATTTAAAGCTTGACGCAAAATTTGAAGTCGATTGGGCAAACTCAATCAAAGCATTTTGGGAACATATCGCTAAAAATAAATACGATATTTTGCTCATGGATTATCGCCTGCCGGATGGAACCGGGTTGGATGCCTTAAAAGAGCTTCCGAAAAGAGGCTACCGGCTGCCGGTTATCATGGTTACAGGCCAGGGGGACGAAGAAATTGCCGCTCAGACTATCCGGCAGGGAGCAGATGATTATGTGGTTAAAAGTGGCAATTATTTTATAAAGCTGCCTGCTTTAATCAGGAAAGTCCTCAAAGAATTTGAGCTCGAATTATCGGTCGAGCGATCCCTAGAAAAAATCCGCTACCAGGCCATTCTGCTGGATAATGTACGGGATGCAGTAGTGGTCTGGGATACCAGCGGGCGAATTAATTATTGGAACTCTGCTGCGGAAATTTTATTGGATTGGCAGCCAAACCAGATGGCCGGAGCAAGTGTAACTCAGGATTATTATCCTTTGTTCTCCCCACCTTTAGACTGGAAAACGGTTGAGAAATGCCTCAACGCAGATATCGAACGCAGAATTGCAAAAAACGGTCACGAAGATGTCTGGATCAGCTCCAAGATTACCTGTCTCACCGGTGATGCGCCCGAAAACAAATTGATCGGTTATATGGACGTGATCAGGGATATTACCCACCGAAAAAAAGCAGAGGAAGAACGGCGGAAACTTTCCAGTGTAGTTCAACAAACGGCCGATAGCGTCATTATTACCAATAAAGACGGCCTGATTGAATATGTCAATCCAGCTTTTGAAAAACTGACCGGTTATACACTGGAAGAGGCACTTGGTAAAGACCTCTCACTGATCAGTGATCCCCAGCCAGACGATCACCTGGAGAAAACGCTTTGGCAGACTGTACTGGCAGGTGAATCTTTTCGCTCAGTTTTTATCCGGATCAAAAAAAATGGTGAACAGTTTTATAGTGAAGAGATTATTACCCCTTTGCGAGATGCCCAAGGAGCTATTGATCACCTGGTCTTAAACAGCCGAGACATCACCGAACGGCGTAGAATGGAAAACCAGATCCAGGCAGCCATGATCCAACTGACAGAATCCGCTCGACTGGCAGCCATTGGGGAATTATCCACCGGCATTGCCCATCGTATCAACAACCCGCTCACTACCATCATCGCTGAAGCCCAGCTACTTCGACGAGAAATTTCTCCTGAACATCCTTTTTACGATCCAATTTCGGATATCGAAAAGGCCGGCTGGAAAGCCCAGGAAGTTGTTGGTAAATTGTTAGAATTTTCCAAACCCGCTACTAATGCCTTCGAGGTCTTGTCCATCAACCAGACCATTCAATCCGCCCTAGTTTTAGTTGGTGCGCAGCTCCAATCGAACAATGTAGAAGTCAACCTTGAATTAGAAAATGGCCTCCCGTCTATTTTAGGCAATGCTCGCCAGATAGAAGATCTTTGGGTAAATCTGTTGCTTCTAGCGCGGGATGCCACAGCAGATGGCCAGCCACATTCTATCCAAATTCGCTCCTGCTCGGCTCCTAAGGCAATGATCAAAGTTACATTCAAGGATGATGGCAAAGAAATCCCGGCAGATCAGTTGGCCCGTATCTTTGAGCCCACCTTAATTGGCTATGATATCAACCGTGGTACTGGTATTGAATTTACCATTTGCCAGGAAATTGTGCGCCAGCACAAAGGCACCATTCGGGCAGAAAGCAATCCTAATGCCACCACAATCACGATCTACATGCCAGTTTTTGTTGCAGAACATAGCCAATTGATTAATTTGAGCCTGCATGAAAATGGTTGATCTAAATTTTTCAAACCATTTGCGATTCAAAATTTATGCAGGTTTTATGGCAGGCTACCCCAAAAAGCCATAATATATAAGCAGCACAGCAGGAAGCACTACAGACTTCAACAAAAGCCCCTGCTGTGCTCTTCTTTTGTCCAGAAACATTTGCAATTTAAAGGAACCCATGCGAATTTTAGATGACCATCGATTGAAAGGTGTTTGTAATTAATATTTATGCCAATTTTACGGTCTTTAATGTACAAGTGGACTATTATATAGTTACAGCACGGCAGGAAGCATCCACCAAATCACCGATCAGACCTGCCGTGACTTACCTTAAGAACTCATTTATTGAATTTACATCCCCCTATTTTACTTCCAGGATGGGGTGGAAACTTTTTATCCTGGTAGGGACACAAAAATTTTATCTGTAACAATTTATGGTTCTAGATAAAGTGTCTCTACCGAATGATTATAAAAAAAGAACCCGTTGCACGGGTTCTTTTTTTTATCAAGGCCATTCAATACGAGCTATATGATCAGATCGCCGGGTATGATAAACTAACTAGAAATGAATGTGGGCCAGGCATGAAAAGGATTCAACCCATTGATAGAAACGACGGATATCTATCGGTTATTAACTGCACTTTACGGTCCCCCCGCCAGCGACGCCGTTCTTCAAGAACTGGTTGAGCTGGCAAGCTGCTATCAAGGCCGCCTGCAGCAGCCCAGACAAAGCGGACTGAGCCAAAAGGACGCCTTCCTGATCACCTATCCCGATCAACTTCGTGAGCCTGGGATTGCGCCTTTATCATCCCTGGCTAACTTTTGCAGCCAACACCTGCAGAATATCATCACCTGCGTCCACATCTTGCCGTTTTTCCCTTCTTCATCCGACGATGGCTTTTCTGTCATTGACTACTTTCAGGTAGACCCAGAAGTTGGGAGCTGGCAAGATATCAGTAACCTTCAACAGAATTTTCGTCTTATGCTGGATGGTGTTTTCAATCACGTCTCAGCCCAAAGTTCATGGTTTCAAGCTTTTCTTAAAGATGATCCATCTTTCAAAGATTTCTTTATTGTTGTTGCAGACAGTCCGGATCTCTCCCAGGTCGTCAGGCCGCGCGCCCTGCCACTGCTGACCCGTTTTGAAACCCCTTCCGGCTCAAAACAGGTCTGGACTACGTTCAGCGCCGACCAGATCGACCTGAATTATAAAAACCAACAGGTTTTGCTGAAAATCATGGATATCCTGCTCTTTTATATCTCCCAGGGGGCCGAGTTTATCCGGCTGGATGCTATCGCATATTTATGGAAAGAAACCGGCACCACCTGTATCCATCTGCCTCAAACACACCAGCTTATCCAACTGTTCCGGGCAGTTCTTAAGCAACTTGCCCCGCAAGTATTTCTGATCACCGAGACCAACGTGCCTCATTCCGAAAACCTGTCTTATTTTGGGGATGGTTATAATGAAGCTCAGTTGGTTTACAACTTCGCCCTGCCACCCATGCTGCTGGATGCATTCCGGCGGGGCAGCGGTTCAAAGCTTTCGGAATGGGCTGCCGGCCTAGCTTTGCCTCCCGGTAGAGTCACTTTTTTTAATTTTCTGGCTTCCCACGACGGCATTGGCTTAAATCCGCTGCGTGGCATTTTGCCTGAGTCTTATATCATCGCCCTGGTTGAACAGACCTTGCAGCATGGTGGCTTTGTCTCTTTTAAAAATAACCCGGACGGCAGTCAAAGCCCTTACGAGCTGAATATCAACTACTTCGACGCCCTTTCTAATCCTGCCGGCAATGATCCGCTCGAATTGCAGGTGCAGCGTTTTACTGCCGCACATGCTATCTTACTCTCACTGGCAGGCGTACCGGCAATCTATTTCCATTCGCTGTTCGGCAGCCGAAGCTGGCGCGCCGGCGTTGCACAAACCGGACGAAACCGCACTATCAACCGCCAGAAACTGGAGCGGCTCGAGCTGGAACGCCAGCTGGCCGACCCACAATCCCTGCGCAGTCAGGTCTTTAACAAACTGTCACATCTATTGCGGGTGCGCGCCAGTTCACCAGCCTTTGATCCTTATGGCTCTCAGCAGGTGCTGGAGTGCGGAGACCCATTTTTTGCCCTGCTGCGCAGCAGCCCTGACGCCAAATGCCAGGTGTTATGCCTGGTAAACCTAAGCGATCAGCCGCAGATCGCCCGTCTCCCGGCCACCTGCCAGGCCAGGCCGGAGCTTACCAACGTCCTTTCGTTAGATGCCGCCAATTCGATCCAATTACAGTCCTACCAGCTCTATTGGATACAAATGAAGCCGTGATCCGCTGCCGCTTAAAAGGCGGGTAGTCTCAATTGATCGATAACAATATCCCGGCCCGGTCAGCGGTAACCTGGACAGAATAATTTTTAACACCAGGCAATGCTTCAATCCGAATAATAAAGGGCAACTAATCGTTTAATTCTGCGTAGATGGATATCGAAAGATTTTAAATTCGAATTAAACAGCATTGATGAAAAAAGCCCCGAAGAATGGGAACAATATATCAAAACCGGGACAGAAAATTATTTTAATAGCAAATCATCCGAATAAAAGGATTTCTGTCTGAAGCCAAGCGTCATTACGGCTTTATACCGGTGGATGAAAGCCTTTTTCTGCTGTTTCTTACTATCCCCAGGCTTGCAGCTCGATGATATTGCCTTCCGGATCGGTCACGTAGCACCAGGTCACCTGTTTACCTTCTGAGGTGGTCAGCGTGACAATCTCACCAACCGCACTTCCTCCTGAAGCTAATACCTCCCGGCGGGCCCGCTCCACCGATGGAACTTCAAATGCCAGGTGCGCCAATCCGGGCCGATTTACGGCTGGTTCCAGCGAACTGGCCAACTGTGAATAGGTGTAAATCTCCAGGGTTGGACCGGTAGAACCATAACCCGGCAGACGCAGATGAACGCCTTGCAGGGTAGCGTTGACGACGCCCGTGCCAGCCTCCAGCGTCGCACCGGAATAGTTCCGTTCGGGTGGTACAAAAACACAACCGAATACAGATTTGTAGAAGTTCGCCAGCGATACCCAATCACGGGCGATGATATTGATATGAGCATAGCGTGCATTATGGATCATTGGATTCCCTGTCTTTCGAGCGCCTATGACCCCTTGGGCGGCGCCCTTGTTTAAAATAAACGGTTTTTTGCTTTAGTTTGAATTCTGTCCGGATATTCTTATTCTAACAAGCAATCCTTAAAAGTGGGCTATAATTCAGCGATCAAGCAAATATCGAAAGGTCAGGTATCAAAGTAATGGCTGACGAAGACAACGTAAAAAAGATTGTAATCAAGAATAATGGACCCTATGTAGCGTACGGTAATATTCCCCTGGTACGCAAGATCCAGATTGTATCGGAATACGGCGAGCCGCTCACCTGGCAAAAGCAAGAAACGATCGAAACAGAGGGTGTCTATTATCTATGTCGTTGTGGCTGCTCAAACAATAAACCATTCTGCAGCGGCGATCACCGCGAGGCCGGCTTTAACGGTACTGAAACGGCCTCCAGCGCCCCCACCAGCACCCGCCAGGTGATTTTTCATGGGCAGAACATCAATCTCAAACGGGATTACTCGCTCTGCATGGAAGCGGGCTTTTGCGCCACCCGCTTTACTGACGTCGAGCAAATGATCCGCAAGACCGCCGATACAGCCGTACGCTCCCAGCTCATGGCTATGATCGAGCGCTGCCCCTCCGGCTCATTGGCGTATTCAATTGAAGATAACGGAGATGATATCGAGCCCGATTTACCCCAGCAGATTGCTGTGACTACCGAAATCACTTCCGATGGCCCCATCGCCGGACCGTTATGGGTAACCGGCAGTATCCCGATCGAGCGCGCCGACGGACAGCCACTTGAGACTCGCAACCGGGTCACTCTGTGTAACTGTGGTCATTCCAGCCAGAAACCATTGTGTGACGGCACACATCGCGCCGATGCTGCCCGCCATGCCCACGCACAAGGCCTCAAAAAATTGTCCTGATATCAAAGAATATCGATAAACTCAGATTGGCCGCTTTCTAAATCTAAAAGGCAGATTGAACGTGGCTCGACTTTTAATCCGCCCAGAGCGCCCGGGTTAATCAGCCGGGTTCTACCCACCTGCAGGTCTTTATGCCGGTGAGAATGTCCGTAAAAAACATAATCATACTCACCAGAGCGCGTCAGGTTATCCAAAACTCCTTGCTCTTGTCCGTGAGCGGCAGCAATCCTGACCCCTTCAATCTCACCTTCAAAAACCAGGCCGCCAAAATTTTCAGGGTTTAAATCCAACAGCGATTGGCGGATCTCACCCCACAACAGATCGCCGTTGCCAGCCAGGTAAATCACACGAAAGTCTGCCAGAAGTGGGACGAATTCAACCCTGGTCAGGTCGCCGCAGTGAAAGATGGTCTGGACATCTTTTTGCTTAAAAATCCGCATGGCTGCTTGCAGATTCTGGCTATGATTGTGGGTGTCTGAAAGGATGCCAATTTGCATATTGTATTCTGACGCTTATTTTACCCGCTGGTCGGATCGGTTAAAGCATTGTCGTAAGTCAGCAGCTCGCCATAGATTGTAATCCCCACCTGGATAAAGCCGCTTGAGTTTGGCTCTTCCCAGCGGAAGAAGTAATTATTGGGCTTGCTACCCGGTTTGGGTGTCAGTTTACTCAAATCCACGCCAGGGGCTTGTTGGTGGATCAGGATAATTGCCATTTGCTGTAGTTGATCCAGGCTGTATTGTTTTGTAACAGACGAGTTATGGATATTTCTGGTGGCGTCGATCTGGATCAACAGATTGGATTGCAGATCTACGCTGTAGAGTGTGTTGTATACCTGATATTGGTCAACCGTCCGTCGGGGGTTATTCGGATAAGGCAATTGGCCCAGAAATGTATATGGGAAAGTTTGTTGGCGCAGGAAGCTTCTGATAGCAGTGATATCTTCAGGTCGGGCCGGCGCCTGATTTGTAGCAGTTGCCGAAGGGAGAGGCGTTGGTTCGCCGGTTGGAATAACAACCGGCAGGGTATTAGCACTTAAATTTACCTGGCTGGCAGCCACCCAGCCCTTATTACCAATCCCTAAAGAAAATCCGATTTCGATCCAGTCCTGAGCGGGCGAAATCCCAAAAGCCGCCACCTGATCTCCAGGGTTCAAATAACCTAACTTAGCAGAAGTGGCGTCGGGCCAGGTGTAAACCTGCACGCTATTTTGGCCACTATTGACCGTTACAATCGGCGGCAAGGTCGAGGTAGGCATCACGGTGGGCGTTACTGGGGTTGAAGTGGCTACAGCAGTGGGCGGCGGCAAAGTCGGTGGCAACGAGGTTGCTGTATTCGGGATAGGTGTCGGTGTTTGAGTTGGAACCGGGCTGGCAGTCGGAGTTGCTGCAGAGGTACAACCTGCTGAAAAAATGATTAAAAGGAGCATCAAAGTTAATATTTTTTTACGGGCCATGCGCGTGCCTTCCATAATTCATTATTATGCCTCGAAGCAAAAACCAACCGCTTTGTGAGGTGGTCTTATTATACCCAGGTCTGGCAAACCGCTCTTTGCTGTGCGACCAATTTGATGCCGAAACAAAAACAGGGTATCATTCAAGAACAATATAAAGGTGTCTTACAAGGAATTTATAACGACCATTGTGATAAACAAAAATAGTTTTGTCTTCTCTGGGGTTTGAATTAGGAGTGGATTATGAAAATCGCAATTCTTGGAGCAGGTAACATCGGCGGTACGTTGGGCACAAAATGGGTCAAAGCCGGGCACACAGTCCAGTTCGGTGTTCGGAACATTAAAAAACCAGAA
>Ga0209039_10003212_pt1 | contig 12964 bp, 13 predicted proteins | sample BogFormECP12_OM1_FD_188238 | JGI IMG/M metagenome (GOLD analysis project Ga0209039, IMG submission 188238) | Bog forest soil microbial communities from Calvert Island, British Columbia, Canada - ECP12_OM1 (SPAdes) (version 2) | ecosystem: Environmental > Aquatic > Freshwater > Wetlands > Bog ...
TGGCTCAACAGGCCGTCCAGGTGGATCCAGCCCCGTTTGTAACCTTGATCAAACCGCTACCCATTGGGTCTGGTGGCGTCAAGTAAATATCCCTATTTCGTAATGATCCTTGTAGCCGTCGGGCGGCTTGCTGGAGAACGAATGATGAACAGTCAGGTCGCGGTCGAGCTGTGTCACCGCGCTTTGGTGTCGGATCCTCGCGATCTCCGATCCGTCGGCGTTGCACGGGTACTCCCCGGCGAAATACACGACATGTGTCGAGGGCCTGATGGTGGCGTCGCCGACAAGGCTCAGTTCCGACACGAGGGTGCCGCGCAGGACTTCCTTCTTGGAATTCACATACGGCACGCCCCGCATCACGAGGTAGCTACCCTTCACCAGGACATCGAAGCCTTCGTTCCGAAGCCTCTGAAGGTCGGCGTTATGACTTATTAGTTGCTGTGACATTGAAGATCGTACCGTTCCTGACCGTGACGGTCTCTCCCGCCGTTAAGGTGCCCTCGTGGGGTTTGCTCGCGGCCTTCCGGTATGTCACGGTGAAAACCCAGTCCGGACCGCTCGGGACGGGGTCGAACGCCAGAGCGACAACCTGCATGAAGGTGAGCACCCGCGACGGCGCCTCTTTCTTGCGGCCATTGACTATGACCGTGATCTTCATCGCCGGGCCGCTGTGGAAATGTTCGTCCTCGCGAAGATGGATTTCCTCGCCGTCGTCCCACACCGGCTGGTCTTCGCGGTTGCCCTCGACTTCGCGGTACAGGTCGCTGCCGGGCGCAACATTGCCGAGAAGGTACAACGCCTCGCCCATGGTCGGGCTGGGCGACTCGTACCGATGTTGGTCGATATGAATCCGCACGATGCGGTTTCGTTGGACTTCCTGTTGCTGTTCAGACATGCTATTTCTCCGTATTGCGTGCGGCGGGTCGGATCGATTCGACCGCCGCAGATCTGTCCGCCGTGTTGCGGCACCGGCGGCGACCACTGGCCGGTAAGGCTCGTCAGGCGTCGCCGCTGATATCCTTTATGCGTTCGAGCGCAGCGGTTTTCGCCATCGTCGCCACCAGATTTTTCGGCGGAGTCCGATCGCTGGGTGAAAGGGCAATGTTTCCCGGCACATGGCAAAAATCGAGCGCCTGGATCGCATAACAAAGGAGAGGGGCTAGATTGAGTGAGCAGGGCCAATACCCCGACTTCAAGGGCCTCACCAAGCGACTGACGGCATACGGGTTGTTCGTCTTTGCGGAGTTCTCGCTTGGCGGCAGGGATGCGGTCGTCCCCGGTACCGGTCTCTCGGTCGAGGATTTTGTTGAGAAAGTCCTCTCAGAATATGCCACCGGAAAAATAAAGCATCACAAGTCACGCGGAGCACTGATGACCGTGTTGGGTACGGCCATGAGGAACGACATCATCGACGCGCTGCGTAAGAAATCGCACGAACTGGAGGAGACCCGCGCGACGATTTCCGTCAACGAGGACTCGGAAGCCAAAGAGTACGAGAAGCCGGCGTTAGATGAGTATCCCCAGTCGTCTGCCGTAGATCCCTCCTCAGCGGTTGACGAGAATGAGTATCGCGAGCGCGTTCGGGCAGCGGTTGGGGACGAGCCGGCGCTCAGGGAAGTGGTCGAAGCGGTGTTGGATCTGGACCTGTATAAGCCCGAGGACATCGCGGACGCGGTCGGAACGAGTGCGGGTGATATTCAAAACCGCAAGAAAAAGTTGCGCCGGCGACTATGCAAAATAGGGCTGGTCGCGCGCCTTAGGAAGAAGGCCGAAAGCTATGAAAAATCGCACTCCTGAAGAGGCTCGCAACAGGATCAATCGTCTTTCGGAGGCGCTCTTCGGAGCGCCCGATGAGATCGGCGAGGAGGAAGCTGGAGAAGCGTTACGCGAGGCCGGGTTTGATACGGAGGCCCTCCATGAACGTATGTACCGGCGTCTCTATGCCGAAGCACAGCAGTATTGGAAGGCCCAAAAGGACTTGCCGCCCCTTTTGAAAAAGGCCTTAGAAGACCTACATCCTCTTTCCTCGCCGCCGCGGAACGAAGCGGAGTTGGCCCGACAAGCGAAGGCTGGCGTCGAACGAATTGTTGAGAAGGCCAAACTCCTGGCGTCCGCGCTCGTTCCTGAGGCGCCACTGACGTTCGCCGAATCCTACCGGAACAAACAAGGTTTGACCGAGGCGGACAGGAAGTCCCTCGACGCTGTGCAGGAACAGCTGAAGAAAAAGATCGAGCGGCTCAAAGGTAAAGATGACAAAGGTCGATAAAGGGTCGGCATACGCCATGGCGCTTCTCGCCGAGCTGAACGTCTCGGGCCCTCCGGACGCTCGACAAATTGCGGCACACCTTCAACTCGATGTCAGTGAATTGGATGTAGAGGGCTTCGACGGTGGTCTCGTTCGGGCAAAAGGAACGCCATTCGGAGCGATCATCGTCAGAGATTCGATCCGAGAGCTTGGGCGCAAGAATTTCACCGTGGCGCATGAGATCGGCCATTTTGTGCTCCCTGGGCACGATACCGGCGGGGCGGTCTGTGGTCCCTCAGACATTGGGAACTGGGCAGATGCGTCGCAAGAGCTCGAGCGCGAAGCCGACGAGTTTGCCGCTGAATTGCTGCTTCCGAGCGACTACGTAAAACCCAAGTTCAAAGGCGAATCGCCGTCGCTCGGGATAATTCAGGCAGTCGCCAACGAGAGCAACGCTTCGTTATCGGCCACCGCATGGCGCTACTGTGACCTCGTGAGCGAACGATGTGCCGTCGTGTGGAGCAAGAACGGGAAGGTGTCGTGGTACAAGGCTTCGCGGGAGTTCGGCTTCTATCTGAAGCGGGGTTGGGAGATCCCCCGCGGGACGCAGGCATGGGAGTGTTTCTCTGGAACCCAAACTCATGAAAGCCCAGAGCCGGTTGCTGCCGACCTGTGGCTGAACGAGCGTGCTGTGTTGGAAAACTCCCTAATTTGGGAGCACTCGATCGGACTCCCATCCTACAAAAGCGTGCTTTCGTTACTCTGGATTAAGGACCGCATTGAACGCTATTCGGACTATGACGAACCCGAGCCCGACGAGATTGATCCTTACAGATTCGATTCTCTACGCAGAAGGCGCGACTGACCTTCGCGCCCTGAGGTATTCCCGCAGCCCACGACTTTGGCCGCCAACTCCAGGGTCGGGATATTGATCACACATTCCTTGGTCTGCTTCAAGATGTCGAACGTGTAGTCCCGGTTGCTGATCACGCAGCCCACGATCGGCGGCTCGAATTCCATCATCGTGTGCCAAGACATGGTCATGATGTTGGATCGTCCCTTGTGGGCGGTTGTGACCAGTACGACCGGCCCAGGCTCAAGCAAGCCGTAGACCTTAGACAAGGGAAATTTTCTTTTCGCCATACGTGGGCTCCTTCCTCGTATCCCTGTGGGCGCTATCCGCTGGTTCACGCAATTCCTAATATCCAGCCCTCAACGTGCGCTACTTCGAGCTCTTCAGGCGCGAGAGCGGGAGCTAAGAAATTCGCGAGCGTACCCGCTAGGTCGGAGTGACGCATCCATTCCGCAGCGGAAAATGCGTCGTGTTGGTCGTCGTTACGATTCTCCTGCGCAAAGCCCTTCCTCCAAAGTGATGGATAGACTTCTGCTACAACTGACCGTCCCGGCGGGACATCCCAGCCATCGAACGGCCAAGAGTGAACGCTGGGTACGTGAAGGCGGATATAGCGCAGCCACGGTAGCCCGGCATGGGTGGACTTTGCCACTGAACCCGGGACATCGAAGTGAAAAACGGACTTCGCCCCGGCCTTCACCTCTGTCACGCGCCTCCACCGTGTGTTACCGCATCGGGCTGCACCGTTGCCACGAAGGCCATTGCGCACAAAATCAACGTAGGCGTATTGGTCATCTGTCGGCCAATGCCGCTGAAAATCGTCGAGAAATGCTGGCCGATCGTGCGGTAGGTGGTGCTCGTCGAAATACCGCAGCGGAAACGAGAAGCCGTGGTCAATCCCAACCAGGGTTGGTTGCTTTTCTGAAAGGCGTTCAACCAGCCATCCGGCGATTTCTCGCCGTGTCCAGTATTTGCGTGGGCTGGGTGGCGGCGGCACCTCAGTGGGAGGTCCGTTGCGGTCCGCCATGTAAACGCGCAAGCCCTTGAGGCTCGATTTCGGCGTCTGTGCACCGGAATAGTCGACGCCGATATACCGATCGAAAGCTGGCAGTCCGCCCATTCAGCACGCTCCGATTGATGCTATCGCCAACAAATTAAACAGTTTATACGCTTCGTACGATGCACTGCGACCTTCCTGGTCAGTTTCGGTAATTGAGAACCTGAAAAGTCAAACGAATATCAACACAGGTCACACTGGAGCATACCCATGAAACTCCGTCGGAATGAATACTGCCCGATCCACCGTTCCTTGTTCTGCTGCGGTCGCGAGCAGACGCGGAAAGGGCGCAGATTTCAGCTTGGTGTTCAGCGCATCGAAGATCCGCACCACCCGAGGGGGTATCGTGAACTTCGCTCGTCAGCGGAGATGCGAAAACTGCTGAATCGAAAAATTGTCGAGCAAGACGGGAAATGTGCGATCTGCAGGGCAACCTTCACGGATTACACCGAGATTGTGCCCGATCACATCGAGCCCAAGGGGATGGGAGGTGCGTGGAGAGACGACCACCCCGACAATGTGCAAGCGGTACATCGTCGATGCAATCTGCAGAAGGGGTCGAGGAGATTACGTGCCGGCCAAGACTCATAATCCAAACCGGCTCATCCGCCACGGTCGAAACTCACTGCATTTTGACCATTTGTGCTTTAATGCCGTCGAATTGGGCGCGATCGATAGGGCCTGCAATCACGTTGTTCCGTCACTTTATCTCTGAAGTTTACGACGGCCCACCGCCCTGAAGCGCTCCGGCGAATCCTTTACCAGCTCCACTTCGTAGCGACGCCGATCCAAGACTTCAAGGAAACCCATCACTTGGTGCTCATCGACAATTATCTTGCCTTTCTCTTCTCGGATCTCGACACCGGTGGCCTTGCACTGTTCTTTCAGCGCACGCTTATCAATGCTCTTCGCTGCCTTCTGTGACCGAATCGATGCTAGATAACGAGCGGCTCGGGGGTGTTTGCCAACGTATTGCTCTACCGCTGAAAAGTCCACGAACTGCAGATCGTGTTGAATCGCCTTGACGTTGGCGGGCGCTGCCGCCAGCACCGCATCCTGCAACTTGCCAACGAACTCGAAGCCACTCGGCCTTAGGATGTGGACGTTCGATGCGTCGATCAGCAGGTCAAAATCGTTATCGAGCTTGAAAACCTTGTCCTCGATCATTCGAAGCGCATCAGTCGCGAGCCGGATCAACCGACTTTTCAGAACGCCTTTAAATTGAGTTGCCCGTCTCAGCGCCGTCAGTCGCCGGCCTTGCTTATCGGTGATGCGCGCAAAGTAGCAGAAGATTTCAGAGGAATCTGCCAATGCAGCGGTATCGACGGGTATATTCTTCGCTTCGTGAAGCAATCGCAGCTGCTTCGCGAGTTCGTCATCGAGCGGCAAATAGACGTATTCGCAACTCTCATACCGCTCGGATGGTTCGTACTTGGGCGAATCACCGGTCATCGTGTCCATGGCGGTTCGGGTCGCTCCCGCCATCTCGCGCAACGCGACCTGCACATCGTCATCAACGGGAACCAGGCGAAAAGTCTGTTCAGGACTATCGTCGCGACCCACTCCAAACTCTGTCGCCGCAACGCTATTCAGGTTGAAGTCGATTTTCATTTGTCATCCTCGAAATAGACTGTGTCGCTGAGGCGATAGGCGACAACGTGCTCGTCGGGCACGAGAGAGACACGCCGGGTAATCAAAACCAAGATAGATTTGCCGCTAAAAGGATTTGTGTCCGCTGTTGCAGGTGAAATGGTGAACACACGATAACCAAAGATCGCGAACAGCAGGTTCATGTAGTGCATGTTGAGATGCCAGAAGAGGAAGACGATGAAGCCAAGGGCCGCCAGCACACCGGCCGTATCCCGCCATGTGCCAAGGTCGGAAGCATAGAAAGGCAGGAGCATCGCGAAGAGGTAAACAAGAAGGTGATCCCGATGATCTTCTGCCGAACCCACAACAAGTTCTCTCCGTTCATCCAGTTTCCGCGCTGTACGCATGCGCAACCAAAGGAAACCGTTTGGTACGACGACCATCACGGCACAGAAGGCCAAAAAGTAACCATCTGGAATGAGCTTGTTACCTCGAATGGCCCACAGAATGAAGAGTGGCGACACACTACTGAGTACCATCAGGAGCCGCGCTGCTTTTAATCCTTCCCTGTGGCGACCATCCGACATGTTTGGGCCTCAGTCGTTTCCGTTGGACCGCTTTCAGATACTAACCAGCTGAGTCCTGTGCCGTGCCCTTGGAGGCAGTCTCGCCGTATGTCAAAGCGAAAATCGTATCTGTCAGCCACCGCCGAAATGACTCATTGTCACTGAACTGTTTGTACAGTTCGGTGTCGTCCTTCAGTACTGCCGTCATCGCCCGCCCTAGGGCCTTATCGTGTTCAATGCGGGCATTTTGCCGATCCGAGTTCTGGCGCGCGTTTTGATAAGCGGTGTCGGCAGCAACCTTCGCCGGAATTTCTTGCGTGATTAACCTGTGAACGCGGTCGGCGTCGGTCCACGGAATATTTCCAAACTGGTCATTAAAGGTCTTAAGAATATTGGAGAGATGGTCGAGCTCGGTCTCTGCCTTGTGGCCCCCGCCGCTGGTTGGAACCGGCTCAATCTCAGCATTTGCATCAGGTAGTTGAATTCGCACCACCGCCTGTTTTTCAACGCGATAACTGTCCATGTCGATTGCTTCCAATATCCCCTTCGAGAGATCTTCCTCTATTGGCGCGGGGAGCTTGGGCACCAGGAAGTTCAATAAAATCGAGAGCTTTTCCCATTCAGCATTGGTGTAGGGCAGTATTGAGGCAAGGAAGCCGTATGTTCGGTTGAAGGCTTTGGCTTTGCCCTTGAAATCGACTTGCCCGTCTTCATCAAGCTGTTCTTTATAAACAGCAACGCAGGCATCGAGAATCGGATCGAGCCGGTCGCGATCAGCGCCGTTCAAATAGAGTTCCACGAGGCCGTCCACATCGGCAGATGAATAGACCTGATAGGCGTCCAGCTTTGCCTTTAAGTCATGCAACTTGTCCGGATCGGTTTCGTCTGCGAGCACAGTAGTGCGGTAATAGTCGGCGAACGCGGCCTTGATTGTGTCCGAGTCGTTCTGAAAATCGAGAACAAACACATCGTGTTTCTGCGGATGTGATCGGTTCAGGCGTGACAGCGTCTGCACCGCCTTTATGCCAGAAAGCAGCTTGTCCACGTACATCGTGTGAAGCAGTGGCTCGTCGTAGCCGGTCTGGAACTTTTCTGCGCACACGAGGAACCGATAGGGGTCCTCTTGAATCCGATCCGGAATCAAGCTTGATGGAAAGCCGTTAAGGGAGGCCTCCGTGACGTTCGCGCCGCCATATTCTTGTTCACCGGAAAACGCAACGATGGCTTGGTACGGGCTCCTGCGTTCTTTGAGATACTCGCGCATCGCATGGTAGTACTGAATGGCACGGTTGATGCCGCTAGTTACGACCATCGCCCGTGCCTGTCCCCCTATCTTGTTCAGCGCGAGCACTTGCTCGTGGAAGTGGTCAACCATGATTTCTGCCTTCAGCCGAATCGCGTAGTCATGGCCCTCCACGTACCACCGCAGCTTCTTCCTCGCACGCTTAACGTCGAACTCCGGGTCGCCGGGAGCGGTCTTAACGAGCTTGTAGTAACTGTTCACCGGGGTGTAGTACTTCAACACGTCGAGGATGAAGTTTTCTTCGATGGCCTGCTTCATCGTGTAGCTATGGAACGGCCGGTGTTTCACCTTGCCGCCCTCATCGCAGGGCTCACCGAAAAGTTCAAGGGTCTTGTTCTTTGGCGTTGCGGTGAAAGCGAAGTAACTGGCGTTCGGAAGCAGCTTTTTCGCCTCCATGATCCGGTTGATCTTGTCCTCCGTCGTCTCTTCCTCTTGCTCCGCACCAGCTTCCGATAAGGCGACGCTGAGGGCAGCCGATGTGCGCCCGCCCTGGCTCGAATGGGCCTCGTCAATGATGATTGCGAACCTTCGAGTGCGATGCTCAGTGCCGATCTCGTCGAGGATGAACGGAAACTTTTGTACCGTGGAGATGATGATCTTTTTGCCGCTCTCGATGAATTGGCGAAGTTGTTCCGAGCCTTCAGTCACGGCGCCGATTGTCGCGCCTACTTGAGCAAACTGCTTGATTGTGTTTCGTATCTGTTGGTCGAGAATGCGACGGTCCGTGACGACAATGATGGAATCGAAGACCGACCTTTCGTCCTTCTGAAGTCCGATGAGCTGGTGCGAGAGCCAAGCAATTGAGTTCGACTTGCCGCTACCAGCCGAGTGCTGGATCAGATAGCGTTTGCCTGCGCCGAGATCGGAGGCGCTTGCGAGCAACTTCCGGACAACGTCTAGCTGGTGGTAGCGCGGGAATATCTGCTCCCGCTTCTTCTTGCCGGTCTTTTCGTTCTTCTTCTCTACGACCTGAGCATAGTTCTCTAGAATGTTTGTCAGCCCGCCAGGCGTAAGAAAGCGCTTCCAAAGGTAATCGGTCTTGAGCCCATTCGGATTGGGCGGGTTCCCAGCCCCATCATTCCAGCCCTGGTTGAATGGCAGGAACCATGACGCCTTTCCCTTGAGCTGGGTACAGAAGCGGACTTCGTGATCGTCTACCGCAAAGTGTGCTATGCAGCGACCGAACTGAAAAAGCAACTCGCGAGGATCGCGGTCGCGCTTGTACTGTTCGATCGCATCCTCCACCGTTTGTTTCGTGATGCTGTTCTTCAATTCCCAGGTGGCAATCGGAAGGCCGTTGATGAAGATGCACAAGTCAAGAGCAAGCTGCGTGTTGTCGTGGCTGTACTTGAGTTGGCGCGTGATGCTGAAGCGATTCTTCTCATAGCGCTCTGCAGCAGACCTGTTGCCGGGCGAGGGAGTTCCGTAGAAAAGGTCGAGGTGATGGGCGCCGTGTTTTAACCCGTTGCGTAGCACATCGATCGTGCCGCGCTTTGTTATCTCGCCCTGCAAACGAGCCAGAAACTTCCGCCGAGTCGGGCTATCGCCCGCGAGGTCCAGGGCATCTGCAATGTCGCGTTGCGTTGCATAGAGAAAGGGGCGAAGTTGAGCGAGATCGACGGCATATTCGCGGTCGTAGTCCTTAGGATCGCCTGCGATCCATCCGAGTCCAACCATATTGGAGAAGATGAGCGTCTCCAGCCCTTTTTCGCTCATGTCCGTTGTGGTCGTCACCAGATGCTCGGGTGACGCCAGTTCAATTCGTATCAAACCTGCTTCGCCACCTACCTCGGCTAAGAAGTCGTACAACCTGGGATCGCGATTCTGATAACCAGCGAGTAGCCTTTCCGCTGCGCTTTTCGGCAGTTCCACGCGCACGCGTGAACTGTTCGCCGCTGAAACGTCCAGCACCTTGACATCTGAATAGGTCACGCCGACGTAAGCGGCAACCATGGACGCAAGGCGAAGCCTTTCCATGCCGGTCATAGAGTCCGGGGGGACGGCCAGAATTAAATCGACGATTGCTTGCTGTTCGTGTGTCGTTACCAGAGGGGCGTTTGCCGCTAGCGCGCACGGGTTCTGCTTATATTTGTGCAGTATCGACTGCGGCCACTTCTCCGAATGAGATCGCGTGTGGCAGTTGGCACAAAGCACTACCAAATTGGGTGCACTGTGGTCTTTCGTGTCGCACCACGGTACGATGTGCGCCTTCTCTAGCGCGATCGGCTCACAGCAGCAGGCGCACCGATGGCGGCATTCGAACAGTAGTTCTTCCTGAACCGCTCTCGGAATGGCTGGTCGGCTACTCATGAGCGATCTCGGTGTCGAGAGTTTCTTCGAGCTCTTCTCTAGAAAAGCCGCCAGCCTCGGCGGGTGCCTCGATTACTTCCGGCTCGCTCGGGAGGTTCGCCGCCACTTCGCGCACGTCCAGCTTGCCTGTTACGACGTCGGCGACCAGACGCGTCCGGTATTCGCGGATCAAATCAATCTCTTGCTGGGCGCGGCTGATGGCCGCTTTCAGACCGGCTGTTTCGTCGTCAATCCGGTTGGCTATCTCCCTTTGTTCCTCGGAAGGAGGGAGGATAATGGGTACCTTGAAAAATTCTTCCGGATAGAGCCGCAGACGTGAGCCTCGGATCCCGGTCGAGCGACACACGTAGTTCCCAATGTACGGCTTAGTTCGTAACAGGTGATCGAGATATCGCCCGATGACCTTCTTGGGAAGGCGGGGCCGATACACCGCGTATCCGGGACTAACAATTCCGGTGTAGGTAGAGACTCCCAAAGCCGCCATCCAGGCCCACATGGTGTTGATTACGAGATCGCCAGGGCGACAGAGCTTGTGCCCAACGTAAGATGACGCCTTGAACATCGTGATGTTCTTTTCGCTTCGCGGTGTAACGCCCGTGATATGAGAGACCGAGAGCAATTCTTCATTGCCGGTTGTCGAGCGATCATCAACCTCGCGAAATACATACTTCGCGCGCAGGACTTCCCAGTGCTTCGGAATGTCGCCGAGCCAGAGGACGCCCGAGGGCTTGAGGGCAACAGAAGGGTGGAGGCCGCGAGTCACAGAGCACTCGATGATGGATCGCTTTTGCTCGTCGAGAAGTGCGATCACCTTCTTCTTTGCCCGAATAAGTCGGTTTATTCGTCGGTTGACATGGTCTAGGAACGTCACTATGCCGGCTTGATCGTCACTAGAAGGAAGTGGGACACGTTGTCGGCCAAATGTCTCGTATCGAAAATCCGTTGATCGTTCTCGGATGCCTCGCGATAGTGACAGAATCCATTGCGACCGCGCCATTTCGCCTATAACGTAGGCGTAGTATCTTGCATTGATCCCGTTCTTGGGCTGGCAAACGGCGTAAACCGGGGTTCCTTTTCCATCGCTGTCAGATACGCCAACTGCACCTGCGAAAGCATCCATAGCATGGATTACCAAGTCGCCTTTTCGTATTCCCTGGTAGCCCGACTCGTAGATCGCCTCCGTAAACCCGCGCAGCCTACGATTCTTGCGCAGCGTCACCGTTCCGTCCCGGAAACAAGTGACAACGTCGTCCTCAGGGCGAACTGGGCGGTCCATCTTCGTGAATAGCCACTTCGCTCGTTCGGTTGACCAAGAAGCGGGAAGCTTACCTGCCCAGGGCAATTCCGTTTCCTTGTATTCCGGGTAAGGTTGGATGCCGCCGATTAGTCCGCCGCCTTTTGCTTGCCGGGCACCTTGGTGAGACGTGCCGCCGAACAGCTTCGGCTGTTCGGCGCGCCGTGCCACAGCGTCGAGTTCGAGTTGATGACGAAGTCCGGTATCTTCGTATTCGACGGTTGGTATCGAATGAATTTCAGCCGCGATTCTCAGTGGGCGGGCCTCGATTACCGCAATGGGTTTCCCGAAGAGTAGGAAGTCGGCAATCGGCAGCGGCTCGACGCGCCTAAGCTGCTCGCCGTTACTGTGCTTGACTTCTTCCCGAAGCTCCATCAGCAGCCGACCCAGGGCATTAACACCCACGAGAGTGTCGGCATCCACAATCTTTGCGCCCCAAAACTCGTCCTTGCGGGATTCTTCGACTATCGGTCGATCACCCGTCGAGAGAAGGAGACGGCTAAAGTCGCTCGAATTCTGCGCGAGCTTCACGCGCAGACACCAACGCATAATTTTGATGCGCACCCATTGCCAATCGGGTCTCGAGTCTTTTCGGAACGGCTTGCTCTGCATCTTGGCCGTCATCGGGCTGGCTTCAGCAATGATGAGTCTTTGCACGTCAGGCAAGTGAGGGAAGCGACACGCTTGGTACAGCGCTTCGGATGTCCGAATGTAAACGCCGTTCACCCGGAGTGGGAATCCCGCGGCCATATTAGACAGACCACCGAATCCTTCCTTCGTCTTGGAAAAGACAGCGCTCTCTGCACGTTTGTACGTGCGGATCTGAGTCTCCGCCCTAATCTCAGGAGTCGTGCCGGCTGAATTCGACAGACTATTCATAGGTCTTTCGGGGAAGGAGAGGATACCACTTGCTGAACGGATGTTCGGGATCCGCGTCCGGATCTCCCCACCAGAGTGCGAGCGGACAGTTGTTTGGGCAATTCCGAAATGTGACTATTATCGATCCAAAACCGAGACCGAACGGGCTGAAGCCCAAAGGGCGCAGGATGTCCTTAGGATTCCGACTGAAATTTCGAATCGTAACGCCAGCGATCAGAAATTCGCGTTCAAGGAGCTGTCTCCCCTCTTCAGAAGAGAATGGGCCGAGGCTGCCACCCGGTGTTCGAGGCTCAAACGGGAATTTCTGAGGTAGTTCCGCATACTGCTGCACATCCGGGTCGTCCGGGGTCTCGACTGGCCAGAGAACCTCTGAGTCGTTCCTGTACGCCCTCCGATTCTCAATGTTCATAACTCGCCAGTACTTGATCTGGATGTCTTTGTCCGACGCGGTTACGGCTGCCTTCAATTTCTTTCCGACGAGATACTCGCCACCGGTATGAATTGCCACAACGATGACATGAACCGTTGCCTTTTTGGGGGCATCCTCGTCGATCCATTTTGCCAAGTCGTTGCCTACCCGGTTACCGCTGAACATCACGTCGTCGATGTAGATGTAATCCCCTCCGGTTTTGCCGCAGCTATCGATACTGATACCACATTGTTTTTCAAGGATTTTGTCGAACAGGTCGAGCATTTCCCGCTGGCTATGTCCGTTTTGTTGGATTTGTAAAAAATGAGCCTTTGACCAGAAGGCACAAGGATCCGAACCCGCTAGGTCTATGACCGCATCGAGATGTACCTAAGTAGGCACTTCGGGAGTAAAGCAACTGGGCCGATAGTGGGGGCATGCAAACCTATCATCGGGTG
>Ga0209039_10003213_pt1 | contig 12959 bp, 13 predicted proteins | sample BogFormECP12_OM1_FD_188238 | JGI IMG/M metagenome (GOLD analysis project Ga0209039, IMG submission 188238) | Bog forest soil microbial communities from Calvert Island, British Columbia, Canada - ECP12_OM1 (SPAdes) (version 2) | ecosystem: Environmental > Aquatic > Freshwater > Wetlands > Bog ...
TGTGGCGTTGGTGGTTCTCGTCATTAACCTGCTGAGCGGACGACGAACCGCGGCTTGAAGAAAAGGTAGCACGCTTGCCAGTACTAGGAGGCCCCAGTGCAGCCTCCTGGCGCCTTCAGTTTGTATTCGGTCCTTTTCCTGTCGAACCACACCGTTAAGGAGCCCGACATGTCCGAGCCTGACCGCTCCGTGAATTTGAAAGTGAACACCCCGATGCGCGGCATAGCGAACCCTCTCGCATTCGAAAGCAAGTCGGTGTCATCCTTACGGGTGATACCCCACCGGCCGCTGTCACTGCGGATAGCGGTTATCGGGAACCACCTCCCTCGACAGTGTGGAATTGCAACCTTCACAACAGATTTGTGTGATGCGATCGCTGTTGAATACGGAGCCGCTGGAGTATTTGTAGTGGCCGTCAATGACCCGCAAGCGCGCTACAGCTACCCTGCCCGCGTGCGGTTCCAGATAACCGAGAGCGACCTCTCATCGTACCAGGCAGCCGCCGACTTCCTTAACTCCAGCAATGTCGATCTGGTGTGTTTGCAGCACGAGTATGGGATTTTTGGAGGGAGGGCCGGCAGCCATGTATTGCGGCTGCTGCAGAGCCTCAAGATGCCGGTGGTGACAACTCTGCATACGGTACTTCGTGAGCCCGACGTCGACCAACTGGTCGTCTTGCAGGAAATCGCCGCGCGCTCCGATCGTCTTATTGTTATGAGCGAGCACTCCTCTCAGTTCTTGCAAGAGGTATTTAGAGTTCCAGGAGAAAAGATTGACCGGATTCCTCACGGCATCCCCGACTTGCCTTTTACAGAACCGGCTTTCTGCAGCGATTCGTCTTCAAACGGGGGAAAGACGGTGTTACTCACGTTCGGCTTATTGTCTCCAAACAAGGGATTCGAAAGTGTGATTCAAGCCCTGCCGCGCATTTTGTCTCGGCACCATAACGTTGTCTACGTAATCGCAGGCGCGACTCACCCGCACGTCAGACGCCGCGAGGGTGATCGGTATCGGCTGAAACTGCAGGCTTTAGCCAAGGAGTTAGGAGTTGGGGAAAACGTCGTCTTCCACAACCGGTTTGTCAGCGCTCAGGAAATGACTTCGTTGGTTGGTTCGGCCGACATCTACATCACGCCTTATCGCCACGAGGCACAGGCCGTATCCGGGACACTCGCATATGCCTTGGGCGCCGGGAAGGCGATCATCTCGACTCCGTACTGGCACGCTGCAGAACTCTTGGGCGATGGGCGCGGGGCACTGGTTCCCTTCGAGGACCCAGCTGCCATCGCACATACGGCAATTGAACTGCTAGACAACGATGCGGCCCGCGAGGCAATGCGCAAAAGCGCTTACCTCTATGCACGCCACATGGTCTGGAACCGGGTAGCGCAGTCCTATATGCGGGCGTTCATGCGAGCTTGCGCGAGTCGCGTGCGAACTCAACGTGTGGCGTTCCCTATCCAGGCTGCCGAGAAGAACGCTGCAACCCGACTCATAAATGCCTGAGCACATTCCGGCGCCCATTGGGAAAGACGGCAGGTGCGCGATCCCAAATGGAACTGGCTGCCAAGTCACAGTTCGCCAGGTCTATCCCATTTCGCTGGTCATGATGAAGAGTGGTTTCATCTCGAAGCTTTTGTAATGGGGGCGGAGGCGGTCGATGTTGTACTGCTCTTTCACGTTAACGACTTTTTTCGAAGCAGTAACCGTGTCGATGGGCATGTTGTCGTAACGGCCATTCCTGAGAACGACAAGTCGCCCATGGATCTTGCCCAGGAGCAGATCCAAGGCGAGGTTGCCATAGGCCATGGGGACGATGGAGTCAATGGCGTCGGGATCGCCGCAGCGGACTAGGTAGCCGAGTTTCTGGTTGATGGTGTCGATCTTCTTGCCGTTGTTGTACTTGGGGGAAAGTTCCTTCAGCTTCTCCGACACCAGGTCCCCGATACCGCCGAGTTTCTTGTGGCCGAAGGCGTCCGTGGTCTCAGCCTCGAAGACCATTTCTCCGCCCTGGAACATTGCGCCCTCCGAAACCAGGACGACGGAATAGTGGCTGGGGTTCTTCTGGCGGTCTGAGACCAATAACTCGGTGAGGCGCTCGATGTCGAATTTGTGCTCAGGGATCACGCAGCGGTTCGCGGCTCCGGCCATGGTGGGCAACATCGCGGTGAACCCGGCATAACGGCCGAAGACTTCAAGGACCATGAAGCGTTCGTGGGAACCGGCGCTGGTGCGCAGGCTGTTCGTCATGGAAATGGTGCGGGTCACGCAAGTGCTGAAGCCGATGCAGTAGTCGGTGCCGGGAACATCATTGTCCATGGTCTTGGGAATCGCGACTACTTTTACGCCTTCCTGGTACAGGCGCACTCCGTAACTCAGCGTGTCGTCCCCGCCGATGGGGATAAGGTAGTCGATGCCGAGCCAATCCAGGTTCTTCAGGACTTCTGCGGTCAGGTCGTTTTTCTCGGCGTTATACGCAGACTGCAGGTGAGCGGGAACGCTGGACTTCTTCACCTTGCTGGGGTTGGTGCGCGAGGTGTGCAGGAACGTGCCGCCGGTGCGGCCGGTGCGGTTGACCAGATCCTCCGAAAGAGTTTGGAAATTCTCGCTGTTGTCGTAGTCCTTTTCGCGGACGAGGTCGACCAGTCCGGCCCACCCTCGACGGATGCCAATCACTTCACAGCCCTCGCGCAACGCGCGAATGGTCACGGCGCGGATGGCGGGATTCAAGCCGGGCACGTCGCCGCCGCCAGTGAGGATTCCAATCACACCCTTTTTTGTTTTCACGTTTTCCACCTTATGTGTTGCCAGATGCCAGATCGTCCCGGCTCAAATTCCGTCGGTTCTCACACGCTCGACGCTATGGGGCATCTTACGAAAAATGGTCAATTTTGAACAGACGAAGCACACTCTCGCTGTCTATTTTGTGGATCAGGCCCGTTTCCTGCCAGACGGTTGTTTCAACCCGCATGCCTCACCAGGGCGTGGGTCACGGCACTGGTTCCGTACGTTCTTTCAGCGCAGTTCACGGAATATTCTGCTCCCGCGTCCCTTTTCTTGCGTCTGTCAAGGGTGACAGCGACACACGACTCGGAGGCCTCAAGCGATGAACGTGCATAGGAGGTTCAAGAACATGAACATTTTCGGACGTGACGCAGGGTTCTCAAGGCCTCGATTGGGCAAGCAGAGTTTGGTTCCCCTGTTGTTGTTGGCGGCTCTGTTGTTCGCCGGTTGGCCTCAGAAGCTGTCGGCCTCTCAAGACGCGCAGGCCCCGTCACCGCCGCAAGACGCGCAAGCCCCGGCGCAGACCGCTCAGGCGCCGCCCTACGCCCAACAGACTCCCGAGCAGTTGCAGCAGTTGGTCGCGCCCATTGCTCTGTATCCGGATTCGCTGGTGGCGCAGATTCTTGCAGCGTCCACGTTTCCCGAGCAGGTCGTCGAGGCCAACCGATGGGTGCAAGCGAATCCTGATTTGAAGGGCGACGCTTTGGGCCAAGCTGTGGATCAACAACCCTGGGACCCGAGCGTCAAGGCGCTGGCCGCATTTCCATCCGTCTTAGGAAATATGGACAAGAACCTCTCCTGGACGTCATCCCTAGGCGACGCCTACTACAACCAGCAACAGGATGTGATGGATGCCGTACAGGTGATGCGCCGGCGGGCGCAAGAAGCCGGCAATCTTAAAACCACGCCGCAGCAAACCGTCGCAACGCAAGACTCGAACATCAGCATTGAGCCTGCCAGTCCGGATGTCGTTTACGTCCCCGCGTACAACCCGTGGTTGGCTTACGGAGGGCCGGTAGTGGCGTGGCCGGGATGGTATCCGTATCCGGGAATCTGGTTTGGCGGCCCGTATCTGTCTTGGGGCCCGGGCTTCGGAATCGGCTGGTTCGGCGGTTTTGGATGGGGCTGGGGTCATTGGGGATTCGATTGGCATAACCACTATGCAATGTTTAACCACGGCAGGTACTACTCCGGGAGCAGAACGTTTTATAACCGGAACACTTTCTACCGAGGAGCAGGCGGCCGCGGCGGATTTAACGGTGAGCGCGGTCGTGCCGGCGCCAACGCAGGGAACAGACCTGGCGGGAACATCGGCGGGCGCGGCGGAGTTTACAACCGTCCGGGCGCAACGGTCAGGCCTTTTGAGGGAAACAGGCAGGCGGCTCGAGGATACGCGGCACCCCGCGGTCAGAGCGGCGTCCGCTCCGGCGCCTTCAGCGGCTACAACCATGGCGGACAGGCAAAGAGCTTTTCCTCACGCGGAAGAACCAGTGTGGGTGCAGCGCATGGCGGCGGAGGGTCTCATGGGGGCGGAGGATCTCACGCCAGCGGTGGCGGCCATGCCGGCGGCGGGCATCATTAATCGAGGTTTCGGATGTCCCTGGGTAGCGTGTACAAGTTGGAAATGGAGAGAAGCCATATGCGGCGAACCAAGCTGAACTTCGATCAGTTTCATTGGGCCAATGCTTCTAAATTAGCCGCGGTCGTCATCCTTCTGACAGGGTGCTTTTGCACCCGTTCGATAGCGCAGCAACCGGGCCAGAAAACTTTTCCATCCGCCGAAGACGCGAGCAACGCACTCGTCACGGCAGCGCAGAGTAATGACGAAAAAGCGCTGCTCGATATCCTCGGACCGGACGGAAAGCAAATCGTCTCGTCGGGAGATGACGCCGAGGACGCCGAGAGCCGCGCGAATTTCGTAAAGAGATATGGGGAAATGCATCGTCTGGTGAAAGAACCGGACGGAACGACTGTGTTGTATATCGGCGCGCACAATTGGCCTACGCCCATACCGCTGGTGAACAAAGGTAACTCGTGGTATTTCGACACCGAGGCGGGCAAGGAAGAAATCTTATACAGGCGAATCGGCCGGAATGAAATATCGGCGATTCGGGTTTGCCAGGAGCTTGTGGCGGCGCAAAAAGAATATTACGCCATACAGCACAACGAGTACGCCCAGAAAATCTTCAGTGATGAAGGGCAGCACAATGGCCTTTATTGGAAGGTTGTGGATGCGGAACCCCAGAGTCCCATCGGGCCGCTGGTGGCAGCGGCTGTTGCCAAGGGCTATGCCAAAAGCCAGGACGGCGCTCCGACTCCTTACCGCGGCTACTATTACCTCATCCTGACGCGTCAGGGTAAAAATGGCCCAGGCGGTACGAAAAATTACATCGTAAACGGCAAAATGAGCGAGGGTTTCGCTTTCGTGGCCTATCCGGCGGAATACAGGTCATCGGGCGTGATGACATTCATCGTTAGCCAGGATGGAATCGTGTATGAGAGGGATCTCGGCAAGAAGACCGACGTGCTTGCAAAAGCCATCAAGGAATACAACCCTAATTCCAGTTGGCAAAAGGCTGAGGAGCAGGAGGAAACTGCTGGCGAGCAGGAAACTAATTAAAAAGACTTCGCGTGAATATAGTGTTTGACCTTGGGAGCGCGGTCAGAATGGGCGCCAGTCCAATATGACCAGGCGCTTCTTGTCGGTTCCTTCCAGTAGGTTGGCATAAACCGCGTGGTCATCCACCCAAACCGACAGGTGCGCCGACGTAAAGTTGTGCTCCACCGCGATGTCCAACGTTGCCGGAGAACCTTTTGCCAGGATTGTGTGTGCCGGCAAAGGCCCTGTCGCAGGCGGGACGGGCGCGCCTTCGGGTAACAGCGGCGAGGCCCGTGGCCATCTGGATCCCGAGGAGCACAATTTCCTCCTGCGCCAGCGGGCCCCTGCCCAACATGGAATCCAGAGTCAAGCCGGGTATGTACTCGGTGACCAGAAAATCTGTCCGGTCTTGCGTGTCAAAGTCATGGACAGTGGCGATGTTGGGATGATTGAGGCGGGAGAGAGCCAGCGCTTCCTTAGCGAAATCGCTTGCGAGCGGCCGCACCGGTAAGGGTGCCGGGGGGAAGCACCTTCAGGGCGACATCGCGATCGAGGCGTTCGTCGTGAGCGCGATAGACTTCGCCCATTCCGCCAGCGCCGATCTTCTCGACGACGCGGTAATGGCCGAGGATTTGGCCGACAATCGCGCCCGGTTCCGTCTTTTGGGGTACCAAGGGGAAGCTGTTCCTTCCCTTCACCCTCAGGCAGAATCGTAGGGCTGGCGGCGAGGCAAGTCAATGAGTGCAACAGTGATTGCGACGGTCTCGGCGCCATGATTGACGCATCTCGATAGCACTCAAAATGCCCGATTGGGGCGAACAGACGGCGCAAACTTGCGCTACGGCCTGGTAACAACAGCTAGCAACTGGAGCACAGATGGCAACTGAAGCAGGTTGCCGATGGGGAGGACGCTTCGACCTGTTGCGGAACTTCGGAGAGCCGATCAACGTACTTCTCTATGTTGGCGTTATAGGGTCGCCGGAGCCCAAACGAAGCGGGTGGCTCGCCAAGAACTTCGGAGAGCCCAGTGGTGGCATCGTTCGCTTTTTGTGCGAGATGTCCTTTAGTTCTTGTCAAGAAAGTGCGCATCTAAAGATTGAAGAGTCCGACCTGAGCTGATCATGCGGACGCTGCTCGACATCTTCGCGCAAATCTTTCGCAACTTGTGGGCGCACAAGCTGCGCTCGTTTCTTACCATGTTCGGGATCGCCTGGGGTGTGGGATCTCTGTTGCTGCTGGTAGGAGTGGGCGAGGGCTTCCGGTCGGGCAACAGACGGGAACTGGCCGAGTTCGGCAAGGACATCATGTTTCTGTTTCCGGGGCGTGCGCCAGCGGTAAAAGGAAACATGAACTCCGCCCGTTACTACCTTCTTACTTATCAGGACTACATGGACATCCGGCAATCCGCCCACGTCCGCAATGCCTGCCCCTTGATTTCCCGCGAGGGCCTGCATGAGGTCAGCGAATTCGCAACCGCCAGCGGCGAAATTCTGGGTACAGAGCCGCAGCTGAACGAGATTAGTTATCTTCCCCTCAAGGAAGGGAGATGGCTCAACGAACTGGATGGATTGCAGCGGCGAAATGTGATTGTGCTCGGAAACGAATTGCTGAAGACGCTGTTCCCCGGCCGCCCCGCGGTGGGAGCGTTTATCCTGCTGAACGGCATCCGCTTCCAAGTGGTGGGTAGCATGCCGCACCTCGGCCGCGGTGACAACATGTGGCTGAACACGCGCGGCTACATCCCCTTCCAGGTGATGGCCGCGAACTTCCCGATCAAGGGAGAAAACCATCAGAATGCCATTTCCTTTATCGAGTATCAGCCGCTGGTGACGGCGGAACACCTGTTGGCAAAGGAGGAGGTGCACAGGATCGTTGGCAGCAATCATGACTTCGATGCCACCGATCCGAACGCTTTCGAGGAGTGGGATTCGATCCAGGAATCCAAGATGATCGGCACCATTTTCGACGTCATGAACATGTTTCTCGGCGCGGTGGGAATGGTCACGCTGGCCCTGGGCGCGATCGGCGTGATCAATATCATGCTGGTCGCCGTTAGTGAACGCACCCAAGAAATTGGCTTGCGCAAGGCGCTGGGTGCCACCAACCGCAACATCCTCTTTCATTTCTTTCTGGAGGGATTGCTTCTCACCTTGGGGAGTGGGTTGATCGGCATGTTGCTCGCGGCCGGCCTGATGGCGATGATGGGAGGAATACAGGGGCCGCAAGGGTTTGATCCGCCAAAACTGGTGCCGATGTCGGCCCTGCTTGCGATTGGCAGCCTCACCCTTGCAGGAGTGATTGCGGGCCTTTATCCGGCGCGGAGGGCAGCCATGCTGCAGCCGGTGGAAGCACTGCGGCAGGAGTAATGTGATGTTTCGCGATCTGCTCAAGGAAGCCTACGCGGCCATGCGTCACAATCGTCGCCGCACTGCGCTCACCATGCTCGGCATGGCCTGGGGAATCGCCACGGTTGTGATGCTGCTCGCCTATGGGGATGGTTTTGGTCAGGCCTGCGCAAACATCTTTGCCAATTTCGGCACCAAGCTCGTCATCGTGGTTCCCGGTAAGACCTCCCTGCAGGCTGGCGGCCAGAAATCGGGAGTCGAGATACGATTTACTCAAGATGATGTCGAGGCCCTCACCACCAACCTTCCCCAGATCACTCATATCACGCCCAATGTCGAGAAACAGGCAAATGCCCAATACGACAATAGGGATTTCACCTTTACGGTGAGCGGGAATGATCCCAACGTGTATTCGATTCGCTCCCTCAAACTGGGCCAGGGCCGCTTCTACAATATGGAAGACCAGGTGCAGCGTGCTCGTGTGGCGGTGATCGGTTCGGAAGCCAAGGAGAAGTTATTTTCCGGACGCAACGCGATGGGTGAGCACATCCGGATTGACGGTCTCAGCTTCGAAGTCATCGGTATCCTGAGCGCCAAGATGCAGGAGGGGAACAACGATATCAACCGCACAGTCTATATCCCCTTTACAACGATGGGCGATCTGAGGAGCACGCACTACCTTGACACCATCTGGTTCAACTACGAGACTCCGGAGTACGAGCGAATCGAGCCGGCGGTCCGCACCATCCTGGCCACGGAGCATAAGTTCAATCAGGCGGACCGCGACGCCGTGCAAGTATTCAATCTCATGACTCAGCTTCATCAATTCGAAATCATTACGCTCGGGTTGAAGATCCTGATGGGTTTCATCGGCACGCTGACGCTCGGCATTGGTGGCGTGGGACTGATGAATATCATGCTGGTTTCGGTAACGCAGCGGACCCGTGAGATTGGCGTGCAGAAAGCGCTCGGCGCGCAACGGCGCTACATTCTGATGCAATTCCTTGCCGAAGCGCTCACCATCACCTTCATCGGCGGTGTGCTCGGAGTGATCCTGGCGTATGTGGTCGCTCTTTCGGTCGGGCGGCTCACTTTATACAGTGCGTTTGCCAAGAATGGAGAAGCGGGCGACATTCGGCTGATTATTGCTCCCGGAACACTGATTGCGTCCACACTCATCCTCAGTGCGGTAGGGCTCATCAGCGGCATGATACCGGCCTTCCGGGCCTCGCGGCTGGATCCGATCGAGGCCTTGCGGCACGAATAGCGGCGCCCCTAATCAGTTGGTATGGCACCGGAAGACGGGTTACCCTCTGGATCACTGTTGACAAATCCCCGTTTACGCTCAAAATCCCCGGCCTGGGCGAACAGAAGGCGCAAGCTTGTGTAATCGCCATCTGATAGTGTCAGTTGACCAGCCTCGCCATGGAGTTCGCGTTTCGACACTCGTACAATGTACTCATCAATTCGGCGAGGTGAATATGCGCGTATTTCTTCTTCCCATGATTGCGCTCTTTTGCCTGACCGGCGTCTCATTTGCGCAAAATGATGCCCAGACACAGCTTCTGACGACTCTTCACAAGATGTATGCAGCGGAAAAGAAGCACGACTTGAACTTCATTCGTTCGTATCTGTCCGATGACTTCGCAGAAGTGGGCGGCGACGCCCGCGTTTACAACTGGAAAGATATCGAAGCCGGTTTTGCGGACATGGAATTGCGGGAATACAAACTGTCAGATTGCGTAACGAAGCTGGTCACGTCCGACGCAGCTTACATCACTTGCGCGATGGAGGTAGACGCGAGTTATAAAGGAAACCCACTCCCTCGTTTATTTCGTGTTACATGGCTGTGGACGCACACGAAAGACGGGTGGGTGCTGCACTTCGAACAGGCTACGATTGTGCCCGCCACGAGTCCCGCGGCTAAGTGAGCCTTGTTCGTAGCTGGCACGAGCGCCGTGATCGAAATGGTGTACGGACACGCAGGATAATCTTTAGGAATTCTCGACTCGCTCACGTGGGCTCGCATGTGAGTTCCGCGCATCCAACTGAATCCCTACACGGCCCCGAGCTCAAGCTGGGTCCGTGCCTGCCGGGCACGCGTCGGTTCATGGGCGATCCTTTCCGCCCTTGGAACGTATCCCGAAATACTAAGGGGAGTACTAGGTAACGACCGTAAGCTATTGACCCCAAAAGTGCTGGTGCCGGGAGGGGGAATCGAACCCCCAAGGTACTAAGTACCGGCGGATTTTGAGTCCGCTGCGTCTGCCAGTTCCGCCATCCCGGCTTGGGTGGTGATCGTGAAGAGAGTTCAAGACTAAATGGACCGGCCAAGGCTTTGCAACCCGGCTGGCTTCGCCGTTCTGTCCTAATTCAGTTTTTCACCACGGAGTCACGGAGAGAGCCTCGACCTGTAAACCAGAAAAAGGAAGGTTTGCCAAACAGTTGGGTTTTTCTGTGTCTCTGTGACTCTGTGGTGAATAAACGAAATCGGGACACTACCAGCTTTGTTCGAAGCCGGCGATGGTCAGGCTGTCGGTAGGAACTGAGGTAAGGGCTGGGAACTTAGAACTGACCACTAATCACTGACCACTGCTCCCTACCCCTTCACGCTGATCTTCGAGAACGACAGCACGGCGCGGCTGGGCGTGGGGCGTCCCATGGACAACGCAGGCCTATAGGACGTGAAGGTCATGAAGTCCAGCAACATGGTTTTGACTTGCGGCGGCAGTTCCTTGGTTCCGCTGGGATCGGAAAGTACCCGGTAATCCTGCACGCGCCCGTTCGCATCCACGTACGCCTCAATCACCAGCGAATCGTCATCGATCGTATCCATGGTCACGCCAAACGCGCTGGGCTGCAACTGGGGCGCGGTATTCACCATCACCAGCGGCACATCGTTATTGGCCTGCAGCGACGCGGGTGCAACAAAGTAGGCCATCGCGATGCCAAAAATCACCAGCGCGCTCAGGAAACCAGCCGTCGCCGGGACCATGAATGCCTGGAAACTGTTCTCCAGACGTACCAGCAATCCCTGGAACGGCGCCCGGGCTGCGGCGGCCTCACGCGAAATTGCGACGCGCAGCCTCAACCCCAGGTCTTCTGGAGCCTGTGGACGCTTCACCCTGGCCAGCAACTGCTGGGTGCGGCGCAGCGCCCGGTATTCGCTCTGGCAAGCGGCGCAATCCGACAAATGGTCCTGCAGCGCGAGCATCTCCGTGCCCGTCACTACCCCGTCCAAATATGGCGAGAGCAACCGCTTCGCCTGGAGGCACCGCAGTTCTTTGATTTTCTCTGTGCCCTTCATGGGATCACCTCAACCCTTCTACCTCCTCCAGTTACTTGCGACCGCACACTGTGCTCTGGTTCCGGCGCGGTCAACCCCAGTTCGTCGCCCACCTCGCGAACATAGGGCGTAAGGCGTTGCCGCATGGCATCGCGGCCGCGAGTCAGGCGCGACTTCACGGTTCCCAGCGAAACCTCCAGCGTTTCGGCAATCTCTTCGTAGGACATGTCTTCCAGATCGCGCAGAATCAGGGTCGTGCGATACGGCTCGGGCAGCTTGCGCAACTCCTCTTCGACCCGCTGCTGCACCTCGTGGTGCGCCACGTTGTCGAAGGGAGAATCCGCGCGATCGGTCAACGCCGCCTGCATGGCTTTTTCGCCGATGTTCGGACCTTCCGACTCCACCGGCTCGATCGAAGTCTCGCGGGCCTTGTGCCGGAACCACCAGCGCCGGCGGTTCGCCGCCTCGTGCAGGGCGATGCGGTAAATCCAGGTCTTCAGGCTGGACTCGCCGTGAAAGTGCTTCATGCCGCGAAACACCTTGAGGAACACGTCCTGGGTGGTGTCGGCCGCGTCCGCCGTGTCATTCACGATGCGGTAGATCAGGCCAAACACCGGCTGCTGAAACTCGCCAATCAGCCAGGCATAGGCGGCTTCCGAACCGGCTTTCAGCTCGGTCACGATCGCCGCTTCTTCGTGCGTCCGTGCTCCGATGGCACTTGCCAGGTCACCCAAGGTGGTTGCTCCCGCCATACCGGCGTCCCCTTGATTATAGGATTTTCCACCCCGCCACGCCTTGAAAATTCACTCTCTGGCCCGGTCCCGCCAACCGCCAGCGGAACCGACGCCTTCACTAGCCATAGACTCCGCCGGGCCGTTCCAGGTTCCCATCCATAAGTGATTTATTTTCACGGGATCAGGGGCAACACCGGGCCGGAGAGTAAACCAGCGCTGGCCAAAGCTCGAAGTCAAGAGCAAAAGGTCATGCGACAAAGGTTACTCGCGATTGTGCGGAAGACCGGGCAGGTGAAACCCGGAGGCGCGAATTCAGCGCCTGAAGGCGCAATGGGAACGCATACTCGCGGTATGCCTGAAGGCATACCCTGATACGAACCGCAGATGCGAATCGTACTTGCACCGCGGGCCGATAGGGGCGTTCCTGCAACGCTGAGGTAGAGACTCAGACCCCTATTTCGTGGCTGTGAGCGGCCCCGACTGGAACCTCCAGGTGCAGTTTCTTGAGGACGTCGGCCACCGCCCTGAGCAGACCCCCGGCACCCTTTTCCAGCGCCAACTCCGACTTGCCCAGGAAGGCAAAAGCGCCGTCGCGGCGCAACCAATTCTCGTTCTTCTGCGACATGGCGGTCAGGACCACTACTGCGATCCCTGCGGTTGCCGGGTCCTGCTTCAGCGCTTTCAGCACATCGGTCCCGGTCAGCTTCGGCAGCAACAAATCCAGCAGAATCAGGTGCGGAAGATTCTCCCGTGCCTTCTTCACGGCCTCTTCTCCATCCGCGGCTGTGATTACTTCGTAACCCGCGCGGGCCAGCGCCCGCTCCGTTGCCAGCCTCAGAAACTTGCTGTCCTCGACCACCAGAATCTTGGTCATACGCGTGTGTGTCTTCCTCGGACCAAAGTCTCGAATCTTTACGCGGCTAGCGCTCGCCTTGCGGCGGGTCACAACTCAACAGTCTTCTGGTTTTCTATCGGCAGAAATGGAGGAGCGGACTAGCGCAGGGATGGACGAGGATGAGAATTCTCTAATGCGAGGGAAGCCGGACATTGGTGACGCAGGGCTTCCGGCGCTGGGTGAGAACGAGTGGACTGTCGCAATGAAAACGTTAGCGGCGAACCATGGCGAGGGTGCGCCTCGCTGTGCTCGGCGGGGCGGACGAATGCGTCCGCCCCTACATCGCCTGCGGTAACGCTCTCTTTGCGACAGTCCA
>Ga0209039_10003214_pt1 | contig 12952 bp, 14 predicted proteins | sample BogFormECP12_OM1_FD_188238 | JGI IMG/M metagenome (GOLD analysis project Ga0209039, IMG submission 188238) | Bog forest soil microbial communities from Calvert Island, British Columbia, Canada - ECP12_OM1 (SPAdes) (version 2) | ecosystem: Environmental > Aquatic > Freshwater > Wetlands > Bog ...
TGACGGTATCGGAGGCTGTTAGGGCGCTACCTGACGCGGCCGAGGCTGCAGTCGCCGCCACACGTGCAATAAGTGACATTCGAGCTTCGGCAGACTATCGCCGTGACATTGTCCGCGTGTACGTCAAGCGTGCCGGGACGCAGGTGCTCAGAACGCTCATGTCGGGGGTGGCGAAATTATGAAAGTCCCATTGTCCTTGGTTGTGAACGGCGAGAAATACGAATTGGAAATCATGCCCAACAGGACTCTCTTGGATGTCATCAGAATTGATCTTGGGCTGACCGGAACCAAGAAAGGATGCGGACAAGGCAAGTGTGGCACATGCACGGTGCTACTTAACGGCGTGCCTGTAAACGCTTGTTTGATACTTGCTCCCCAGGCGAACGGCAAAGAGGTCTTGACCATTGAAGGGCTGGGATCGGAAGGTCTCCACCCTCTGCAAAAGGCCTTTGCTGAAAAAGGGGCCGTTCAATGCGGGTATTGCACTCCCGGAATGATAATGACGGCAAAGGGCTTCCTGGATTCCCATCCACATCCTTCAGGGGATCAGGTGCGAGCTGCCATCGGCGGCAATCTCTGCCGTTGCACAGGGTACAAGGCTATTGTGGAAGCAATTCTGGCCGCGGCATCCGCCCAAGAACTCTAATCTCTCGGTCGGAGACGATTCATGCCTGATCTGCGAGTTGTAGGGAAATCCTACCCCCAAATAGATGCTCTGGAAAAGGCCACTGGCAGAACCGAATTTGTTTCGGATTTGGTCCTCCCAAACATGCTTTATGGCCGAGTACTGCGCAGTCCGCACGCACATGCAAGAATTGCTCACATGGATGTGTCCAGGGCCAAGGCTTTGACAGGTGTGAGAGCCGTGGTGGGCTACGGGGATACTCCGGGAATAAAGTTCGGGCCTCGTTCCGAAGACTGGACGATCATGGCTCGCGACAAAGCCCTGTTCGAAGGCGACGAGCTAGCGGCCGTGGCGGCTGTCGACGAGGATACTGCTGAAGAAGCGTTAGAGCTAATACAAGTAGAATACGAGGTGCTTCCAGCGGTATTTGACCCTATGGAGGCCATGCAGCCTGGGGCTCCTCTGGTTCACGAGGACAAGCCCGGCAACATTGCCGCGGAATTCAAACTGGATGTTGGGGACGTGGATGAAGCTTTGAGAAACTCTTACTTTGTCTACGAGGACAGCTTTTACACCAATCAGGTCTATCAAGCGTACCTTGAACCGATGGGCGCAGTGGCTCAGGCGGATCTGTCGGGTCGGCTTACCATGTGGGTGGGAACTCAGATACCCAACATGATGCGCATGACGTATGCAAGGGCCCTTGGCATATCACCGGAGAACATGAGGATTGTAGTTCCGGATTACGGTGGAGCTTTTGGGGCCAAGATGGAGAACAACGTTCACCTCGTGGCTGCTGTGCTGGCGCAGAAATCCAAACGTCCCGTAAAGTTGATCAACACGAGACAAGACGACTTCTTGGCCGGTAATCCCCGCGTCCCCATGTACATCGACATCAAACTGGGGGTTGCCCGTGACGGGATTCTCACCGGCAAGGACGTTCGCGTAGTCGGCGGAAACGGCGCGAGGACGGTATATGCTCAGGCAATTGTCGCAACCGCTTGTTATCGGGCGGATTCTCTCTATCGCTTCAAGCACGTGCGGGCCGAAGGTTACACCGTTTACACAAACACCGTTCCGACCGGCTGCTTCAGAGGATTTGGTAACTCCCAAATGACCTTCGTCCTGGAGACCGCCATGGACGTCGTGGCGGAACATCTCGGCATGGATCCCCTGGAACTGAGGCTCAGGAACGGTATCGGGCCAGGCGAGGTGAGCGTCCACGGGTGGAAGATAGGCGCCGGCGGGTTGGCTGAGTGCTTGACCCGTGCAACGGAATCAGCACAGTGGAAAGAGAAACGAGAACGCAAGCAACCCTTGAAAGGCATCGGACTGGCCTGCTGCAACCATGTTTCCGGAAATCGCGCCTTCGTTCGGGAGTTTGACGGCGGCGCGGGACTGGTCCGGGTAGGTCGGGACGGACGGGTAACCGTGTACCACGGCGAATCCGACATGGGCCAAGGCCAGAAGACCGCTTTTGCGCAAATTGTGGCGGAGCGCCTTGGCATACCACTGGAACTGATCATAGTTGCTCCCGTGGACACGGATATTTCTCCCTTTGGGCTGGGTAGCTTTGCCACGCGCGGCACGATGATGGGAGGCAACGGTGTCCTTGCCGCAGCGGAGAAGGCTTTCCATCAATTGGCTGAAGTGGTGGCGGACATGCTCGAGGCCGCTCCGGAGGACATTGTTTCGGAAAATGGGTTGTTCTTCGTAAAGGGCGCTCCGGATAGGGGTTTCCCATTCATCGAGGTAGCGGAGGCGGCCGCATTTAAACGGGGTGGCGCTCCCATCGTGGGAGTGGGTTACTATAGTCCGCCAACGGAACTTCCCGATCCTGTGACCAAATTCGGTAACATTTCTCCTGCCTATCCTTTCGGCTGTCACATTGCTGAAGTGGAAGTGAACCCTGATACCGGCCAAGTTACGGTGGTTAATTTCACCGCTGCGCATGACGTTGGCCGCGCTATCAATCCCATGGCAGTTGAAGGCCAAATCCAAGGCGGTGTGGCCCAGGGTTTGGGATGGGTGCTGATGGAGAAGATGGTGGTCGAAAACGGGCGCGCGGCTAATCCGAACTTCCTTGATTACGAAATCCCTGGACCGCTTGATGTGCCCGATGTTGTGTCCATACTCGTGGAGCCAATAGAGTCTGAAGGACCTTATGGAGCCAAAGGAATTGGAGAACCTGCATTGAATCCAGTCATGGCCGCAATTACAAATGCCATCTACGACGCCACAGGGGTAAGGATCAAGCGGCTGCCGGCGACCCCTGAAACCTTGTTGGCCAAAATGCAAGAACTGAAGCGGCCTTGAATCCAGCTATGCAGCTCATGTTGGCGTTAACGCACTCGATCCTACAGGGGGCTTTCGTTCCCTTGATATTACTGAATTAAGGAGGACTGGCGACATGTTGAGACCAAAACTCATGAGAATCATGGTGGCTGTGATCACCGTGATGGTTGCCGGGCTCGTCGCGGTGTCTATCGCGTCGGCCGCGGACAAACCTCCGCTCAAAATAGGGATTCTTGTCCCCTATTCCAAGGTGTTCGCCGTCCTGGGAGAAAGCATCACCTATGGTGCGGAACTCTTTTTCGACCAGGTCGGATGGCAAGCGGGGGGAAGAAAGATCGAATTGATCAAGGAAGACACCGAAGCAAATCCCGCCACCGGCCTGCGAAAAGCGCGGAAACTGGTGGACCAGGACAAGGTGGACGCCACACTCGGTGTGGTGAGCACAGCAGTGCTCTATGCAATCCGGGACTACATGCACGACGCCAAGAGCATCCTCATGGTGGCCACCGCAGGCGGAGTAGATTTGAGCCGCAGCAAAAGGAGCCCTTACATTTTCCGCGCCGCGTACTCGAACTGGCAACTCAACTACCCTATGGGCAAGTGGTACGCTGAAAACGTTGGCAAAAAGGTATTTCTCTTGGGATCTGATTATGCTGCAGGCCGCGAGCACTTGGATAGCTTCAAGGAATCTTTCCTGAAGGCCGGGGGCGAGATACTCGGTGAGGCTTTACCTCCGCTTGGCAACAACGACTTTGGTCCATATTTGAGCAAAATTACTGAAGCAAAGGCTCCTGGCGTATTTTGCTTCTTCGCCGGTAGTGATGCGGTCAGATTTGTAAAGCAGTTCGTCGAGTACGGGCTCAAGGGAAAGGTAGTTCTGGCCGGTGCTGGGTTCATGCTGGAGGAAGATGTGTTGCCCGCTCAGGGCGAGGCTGCTCTAGGCGGGATATCCAGCCTGAACTATGCCTACACCCTGGACAATCCAGAAAACAAGGCCTTCAAAGAGGCGTATATCGCGAAGTTCAAGCAGGAACCCAACCTCTATTCAGTTTACGGGTATGATTCTGCTCGAGCGCTTGTCGAAGCCATAAACAAGATCAATGGGAAAACGGAAGACAAAGAACAGTTCATCAAAGCTCTGGAAGGGGTGAAGTTCGCCAGCCCTCGCGGCCCGTTCAGTTTCGACCCTGTCTCTCACCACGTGATCAACAACGTGTACGTTCGCAAAGTGGAGCAGGTGGAAGGTAAGTTGCACAACGTAGTGATTCACAATTTTGGACCTATCGTGGACAGGTCCGAATAACCGGTCAAGTGGGGAAAAGAGCCACTGATCATGTCTGAACTTACGCCTTATCTCAGTCCGTTCCTAAGTGGTTTGGCTTACAGCATGCTGCTGTTTCTTGTGGCTGCGGGGCTGAGCGTCATATTCGGCCTCATGAATGTGGCGAACCTGGCCCACGGGACCTTTTACATGATCGGTGGCTACATTGGTTATTCGGTGGTGCGGTATACGGGTAATTTTTGGCTGGGCTTGCTGGTCGCGCCTGTTGTGGTGGCGGCCATTGGTTTGGCGCTGGAAATGGCAACCTTGAGACCTCTGTATAAGAGAGGGCATCTGCTCCAGGTGCTGCTCACATTCGGTTTTGTCTTTATCGGGTTGGATTTAGTCAAGTGGATTTGGGGCTCGGACGTCCATTCCATCGACCCTCCTGCTATTCTGGCATGGTCAGTTGAAATAGCAGGGCAAGGATTTCCTGTCTATAGGCTGTTTCTCATCGGCTTCGGGCTGCTGATGGCGATCGGCCTCTGGTTTCTTCTGGAAAGGAGCAGCGTAGGAGCAATCGTCCGCTCGGGGGTTTCTGATAAGGAGATGGCGCAGGGGCTGGGCATAAACATCCCCGCCGTCTTCTCGTGCACCTTTGGGTTGGGAGCGGGTCTGGCGGCGGCGGGTGGAGTATTGGCCGCGCCTGTGCTCGGGTTATTCCCCGGGATAGATTTCGACATATTGATTGTGACCCTGGTCGTCGTGGTGGTCGGTGGAATGGGGACCTTTCGCGGCTGCTTCTGGGGAAGCCTGCTCATAGGTCAGCTCGACACGTTCGGCAAGGTCTTCTTTCCCCGTTTTTCTCTTTTCCTGATCTATCTGGCCATGGCCGTAATTCTTGTGATCAAGCCTTCCGGGTTATTTGGAGTTGAGGAACAATGAACTCCTCTGTGACTCAATCGCCCGCGATGGCTGGCCGCTATATTGTTTTAGCTCTGATTGCGGCTTTGGCCCTGGTGCCGTTCCTTGCTCCGAAGTACATGGTGAATCTGTTGACCGAGATCCTGATTTTTGGACTCCTTGCAGCGAGTTTGGATCTGGTCTTGGGTTACACAGGCCTTGCATCGCTGGGACATGCGGCATTCTTCGGGGCAGGGGCCTACACTGTGGGAATTTTGGCAGTGAAGGGACATTGCACTAGCGTACTGGCCGCAGTACCGGCAGCCCTTCTTGTAAGTATGGTCCTTGCACTGATCGTGGGTTTTTTTTCTTTAAGAACCTCAGGCATCTACTTCCTTATGATCACCCTGGCCTTCGGGCAGATGCTCTTTGCTCTGGTCCACAAGTGGACGGAATTAAGTGGCGGGTCGGACGGGTGCTCGTTGGGTAAGCGCCCTATCATACAATTGCTTTCTCCATATCTCACTGTGGATTTCAGCGATTACCGGCACTTTTATCTGGTGGTTCTTGTAACTGTTCTGTTGGCCTTCGTTGCCCTGCGAGGAGTTGTCAAACTACCGTTAGGACAGGTCGCGGTTGGCATCAGAGAGAACGAACTGAGAGTTCGATTCATGGGATTCAACACCTTCGCGTACAAACTCGCCATGTTCGTGATATCGGGCTGCTTTGCGGGTCTCGCGGGTATACTGTACATGTACTTCAACGCCTTCATTTCCCCTGAAGAACTGAGTTGGGTCATGTCGGGGAAAGTCCTGGTGATGGTAATCCTGGGTGGCGTGGGCACTGTCTACGGTTCGGTTCTGGGTGCCGGAACCTTGCTCTTGATGGAAAACTGGCTGAGTTCGTACACCGAGCGATGGCTTCTCATACTCGGATCGATTTTCGTATTCTTTGTGCTGTTTGCCCCTGAAGGTCTCGTTGGTGTTTTCCGCGGAGCGGCTGCAAGATGGGGCCGAAAATGAACGCACTCTCGGTGGAAAATGTGTGGAAGCGGTTCGCCAGTCTTATGGTTTTGGAGGATGCCAAGCTGGACGTGGCTTCAGGTGAAAGACATGCCATCATTGGTCCCAATGGGGCCGGTAAAACAACTCTTTTCAATATCGTCAGCGGGCTCCTTCGACCTGATTCTGGGCGAGTGTTTCTCGGGACGGCGGAAATTACCAGCTTGTCTCCCGACAAGATATCGCTCATGGGTCTTTCTAGAACGTTCCAAGTTACAAACCTTCTCATGAATCTTACTGCCTACGAGAACGTGCGCTTGGCCGTGCAATCGAGGTTAAAGATGCTTCACAATGCCTTAACCCGGGTTGAGCGCATCCCCGGAATCCGCGAGAGAGCTGAGGAAAAACTGACCCAGGTCAACCTGGAACACAAAATGAGTGAACAAGCCGGCAAACTTTCTTACGGCGAGCAGCGGCAGTTGGAAATCGGTGTGGCCCTTGCCACTGATCCTGACGTGCTACTTCTCGACGAGCCTACGGCAGGAATGTCGCCAGTGGAAACCGAACGGGTCTCGCAACTGATCCTGTCTCTCCCGCGAACCGTAACCATCGTGTTTGTGGATCATGATATGGACGTGGTTTTCTCGCTCGCGCATAGAGTGACGGTTCTTCACGCGGGCCGCGTCATAGCCCAAGGTCCCAAAGACGTGGTCCGCTGCCTGTCTGAGGTCATGGATGCATATCTGGGGCATGACAGGAGCCAAGAATGTCTCTTGAGCTGAGAGACATACATACCTATTATGGTGACAGCCACATCTTGCAGGGCGTTTCGCTGCGACTGGGCGAAGGCGAGTGCGTCAGCATGTTAGGTCGCAACGGAGCCGGCAAGACCACGACCATACGGTCGATCATGGGCTTTACACCGCCGACTCGGGGAGAAATCCTCTTGGGAGGCATCCGGCTCGACGGTAAACCACCCCATCAGATTGCCCGCATGGGCATCGGACTGGTTTACCAGGGCAGGCGAATCTTTCCGAATCTCACGGTTCGGGAAAACCTCGTTGTTGGAAAGCGCAAAGGTCAATGGGATCTGGAAAGCATTTTTGGCCTCTTCCCAAGGCTGGGGGAGCGACAGTATAACAGGGGAAATCATCTCAGCGGGGGCGAGCAACAAATGCTTGCTATTGCGAGGGCGTTGATGACAAATCCGACCATTTTGATTATGGATGAACCCTCCGAAGGGTTGGCTCCCCTAATGGTGATCGAAGTGGAGAAATGCCTCCTCGACTTCAAGAAGGCCGGGATGTCGATGCTGCTGGTAGAACAGAACTTCATGCTGGCAATGAGACTGGCGGATCGAGTTTATGTCATAAACAAGGGTCGTTCCGTTTACGAGGGACCGGCCGAAGATCTGGCCGGCAACGAAGAGCTTAAACGCATCCATCTCGGATTGGGAATGTGAGTCTATACGAAAGGGAGAAGCAAGATGCCTAAACCGGAAATCGAATTTTGTGATCCTGATTTGCGTTTCGGATGGCGGAGAGTAGAGGGAGATACTCTCGGCATTTGGGAGAAAATCCTCAGTGAAGATCCTGAAACCAGATCGTACACTCGGCTACTGAAGTTCCCTCCGGGAACCGAGACCTCTGAAACTCTGGTCCACGATTTTTGGGAAGAAGTTCTCATTCTGCAGGGGGAACTCATTGACCTTGCTAAAAAGGACACCTATACAGAAGGCTTTTACGCGTGCCGTCCTCCTGGCATGACACACGGCCCGTATCGCATTCCACGTGGGTGCATGACATTTGAGATTCGCTACTACAAGTGAATTCCGGGTTTGATTCCCGGTTTTATTGCGAGCGTGAAGCGAAGGAGACAGGATTTGAACCGACTGAACTTGACCGTTGAATCCAAATCGGGCCCGCGAGACCTGGAATTCACGGTCCGCAGGATGATAAATGCCGGATACGTTGGTAGGAATCAGGAAGATGTGCGGAAACACATCGAAGAATTGAAACGGGAAGGTATACCTGCTCCCGATTCCACGCCGACGGTCTATCCGGTCATGACTCGCATGATCACCACTGCCGATTCCATCGAAGTGGTCGGAGACAAGACATCCGGAGAAGGTGAATTCGTTCTGTTCATAGATGGTCAGGACATTTACGTTGGAGTTGGGAGCGATCATACCGACCGGGAGCTGGAAGCGGTCAGCATACTAAAATCAAAGCAGTTGTGCTTCAACGTGGCGTCCCGAAAGGTGTGGCCCTTCGAGGAAGTAAGAGAACACTGGGATGAACTCGTGTTGAGCAGTTGGGTTAAAGAAGCGGACAAGAAGGTGCTCTACCAACAAACTCAGCTTTCAGCCATCCTGGCGCCTTCGGATCTCTTCGACTTTGTTAAATCCAAAGTGAAGGATAAGAATTTGAGTTCGACAATCATATTTTCTGGCACTGTGGCGATTCTCACTCCTGAGATCAACTATGGAGATTACTTCGAGGTTGCTCTCGATGATCCCATCATGAATCGTTCCTTGTCGTGCTCTTATTCGGTGGAACGACTCGAATATGTCACGACTTAGGAGGCAGCGTCGCATGCGCGTGGCTACGATACAGATGGAAATGGCTGACCGCAGCAAGGCCGAGAATTGGGAACGAGCCGATCAGTTGCTGGATCGTGCGCGAGGCGCAGATATTGTTCTAATGCCGGAAATCTGGAACATCGGCTACTTTTCCTTCAGTCGTTACAGACAGGATAGTGAAGACCTGGATGGAGAGACTGCCTGCAGGGGATGTCCCGGTGGGCCAAAGAACTGGGCGCCTATCTGTTTGCGGGGAGTCTTGTAGAGAGAGAAGGCGGAAACTGCCATAACACGGCCCTCTTCTTCGGACCCAATGGGGAGAGACTGGCGGCATATCGCAAGATCCATTTGTACGGGTATAGCTCCCAGGAATCCCAGATCCTGACTCCCGGACGAGATCCGGTAGTGGTGGAAACTCCTCTCGGTAGGTTCGGAATCACCACCTGTTATGATCTCCGCTTCCCGGAACTCTACCGCATGCTGATGGCAAGAGGCGCGCAGATGTTTCTCGTGACCTCAGCCTGGCCATTTCCCCGGTTGGAGCACTGGATCATGTTCAATCGGACGAGGGCCATCGAGAATGTGGCCTTCCTGGCATCGTCTAACTGCGTGGGGAAGAATGCCGGTGCACACTTTTGCGGTCATAGCATGGTCGTGGATCCTTGGGGGGTGGTCATTGCCGGCGCTGGTGACGAGGAATGCGTTGTCCGGGCTGAAGTGCATTTGAACAAAGTAGATGAAGTTCGGAAGGTGTTTCCTGCATTGCAGGACATAGCCTTTCCGGTAGCTCCATGAGGTGAGAGATGGCTGATCTGAGCGTCGAATTCTGTGGAATAAAGTTCAAGAACCCGATAGTTGTGTCGTCCATCGAGCCTACAAACAGTCTCGACAAGCTGAAAAAATGCGTCGATGCGGGAGCCGCGGGAGCGGTGGTAAAGACCCTCACCGATACGCCGCAAATGGCGGTCCTCACCGACCATTCCAAGTATGCCATTCTGAACGACAACGGGCGTCCGATTCAGGGCAAAATACCTCGCTTTTTTGTCTTCTATTCCAGATCGGGTTACTCGACGACCCCGTACAAAGAGTGGGTCCCATACCTGAAAAAAGCCGGGAAATATGCGCAACAGAATGGCGCCCATATCATCGGGAGCATCGGCGCCGGATCGGTCGAAGGCTGGAAGGATTGCGCGAGGACCGTCGAAGATTGTGGCATCAAGATGACCGAATTGAATTTCGGGTGCCCGCATCCTTCCCAGATGGAAAAGACCAAAGCCGGAATGCTGATCGGCCAAGATCCGGACATTGCCGCTGAAATAACATCCATCGTGGCGGAGAGCGTACACATCCCGGTGGTGGTAAAGCTCACGCCGCAGGTCACCAACTTGGTCGAAGTTGCCAGGAGAGTGAAAGAAGCCGGCGCGGCCGCGGTCACGGTGATCAATCGCTATGTCGGGTTCGCGGTGGACATAGAAACGGGCAAGCCCTACATAGGGGGAGCCGCGGGTGTGGGTGGTCCTTGGGCGAAGTATCTGGTCTTGCGCTGGGTTCATGAAATTCACTCAAGATTGGGCATACCGATAGCCGGAACCAATGGAATCTATGACTGGCGCGATGCAATCGAGTTCTTTATGAGTGGGGCCACGCTCATGCAGGTGGGGTCGGTCTTGATGCTCAAGGGGTACAGTCACCTGGGCAAGATCATAAAGGGAATCAACGGCTTCTTGGACGAGCACGGGTACGCTGACATCTGGTCCATCGTGGGCATGGCTTCCAGGCAGGCTATGTCGTACGAGGAGCTTTTTGCCTCCAAACCAATCCATGCGGTTATCGATTACGAGAAATGCACGGCGTGCGGGAATTGTGCCCGCTCTTGCTTCTATGATGCTATTGAGAAGGGTGATGACAAAAGAGTGACTACTCGCTCGGAAAATTGCATAGGTTGTGAATTGTGCTACAACGTCTGTCCAGTGGAGGCCATTTCATACACCTTTACGATGTAAGTGCCACAGTCTGGAAGTGCTGTGCTCATACAACCATGTATAATTACACATCTATTTACACCCATACATCTCTAAACCCTTATCCCTACCGCTCCATCTGCCGATATGTCTTTTAAATGAGCATCAGATAGAGGGTTCTCTCTGCTCCGTGAATAGGAACTTGGGTGTTGTTTGAGTTCGCTGCTGAAAATAAACTTCATAAAATAGGCCTGACCCCGTATGCTAAGGGACGTTACGAAAACATTTTGTCGGAGCTTCGCTATTATGATCGAGAGTTTCCAGCCGACATTTCGCTCTTTCATTTAAACAGGGATGATTATGCTCTTTTCTACTCTTGCATGAAGTGAACAGGGTCGGTTTCCAATACTACAATGACAGCACGAGTCAGGGGTCGATTTTCCTCTTCCAATTTTCCCAACAATTTTGCAAAGACTCCTGGTGCGGCTTTCAGAGGTATCCGCGCATCGTTATCTATGTCGCTTACATCCACTGTATGTCGCCAGTGTGCTCATTTATTCTTCGGGTTGCTCTTCGGCTACCTCCGTGATCTCCTCCGGGTCGAGCCAATCGCTGTTAGGTTTGCAGACGAGCCTGGCGTTCCTGTAAGCCAAATCCAGAGGAAACATCGTGTGTGCAAGGTAGTTGAGGGAAGGTGTTCTCTCTACAGCAAGGGCTAGATCAACATCCTGATCAGATACAAGGCAGATCGGTAAAAGTAACTGAAGTTTCTTCACTCGGGGATAGTACTGAGGAATTGCTGTCTTAAAATTCCACGAGACTTTCTTAATCTCAATTATCCTGTCAAACATCGCTTTAGGAAGTTCGTTCGCGCTGCGATTTTTCGTACTGCGATGTCGCACTGGGCTAAGATCGTCCCAAAAGTCGCTTAAATTGACTCCCTTTTCATCGATGATCTTCCTATAGCCCCCGTAGTCCTTAACCGTTTTGCCACAGTGCCTACACGTCGCAGGTTTTAGTTTTGGTCTGCGAAAGTGAACTGGTTTCCCCTTGGTGAAGTACAACAAAGCGTAATGGGCAGGATAAAGATGCGGACCTCGCACAAAACCGTTTTTCATCGAGATCGCAATCCAGTGTTGAAACTGCAGATGTCTATTTAGAGTCGTTCCAAGTCGCATCGCCCATGCGGGCAAATGGTAGAGGTATAATGCACCACCTGGCATGAGCACCCGAGTACTCTCCTGAAGCAACGCAATTAACCATTGTTCATAGTCATCTTCAGGACGACGATCTAGATTTGCGTATTTCTCTCCATAAACTTTTCCAAGATTGAAAGGAGGGTCAAGAAAAATAATTCCAGCGGAGGCAGTGCGCAGAGAGTTGAGAAAGTCAAGGGCATCACCGCAATGTACCTGCCCATTAATGCCCTGTTCATTGTATGCGTGAACGAGTTTAGTCGAATTTGCCAAGGTCGTGGATAGTGCCTTCACCAATACTTTCTCCTGTCCCACATCTTAAATCCGTCTTGGACAACACATCTTGAAAGAACTCTTCTAAACCGGATCTATGCGGCGCTCCTGATAATTTTGAGATGTTCTGGGTCTGGATCGGGCAATCGACGGCTCCTCCGACCCAAAAATGCCGCCGCTTTGTCTCTCCTGAGTCTCCAGGGAGTTCGACTGCCACTATCTGGCTTGGGAAAAGGGTTTTTCGCCCGTTCCTGAGCGTAACTCCCCCAGACGACGGCGTCAACTACTTTTCACATCTATGACATAGAGATGGATATGTATGTGTAATTATATGTAAATGTCAGTATATGTTCTTTTTTTGATAGGACTGAAAGTGCAGTCCACATCTGCACCATTGGCTGCAAATTTCGGAATCTCAGAAAAAAGTCCTTGACACGTTTTGGTAATACCCCGTATTATGTGATTTACAGTAATACAAGGTAATATTTGAGCGCGGCTTCCCGATACGCCGACCGCGATTATTTCAGGTTCCGCACGGGTCTGAAAGGCTGCTGTGTATGGGCGACGGAACCACGACCTTGAGCTTCGATTCAGTTGGGCCACCAGGAACAGTTTGGTTTCGCCGGAGTAGCCATAAATGACTGTTGCGAATATTTGCTGTGATGAAGGGAGGAGGGGTTATGGGGCGATTTTGGACAATAGCTGTGGGTATTGCGTTGTGCATGTGCTTTGATCTGGGAGGGACCTCAGCCCACGCCTGGGAACTTGCCGATTTGGACGTGTCCTTCAACTGGAAGTACGAGTGGTATAACCAGGCAGGGCACCAGGGATTCTTTGGGCCTTACAACAAGGACAA
>Ga0209039_10003215_pt1 | contig 12951 bp, 10 predicted proteins | sample BogFormECP12_OM1_FD_188238 | JGI IMG/M metagenome (GOLD analysis project Ga0209039, IMG submission 188238) | Bog forest soil microbial communities from Calvert Island, British Columbia, Canada - ECP12_OM1 (SPAdes) (version 2) | ecosystem: Environmental > Aquatic > Freshwater > Wetlands > Bog ...
CACGATTTCCACCATATCTCCCGTCAGGAGAAGATCGAGTCGCTCATCGCCCCCTTTTCTCAGAGGACGCACATGTCGATACCGCTCCGCGTCTGCGGGAGCACGAAGAGCAAGGACAGAGTAGAGCGGCGAACCCTGAACTGCGGCAGATGCGAGAAGTGCGTCCGCACGGTGGTGGGACTTCTTGCGGGAGGAGTGGACCCCAAGACCTGTTGCTTCGACATGAAGGACTTCTCCGCGCAGGCGCTCCGGCGTAACCTCGAGGTAGGCGCGGTAAGACTCCCCAAGAGCGTCTGGGACCTCTGGTACGACATCCAAGCCAGCGTCAAGAAACGCAACGGCACGGACGAGTTCACCTCGATGTACGGTGCACGTCCCTTCTTCGAGTGGATGCGTGACTACGACATTGAGCGGAACCTGTACAGGCCCTCCCTGGCGACCAGGGTGCTGGGGGGAGTGGTCCCGCGTCTTAGTGAGAGGCGCCGCTCAGCCGAGCTTGTCAGAAACTTCAAGCGATCGACGGCAAGTGCTGAGTGACAGATGTTGAACGACTGCCTCAAGCTCTTTAAACCCGGCCCTGAGAACTGACAGGCAAGGCTCAGGCTATGATGCGACCAATGACTCTCGCGCAGGCTCTGGTCAAGGCGGCGTCGGTTCACCTCTGACTCCGTCGAATAGAGTAGAACTCCGCGACCTCAGGGTGCGCGGAGGCAGGGTTCGATGCGAGTTCGCCTTGAGCGGGAATCTCAGCCGATACCTCCGGGGAGGGCCCCTCGAAGTCAACTACGATCTATCTGTCGAAGGGGTCGACAGAGGGATTCTCTACATCCCATTCGTGGCGGAATTGCTTCCGGTGACCTGGCTGGCGGGCGGAGATATCTCCGTCAGAGAGCTCGATGCGGAGTATCTCAGGTCAGTGATGCTCGTCCAGGGAATGATGAAGAAGTGGCGCCCGGCGCTCCCCTTCTCCACAAGGATAATCGCCGGCGAGGCGAAGACGAACGTCTTTGCAAGTGACGGAAGGTGCGGGCTACTGTACAGCTGCGGTCTGGATTCTACCACTTCATTCCTGATGAACAGGGAGCGGCTTTCGGCCCTGATGATGCTTGGGGGGACGGAGGACATGCCGCTGAGAGACAAGGAGTACTGGGAGAGGATCAAGAGACTGGCATCTTCCTTCGCGAAAGTCAACGGGGTGAACCTACACACCGTTGAGACCAACTGGCTCAACCAGGTGAGTGCGTCACATCTGACTCAAGACTTCGCGGCCTCTCTGGCTGCTCCTGGCCGCAAGGACGATGTGGGATACTGGGAGGAGGTATTCCGGCTGACCCTGCTTGGGATGTGCGCGCCAGTCACCGTACGCGAGCGATTGGGGACACTGCTGATGGCCTCCACTTTCCCGATGGAGACATTGGCGACCTTGGACAGGGTAGGTCCTGTTGAGGAGAGTCTGGCGTGGGGCGACTTGGCAATAGCTCGAGACACCAAGAACCTCTCGAGACAACAAAAGATAAGAAACGTCCTTGTCCCCTACCGTAAGGGCAACGAAGGCCAGATCCCCCTTAGGGTCTGCCACCCTATTCACTTTGATAAGTACCGCCAGCTGCGACAGAGAGGAGTCCTGAACTGCGGCGAATGTCAGAAGTGCTGTCGAACGATACTCGGTCTGGTGTTGGATGGTGTCGATCCACAGACTTGCGGCTTCGAACGAGGTACCTTCAGTGCAGAAAGGCTGCGCCAGCAGCTCCTTGACCGCTCGGTGCGTTTCACGGGATCGGCGTTTGAGTTCTGGAACGACATCAAGCAACATGTCCATGACCGACCTGCGCAGGCGGCTGAACTGAACCTTTGGAATTGCAATGGTTTCTTCGACTGGCTGGTGACCTACGATCTCTCTAGGAACATTGCGTCCACCGCCGAGCCGTTGAAAGGGGGAAATCAATGAGAGACTGGAGCGAGATGCACTCGCTCGCCTGACCTCCTCGTTTCGGACCCGTCTGTTCTATGGCTCGGTCTGGGCGATGGGGCGGGTCATTTTGTAACCCCGATGAAGGCCCATCCGTTCCCCTGGTTGGAGCTCGCAGCTCCGAAGGATTCGCTTATCGTCCCCTTTGAGGCAGAGCATGGAGTGCCCAATAGTAGCTTCAAGGACGGGATTTCGATTGAGACCGTGCCCCTGCTGCTGCTCACTGTCAAGGAATAGCCGGTACATATCTGCGAAGTGTCCTCAGCATTGACCTGCACCGCCTCTGTCGCTCTGGTGTCGGTCCAGAAGAGCCGGGCCCTGTAGCTATTGTAGCCATAATCGTTGGAAAATGTGAGGATGAAGCTGGGAGTCGCCACCCATCCACCAACCGAATTGGTTATGCCGGGCGAAGGGTCGGAGAACCTCTCTCCTGTGCCATAGGTCCATACTCCGAACCCATGGTAGACGTTGCCGTTTCTAACCAAAGTGACGTTGCAAAAGACGCTGAACGTCGCGACATGACCGTACGTAGGGGTATTCAAGACGCCGCTCTCGGCCGGAGACACTTGCTGGAATGTGACAACGTCCCCCGGACTGAGTCCGGGTGAATAGTTGTTCTTCGAAAAGTTCTTGGAAAGGGTTATCTCGAATCGACCTGTGGACGGGCTTGAGTAAGCGAGGATCCCTCCCGATTGAGCGGTGATGGCAATCGTGGTTGAGTTTACTTGCGTCACAGATTTGAGGCGCGGCCCTGAGCCGAAATCCTGCCAATCCGATGACCATCCCAGACTTGGCGGAAACACAACCTCGGTGATCCAGATCCTGTTTCCCAGATTCTCCAGCTCGGGGATCCCAGTCGAGGTGATGGCGGTGACCGTCTGACTGGTTCCCGATGTCTTGGGCCCAAGGTTCGGCCCGATTCCGACGGATAGAGCCAAGGCCGCGACCAAGACGGCTATGAGCCCTGCAACCACCAAACTACGGTTCGTTGTGAGCTAGGCACCCCTCAGCACAAACACCGCTTCCGACGTCGGCGCAGGAGAGTCCCGACGAGCCAAAAGATACGAGGCCATCGGACACCGTGGAAGCATACCTACATTCTGAGTTGCTCGAATGTTCTTTATCACCCTTGCGGTGGAAGGTTTCGCGAACGGAGCTACCGCTTCGGAAAGCATAAATGGGCTCCACTTCGTTTTTTGAAATGACCAATGAGCGCTCGGAGGAAGAGGTTCCCTGGCGGGACGAGGTCTCCCTCCGCAGGGCAATGCCACCCCGCTTGGTCTGGACGGCCCACCCTCTTGAGGATGGACGTGTTATCATATTCCAGAGGTCGGATTTCTCACCCGTGAGTCTCCACATGCAGCCCAACGATTCAGACTCAGGCTACCGGGAACGGGTCTACGGGCCGCTCACGGCAGGTTCCTCCATTGGACGGGTCGATGCTGCCCGTCAACTCGTTCGGCCGGCAATCCAAGCAGCCCTCCGCGATGGCCCTCCTCCAACTTGCTCGCGCCGCTACGGCCGGGAGCCCTAGGTTGCCACCCCGCTACAGTTTCTGCATGCTCTGCTACAACGACGCGGTGACAGTCGAGGCCTCCATAGGGAGTCTCTTGGAGCTGAGGAGGAAGTTCGAAATGGAAGTCGTGGTCGTCGACAACAAGAGCAAGGACGGTTCCTGGGAGGCGCTGCAGAGGTTCTCAGGTGACGGCGTGCGAATCATCTCGAGGAGGTGTTCGAGGGGGGTGGGGAGGCAGTTGGCTTTCGCAAACTCTACCGGAACCTACGTGGTCGCGCAGGTCGACTGCGACGACGTGTTCTCGAAGGAAGGAATGCTCGGTCTGCTCTCGAGGTACGAATCAGAGTACGAGGGCCTCATGATGATGACACGGCGCGTGGGCCAGGACGAAAGGCAGTCGATCACCGTTGCGCCCAGGTCGCTCGTTGAGACGGTAGGCGGTTGGCGCGACATGAACTGGGGTGAGGACTGGGATCTGTGGAACAGGACCGCTAGGCTCGGCAGGTACTCGTTTCTCCCCTATCCAACCGAGAACCCTCCTCACAAGTCCGTGAGGGTCAGGTCTGAGCGCGAGACCTCAACGTGGACGAAGTTCTCGTTCAGATACCAGAAGGGTCGGGACGCGATTCGGGTAGGGCGAAGGTCCTTTTCGGAGGGAGAGGAAGCCACCCTGGGCCAGAGAGTGCCGATTTGGCTGGCAAGTTTGTCCGTGGCGTTGACCCGCAGCAGGCTGGAACCTGCTCCCCTGAACCCGTTCGACGACACCGCATTCAGAAGGAGAGCCTCCGGACAGAGCGAAGCTGGCACGCAGGCCCCCGAGGAGTCGGGCCGGCAGCAACGCTGACTCTGTCCCTGCGTCGCGATTCTCGGGGATGAAACGAATAGAATGCCAATTCGGGTCGGAATCTTTCCATTATTGCCAAAGACCGGGGCTGACCCGCGCTGGAGACAAACGGCCCAACCCTGTCGGCGACATGAATTTCAGACCCATCGGGCTTGGTTTCGCCTTCTGTATGCTTATATGCGGCCGAAAGGTCAGTTGCCTTTATCATGCAACTGAAGTCAGGTCTGCTGGGCATCGCTGCCATAATGCTGTTAGTGCTGCCCGGCGTCGTCGCCGCTGCCACCACCTACACTTACCTCCAGTTCAACTGCAGCCCGACGGACGGCTCAGGGCAATGCAGCACGCCCATCAACGGCGTCCTGACAGTCAGCTTCACGACGGTTCAGAGTACCACCGTCCCATTGGGAGGCAACCATTGGACCTGCGTAAACGGGGTATGGAATTCTCAGCCAGACGGATCGGGCATCAACGACGGGTCGTGCTCAGCGCCACCCTATGTGCCCCCAGGCCCCGCCTGCTCGAGCAAGGTCGGCTTCGTCGACTACCAGATCACACAGATCAAGGTCTACACGCCAGCTGACCCCACCTCTTCTGACATCTACATGCTCGGGAGCACCACTGCGCCTGGAATAACTTCGACCCCGATAGTTCTGGCTCCAAGCCAGACGCTGAACGTGCCGTTCGGTCCGGGGACCAGTCCCGTGGTCATCGGAGGGCACACCTACGTATGGTGGAGGATCAGCCTGAACGGCCACCCGGTTCACCCCAACCAGAACATCGTCAGCTACCCGACCCCGAGCCCTACTGGCTTGCCAGGTAAGTACCTAGTCGACTTCGAGGGGAGGATGTACTGCGGCAGGTCGGCAACCCAGGTCAACCAGGCCTTCTTCTTCGACATCGGCTTCTTCTTCACGACACCGGAGTTCGGGTCGATGATAATCGCGACAGCCTTCGGAGCGTTCGCCCTCCTTGCAGTGAGGACCCGACTAGTCAAGCGCGCTCTGTAGACTGTCAATTCTGTTTACTAATCCATTTTATTTATTATCCTGAGACGATGGTTTCAGCAGACGCATTGACGAATTACATTGATTCCAGCAGTGGCGCTCGAGCGCTCGCTGGGTTAGTCGTTGGCCTTCTCGTCCTCTGCAACATTCCCGCCCTTACATCGTCTGCAGCCCCCGCGTCGACCACGTCCACGTCGACCACGTCCGTAGCCACGCTCCCTAGGTTCGGGCTTGACTTCTCGTGGTACGTCCGAGGAGGTTTCGGGTCTCTGCACGGCGTGAATCCGCAGGACGGGGCGGCCGTGTACAATTACCTCACCCACGGCTGGAAGCAGTCGGGAGGGAAGTACGGGGGCTTCTTCAGCGCGTACGCCTACGAGTTGCACGACCCCCCGCTTTATCCGCCGCAGTACCCTAGCGACAGGGCTTGGCTTCTCTCCTTCATCCATGCCGCCAACGCGGACAACGGCGGCAGGCAGGCCAAGATCTTCGTACGATTCATCCTCCAGGACAACCTCGATCCGACGGTCGTGGGGAGCATTTCGGACTTCCTGAAGCAACTGGGTCCGGCGTCTCAGAACCCCTCGGTGTGGGGGATAGGCTTCAGGGGTGCGCAAGAGGGGATTTTCACAGGCGGGGGAGCGAGTTCCGGAGGCTGGGAAGGAAGCGGTTTCGTCCCCGCGAACGTTGCCTACGGGCCAAGCGGGATGAACTCCTTCCCGCAGACTGCCAGCCAGTTCAATGCCACTTGGACAAAGATACAGCAGCTGGTGAATTCCTACGGGTACTCGCTGGGGATTTCGACTAGCCTCAGCTCCATCAACGGCTACTTGGGCAGTTCTGTCGCTGACGGTCCGGCGCAGTGGTTCATGGGAGATGCGGGCGGCTACGGCTTTCCCGCAGGAGCCTCCTCCAGCGACCTGACCTCCACCTACAACACCTGGTACAGCGTGGTCGCGAAGCCCCCACACGACGCCTCTGTCCAAATAGGCGCCGTTGCCGGCGAGTGGGACCAGAACTGGTTCATTCTGAATCAGCCGCCTTACTATGCGACACTGACCAAACTGAAGGCCATGTTCCAGGGGTTCGCGGCAGGAGCAAAGGCGAACCCGCAGGCGGGGCAAGTGATGTTCCTATACGGGATGCCCTACCTCACGAACGACGACTCCTCCTGGATCGCCGCCCACGGCAGCTGCAGCTACATGCAGTGGTTCGCTCAATGGGTCCAGCAGTACGGCTTCTTCACCGACCTGAGCGGGACCGCTCCCTCCAATTCCTTGAAGGTCAACACGACCAGTGGTTTCACGCTCCCGACCCCAACAGGGCTCTACATGCATATCCTCGGCGACGCGAACCTGGCATCAAAGAGGCCGAGCTACTCACAAACCAACCCAGTCTACTGCTGCAGCAGCGACACTTTCACCATCGACGGTCAGCTAACCAACATAGCAACAGGGAAGGGAATTCCCAGCGCGACGATCAAGATAATGGAGTTCAATTTCGCCACCAGCCAATGGTTCCTGCTCACTACGGCGACGACGAACTCCAACGGGTACTACGGCCTTTCCAGCAATTGCCCCACCTGTGCCCTCATCAAGCTTGCGAGCCCACCGCTTCCTCAGACGACAAGGAACCAGGCCTACTTCTATCCTGCCTACTCAGGAAGCAAGTCCTACCTTTCCTCCAACGGAGTTCTTGAGGACCTGCCTGTCCTCCCCATCCCTGCTCACTAGCTCGCTTACACTCCTTGATTCGGCCGTTCAGCTTGTGAGTAGCGGAGGCAGCGGACTCCTCATCGGTTTCTTGGCCCAGGGCGCCTGGGGATAAAACCTCGCTCCGGGGACGGCCTTCTGCGGATTGCTGGAATTTGCAGGAGCGAGGTAGTTGAACGCCAGGGTCCAGAAGACGAGGACCCAGGCGACGAAGATGAGGTAACCGAAGTACACGTGCATCGTGGTTCCAGCGTCAGCCCCCAGGAATTCGAAAGTCAGGAAGACCACGAGGAGTCTCAGGATGTTGATCAGAAAGGCGCCGGCGAAGCCAACTGCGAACAGGGGAATTATCCTCGAGACGCTCGGCTTGAAGTCTAGCAGGGTCATCGTGGAGAGCAAGCCAAAGGCCAGGATCCCCTGCAGTCCGGTGCACGAACCTGCCACGTCCAACAGCAAAGGGGTGCCGCTTGGGGTGCTCATCGATACGATGTGTCCGGACGCGGTAGCGCTGACCCCCAGGGCCCTGACCGAGGCGGCCATGACCCCTGCAAGCCAGTCCTGCAATCCTACATAGTTGGGGGTGTAGATCTCGATCTGATAGCCCAAGAGGAGTATGATTCCGTAGGCCACAGGGACCCAGAACAGCCTTAGCGACCTCAGCCCGTAAACGACTAGTATCACTCCAACGAAGACGACTATCAGATCGACTATCCCGACGGTCGATCCTCTTATCGCGTTGAAGCCGTAATCCGCCGCGATGAGTGCGAGCCCCACGGCCGCCTCGAACCTCGTTCCCTTCCGAGATATCCTCTTGACCGCGTCCCACTTGATGATGAACCAGGCGAAGAAGACTATCACTGTGATGAAGAAGTACTGATAGTCGAGACCCACATTCGGGATGGCAGCTGGGAGCAGGAATGCCACGGCGATTCCAATCACGAATGCGTTAGGCCTGCTGAGCATCATCTCGGGGATTCGCCGAAAGCCCGACCCATTCGTATAAAAACGTGGGTGCCGGCTGTGGTCCCTGCCCAGTTTGTCGCCCCGGCAGGTCAACTAGAATCTTCGACAGTAGTGCATGTGGAATCAACAATTATCCCATGTCCTACCCGTTAATGCAGTGGTTAATGCTGAATCGGTCCTCGGAGCCAAGGCGCTCGGCAGGAATTCTCTTATCCCACCTTAGGAGACCCGACCAATTGGAGGCAATGGTTTGCATCTCTTCGACCTGGACCCCAAAGAACTGCCGAGGCAGATCAAGGACGGGAAGGTCACATTGGCAATCGTGGGCCTCGGGCACGTGGGGCTGCCTCTCGCGGTCCTTCTTGCGTCTAAGGGCGCCAAGGTAGTAGGGTGTGAACTTGAAGGGGAATACCTCAACAAGCTAAGGAAGGGGGTCTCGCCAATCGTAGAGCATGGCTCTAGCAGGCTCGGCGAGCGCGTGCTCGACGCCACCTGTCCGACCTGCGGGGTCAGAATCCTCCACGGAGGAGGCGACGACTTCTGTCCTAACTGCATGAAGGTTGCGGAGCTAAAGGGGGCGGAGGTCCGTCTTACAGGCAGAAGTCACAGGATATTGGGCGCCGATTCGGGGAACGAAATGGCATCGCTGCTCTCCGAGTCGCTCAAGGCCGGCAGGCTCTCTTTGACGAGCGACGTCAGCGAGGCTGTGACTCGCTCAGACGTAGTGATCGTCTGCGTGGGCACGCCAATAGACGCAAGGAAGCGCCCTGACCTAAGAGCTCTCATCTCTGCGGGGAATGACATCGGGAGAGGGCTCCGCGAAGGTACCCTCGTGATTCTCAAGAGCACAGTTTCCCCAGGAACAACAGAAGGTGTATTCGCCCCCATCCTTGAAAGGAGGTCGGGGCTGAAGAGAGGCGTCGGCTTCGGCCTTGCCCACGTTCCAGAGACCACCCTGGAGGGGCTCGCTCTCCTGGGCAACCGGACGCTGCCAAAAGCCGTGGGGGGGATCGACAAGAGAAGCTCCGATCTTGCTGCCGCTGTCTTCAGGGTCTTTGACGTCCCCGTCTACACGTTCCGGAGCCCGAAGATCACAGAGGCGGCGAAGCTCTTCCAGAACATCTACCGCGACGTGAACGTCGCGCTCGCCAACGAGCTCGCGCTCGCGACCGAGGCCCTGGGCCTGGACATCACGGAGGTCCTGGAAGCCGCCAGGACTGAACCAAAGACCCATCTTCTGAACCCCGGACCGGGCGTCGGCGGCTATTGTCTGCCAAAGGACACCTACTACCTGACCGACGTCGCCGCAGCCCATGGATTCAAGCCCAGGATGCTCTACATGGCAAGGGACATCAACGAAAGGATGCCCCAGCACGTCGTTCGTCTGGTGAAAGACGCGTACGCCGAAGCGGGGATCCCAGTCAAGGGTTCGGTCATTGCGGCGCTGGGCCTGTCGTTCAAGGGCAACACGGCCGACACACGCGACACGCCAAGCATCCCGGTCATTCGTAGGCTGGCAGGTCTCGGGATGAAGGTCCTTTTACACGATCCACTGGCCAACCCAGGAACCGCTGTTCGAGGCCTGAAGAACGTGACTTTCACGAAAGGGCTGGAGGACGCCCTTGGCAAGGCTGACGCCCTGGTCCTGCTCACCGACCATCTTGAATACAGGAAGATGACTGGAAGGACCCTGTCGGAGCTAGCTCCTGAGCTCAAGGTCGTAGTTGACACCCGTCACATCTTCGACCCAGTAGATATGGCCCGCTTGAACTACACTTACAGAGGAGTAGGGAGAGCAGGCGTGAAAAGAAGAGTCCGCAGACCTTGAAGCCTGACAGAATCCTGGGCAGGGACAGCGTAACAGCAGCCGTCATCTACGCGGCGCTGATACTTGCGTTCACCCTGGCGGGAATGGCCCTGGCACCGCCAGACGCGCAGGTCGGGGCCGCCCGGCCGGCGAGCGCCATCCCCGTACACCTAGTCGAACTGGTGGGTTTCGGAGTCCTGCTGGGATGCGTTAGCGCGGTCATGTACGGCCGTAGGGGTTTGTCGATGCTCCTCCTGACGCCGGTGCTGGTGGCGCTCCTCGACCTCGACCATCTCCCGGCGTACATCGGGCTCGCGCAGCCCATCAGGCCGGCGCATTCCCTGATTTTCATCTCGGTTGCGCTGATTTGCACGGCGATAATCTTAAGGCGGCTCGATTTGGAACTGATACTCGTGTCATCCTTCACGGGACATCTTGGCATCGACGAGGGTCTCTTTGCCCCGCTCTCGCCTCTCTCGTTTGACTACATCCAGGTCGACCCATACAGGTTCTCACTGTTGGCCTGTGCTGTGGCTACCGCCCTGCTGGCGGGTTACATCTGGCGAAGAGGAAGCAGCGGAAGGGCATCCCGGTGACTGGAATGCAAGCAGCAATGGCTGGTGAGCGGATTGACGTCAGAAGGATGTCAACTCTCCTGAGGCACGGAAAGGTCAGAGTCGCAGTGATGGGACTTGGCAGAATAGGCCTTCCCACCGCCGGGGTCTTCGCGGACGCAGGAGCCAAGGTGGTCGGGGTCGACATCATGAAGGAAGTCGTACGCGACACGAACTCTGGACGCTGCAGGCTGATTGACGAGCCAGGCCTCCCGGAGATCATAAAGAAGGTCGTGTCAGAAGGGAGGCTGAAAGCCACCGTCGAACCGGCCGAGGCGATATCAAAGGCCGACTTCGTACTCGTCTGCGTACCCACGCCAGTGGACGAGGCGAAGACCCCTGACTACTCAGCCGTCCAGAAAGCCTCTCACACCATAGGCAAGTCGCTGAAGAGGGGGAGCATCGTCGTGATAGAGAGCACCATCGGCCCCGGCATTGCAGAGGAGATGGTGAAGCCCGTTCTGGAGGCAGAGTCGGGCCTCAAGGCAGGGTCGGGATTCGGCTTGGTCAGTTGTCCCGAGCGGTCGGACCCGGGCAACATTCTCGTGAACATGAAGTCGCTCCCCCGGATAATAGGGGGGCTGGACGAGGCGACCACAGACCTCACCGCCACCCTCTACGAGGCAGTCTTGGGGGTCAAAGCGATCAAAGTGAGCAGTCCGAAGACCGCAAACGCAGTCAAGCTCACGGAGAACCTGTTCAGGGACGTCAACATTGCCCTGGCCAACGAGTTCGCCCTTCTCTTTGAGAAGATCGGGATTGACACCATCGAAGTGATCAATGCATGCGCCTCGAAGTACAACTTCATGCCCCACTACCCTGGGGCGGGAGTCGGCGGCCCCTGCCTGCCCTCCAACTCATACTATCTGATCTCCGAGGGGCTCCGGGCGGGGAACGTCCCGTATCTCATCAGGATGGCCCGGGAGATAAACGACAGGATGCCCGACCACGTCGTGGAGCTCACATCAGAGGCCCTGAACGAGGCAGGGAAGACAGTAAGAGGATCGAGGATAGCGGTGCTGGGAGTCGCCTACAAACCGAACATAAAGGACGTCCAGCTTACGCCCATTCGAAGGGTTGTGGACCGCCTCGTAGAGATGGGCGCGACGATAGAAATCTATGACCCCATGTTCAAGGGGGAGAAGGTCTTCGGGCTCCAAGCCAGAAGTTCCCTTGAGAAAGCGGTCAGGAAGGCTGACTGCATCGTACTCGGCACGGCTCACTCGGAGTTCAGGAACCTCGACCTGGACCACCTTTCAGCGATGGTCAACAAGAAGGCGGCTCTCGTCGACGCGAGGAACATAGTGGCTCCGAAAGACGCAAAGCAGCACGGCTTCGCCTATCGAGGAGTCGGCCGCGCACCCTAGCGTTCGTCAAAGAGCTTGCGGGCGAGCCAAGTAGCTGCGCCGGTAGACGCGCCTCTCGCTTCCACTCTACGCAGGCAGGGGACTTGGAGATGACTCTGAAGCATGTGCCGCTTAATCGCATTCCATCCGGGGCTTAACGAATTTGTGCAATTTCCTTGACATTGGCGCCTAATTCGTCTAAATTCGACGAAATGCCAAGAAAATGTCTGCCAGCTTCTCTTCAAGGGTATTCCACTCGAAGTACGGCAAACTCATCCCTGCACTCCTCCTCTCCGCCATGGTGATAACAGCAGCCGCAGCCGTGTTTGAGCTCTTCTTCGTCAATACGACTGCCACAGTCCGGGGCAGCGACGTCTCTCTTGTCGCTGGATCCGACGCGAGCGGCTCCTGCACAGTGTATCCTTGCGCGACCGTTTCCATCTCTGGAACCAACGACTACGCCACCGTATCGCTCAGCTTCGCAAAGTCTGCAACCAACAATCCACAGCCATCGACGTACTACACCGACCTGGTCGAAGTCCACGATGCCACTAATGGCCACACAATCAGTTCAGTAAACGTCATCTCGCCGATCACGGCGACGTCCGGGTCCGACTTCGGCAAGATCACCGTCTACTACTGCTCCGCCCAGACGAACGACCCAGCGACCAACTGCCCGAACAAGCTTGACATAACGAGCACGGGCGGCACAGGGGCGGTCTTCTCAGGGGCGGATGCGCTAAGCCCAGGGAACACAAGATACATCGAAATCGTTGCGTTCGCCGGCTCGGGTGCAACCAACGGCGACGCAGTGAGCTTCAACCTTCAGGTCCAGTGGACGTAGTCCAACACACTTCGGTGAGAATTCTTGGGAATAACAGGGGTTGTGGCCTGCGAAGGGAGTCGAGAATTCGATCCCTTGCTGACCATGACCCGCCCTCCATTTGCGAGGTTGGCAACGTCATCGAAAGAACTCGGCGTGCCCGATGGGTTGAGAATCAAGTGAATATCAGGTCAGGGTTGAGATTTGTTGGCGGTTCGAGGATCAGGAAGATCATTCTCGTCCTCCTCGCGGTGTCCATGGTCGGCTTGGCCGGCGCTTCGGTATACGTCTTCTACTACGTAAGCCCCACGTCGACAATCAGGGCGTCGGACGTCACTCTAGCCGCAGGTTCG
>Ga0209039_10003216_pt1 | contig 12949 bp, 11 predicted proteins | sample BogFormECP12_OM1_FD_188238 | JGI IMG/M metagenome (GOLD analysis project Ga0209039, IMG submission 188238) | Bog forest soil microbial communities from Calvert Island, British Columbia, Canada - ECP12_OM1 (SPAdes) (version 2) | ecosystem: Environmental > Aquatic > Freshwater > Wetlands > Bog ...
TCTCTCTTGTTAACTGCGTTGGCCAATAACAACCGTTAAATACAAAATGAAACAAACACAGACATTAGGCGTTATGTTGCTAGGAAAACTCACAGTAATAATAGTGCTTTTCTTAACACTAACAGCGATTATTTTCTTACCTGCTAACATGGTTGCAGCTCAGAATGCTACGTCCCAACCGATCTATTTGCCCACGAGCCAACTGACCTTCGTGGGTCAACAAGGTACACCGCAACTTAGCAGAACTCTGGTCGTCGTTGGATTAACAAATCAATCAGTCAGCGTAACGTTAGTCCCCACAGATCTTTATGACAACACGAGTGGGAACAGTATTCCGGCAAGCTCGATTAGCATACTTCCTCAATCACCATTCAGTTTGCAACAAACTAGCCAAAACGTAAACGTTACAATAAACACTTTAAACTCGTCCGTGAGCACCTATCAAGGCGCTATTGCTTTGTATGCCACAAACGCAACGGCGACGATAGCAACCGTCACTATTCCAGTAACGGTCATCATTGAACCTTCAACTTCTTCTATAAACCAAACACAAATTTTTCTGCCTACTACCCAGATAAACCTCATCGGGCAACAAGGCATCCCTCGCCTCAGCAGGACAATTCTCGCGGTTGGATACATGAACCAGACAGTAAAAGTGACCTTAGCTCCAACAGACCTTTACGACAGCTCAGATGGGAACTCTATCCCAGCAGCCTCCGTACAGATCACCCCAGCCTCCCCATTCAATTTGTCCCAATTCCAACAACAATCAATAACCATCTCAATCAATACTGCGAACACCTCCCTAGGCACGTACCAAGGAACAATCATCCTCACCTCAACAAACGCCACAGCCACAACCGCAACAAACATTCCAGTAACCGTCAGCATCGAACCACTTTACTCATCACTAGCCCAACAACAAGTCTACTTATCCACAAATCAACTAAACTTCGTTGGCGACCTATACAGCAAAAACTTGGACAATACGTTGATAGTGGTCGGAGTCACAAACCAAAACGTAAGCGTCAAACTCATTCCCACAGACCTCTACAACAACATAACTGGCAAATCAATTCCTGCAAGCTCGATAACCCTAAGCAACTCTAGCTTCAGCATCACCCAATCCAACGAAACAGTCAACATCTCGATAGACACATCAAGCATCGGACTAACCACACTGCAACCCCAAATATTTCAGGGCGCACTCATCTTAATCACGACAAACGCGACAGCCACCACAACAACCGCAATTCCCATAATGGTAAAACTCGAACTGCCCGGACTGTTCTCAAGTCAATGGGCCTATTTCATTGTCATGGTTATTCTTATTGGTTTTTCTGTGGGTTTTGGTACGCTTGATTTTCCCTATCAAAAAAGTAATCTGATTAACAAAATCCGGAAATATGAAAAAGTCTTCGTAGTCGTCTCCGGATTTTTCGCGATTGCAATCTATTTTCTACTGATACTATCAAATTCATTAACCGATCCGGGAAACCTAATCGACACCGCCGCAATCATCCCATTGGCGACCTACCTAACAACATACGTCAAGGACAGACGAGACGACTCCAAAAGCCTCCAAACAGCTGCCAACACCCTTCGAAACCAAAACATCGAAAAGGACCTGAGCACAATCGATGGTCTCATGGGAGAACTCACAACACACAAAGCCAGTTTCACTTCCCATATTCATGCAAACGGCACCCTATCAAGCGACGTATGGAAAAAACAACGCAAAGAAGGCGCAGCTTCAGACTTCCCGCTATTGCGGCTTGAAAAGTACTACACTTACATTCCGCTTTACAACTACAACTACTCCTTGGCGGTGGACCCAACAGAGTACGAAACGGCCAAAGTCAAGATAGCGGAAAAATTAAAAGCGAAAATTTTTGACGGTATTAAGAATAAATTCGATAGTTTCAAGGACTTTGACGATTTTAAGAATAAGTTCTACCGGTTCAAGGAAACGTACTCTGAACTAGAGACACTACTCTTCACAAACCTGGAGTATGATCGGGGAGCCCTAACAAAATTCGAATTGTCACCTCTTGAAATGGAGTACCCCAAAATCACAAAACCGCTACTTCTCGCCCTATTTAACGCAGACACAATCAACCCCTCCAAGATTTCTGATTTCAAGCTTTATGACGACAAAACGCGTAAACTCATTGAACTTACCAAAGACAACGTGGGCGAACAATTCGAAGCTCTAAGTTACAACCAACTTATGATGATTAATAAGGGTATATATGAGGGAGAAAACACGAAGAAATTCTTAGCTTACATCGATCATCAATTTAACAAAAGATATGATGAATTAATGCGCCTCGCGGACGGTCTTGTTAACCCTCCAAAGGAAACTCAAAAACCAGATGGCTCAGACCAAGACCAGATTAAAGGTACTTTCACGATTGATGCAAAAGGCGTCAAAAATGCCCTCGGAGCAAATGCTCAAGCCGACGACAAGGATGGAGCCGACGCTAAAGCAAATGACAAAGAAAACTAGAGAACAAGCAAGAAATAGGTAATTGTGATGCCTAAAGAAAAAGGCAAGAAAAAGATACTGTACGAAGCGCAAGAATGGTGTCGTTGCGACATACATAAGATTGACTATCCGTGTTCTGAAGGATGCCCTAAGTGCAAATAGACTTGTGTAGTATCAATTTGGAACAATGGTTATCGATACTGCTCCTCACTTACACCTTTTCCTTCATGTTATTGGGGTTGGTTAAGGGTAGGAAGTACTTCGAATCACATCCTTCCGTAGGAGCACCTAGTGACTCACTCAACCGCAAGTTAACACTTGCTGGAATAGCGGTAACCGCCTTGGCTATCTTCCTAGGTCTAGGTCTTTCGAATCTTGAACGAGTGTCTTCAATAGTTCTTTTCCTTTCCATTTCCTTTGTTGCCTTCGTAGTTTCATCAGATTTTGTACGTTTTCCAAAAGGATCTTACAAATACATTGCCGATATTCTTGAAAATACGGGCATCTTGGCAATTGGCTGTGGCTTCTTGGTTTTCTTTGAAAAAGAGCTGCCATCCTCTTATGGGTTGATTTTCACATTTGGATTTTTCATTATAGTCTTCATTCTTCTCTCTTGTGTTGACTTCTACAATTACTCAAGATACTGGTCAGCGCTTGAACAAACACCGAACAAAGAAGATCAAATGAAGCTGAAGGAATAACCGACCGCCTGATACTTTCATCGACATCTTAAGGAGCTGAGCACTCGTGTGGATTGAACCAAAGATAGTTGGCTAGATCCGTTAGCTTCCTCGGAATCTACATAGGAATTGACATGATAGAGGTGACTTTGCAACAGTCTAGCGCGCGGTCGTCCGTCCGTCGTTCGTCCGTTGGTTGGATAAAACTTTACCCTTTCTCTCTCTTGTTTTCTACACTCACTAACACGCCTGACACTCACCACGCTAACACTCACGACTCTAACACTCATAACGTAAACGACTATGACTTAAGCGCGCGCGCTACGTTTGAGATCACAGCGTTGGAAAAGGGGGAAAAGTGAGCGACGCTGGGCGAAGGACTGATAGGACAGAAACGAGAGATTCCAGTGGGAGGGTAGAGGATCATGAAGATAATGTTCTTGGGGGCAACTCGTCAAGTGACCGGTTCAAGCTATCTTCTAGATGCTGGTGGACTGAAGATACTTATCGATTGTGGACTGTTTCAGGAACGCGATTACTCGTACAGGAACTGGAAACCGTTTCCCATCCCTCCGGACCAAATTCAGCATCTTCTTTTGACCCATGTTCACCTTGATCACTCAGGGCTTGTGCCCAAACTCGTCAAGGAAGGATTCGCTGGAGACATCCTGCTGACTCCTGCTTCCAAACAGTTGTTTCCGATAGTAATTTCGGATTCTGCTCGGATGCAGGAAGAAGATGCTGCCTTCAAAAAGAAACGCCATGGAAAGGAAGGACGAAGCGGACCCTACCCGGAAATCCCTCTGTACACAGTCCAAGATGCCGAGAAATGCTTTCCCTTACTGAAGGATGTTCCCTATGAAGAATTTCTGCCGTTGAACGACAGAGTCAAGGTCTGTTTCCACGATGCCGGCCACATCCTTGGCTCAGCCATGATCGATATCGTTGTCCAAGATGAGAACGGATCAAGAAACATCATTTTCACAGGGGACATTGGCCAGTGGGATAAACCTCTTCTCGGTAATCCTTCCGTCTTTGACCGAGCAGACTTCGTGGTCATGGAGTCTACCTACGGAGACCGCAACCACGACAATCCACAGGGCATCGATGACAAGCTTTGCAAGATCATCAACGACACGATAAACGCAGGCGGAAACCTTCTTATCCCCACCTTCGCGATCGAACGTGCCCAGGAGCTGCTGTATCACTTTAACCGCTTGGCACACGCGAAAAGGATTCCTTATATCGTCGCGTTTCTGGACAGCCTTATGGCCATCGAAATCACGAAAGTCTTCGAACACTGCCAGGAATATTTCGACAAAGAAACACAGGAACTCTTCATGAACGGCCAATCCCCATTCGAATTCCCAGGCCTAAACCTCGCAGAATCAGTTGAGGCCTCCAAAGCGATCAACCCGATAAAAGGTTCAACCGTAATCATGGCTGGCTCGGGAATGATCACAGGAGGACGAATCAAACATCACTTGGTTAGAGAGATAAGCCGCCCAGAATCCACACTCCTCTTCGTAGGGTATCAGCCAACTGGAACGCTGGGAAGGCAAATCCTAGACGGCGCTTCTCCAGTCAGAATTCTCGGACAGGTCTATCCAGTCAGAATGAAAATCGAAAAGATAGAAGCCTTTTCCGCCCACGCTGACATGAACGGTCTCGAACGCTGGCTCAACAACTTCAAAAAACCGCCGAAACACCTCTTTCTGACCCATGGCGAAGAAGAAGCTATCCAGAGCCTAAAGAACTATCTCAGCCCAAAGGAAGGGTGGGAAGTAACTGCACCGGCATACATGGAAGAATATAACTTCTAACCCCCATGGGGCGCGCGGCGAACTTTTATCCCGACAAGCACGTTATTGAACTTGCGCAAGGTGGCGTGTCTATAGCTGATGCCAATTTTCTTTCGAATGAAAACCCATGTGGTGTGATGTCTGGCATGAGTGATTCGCGTCGTTTTGAAGATGGTATCTACTTCACGCCTTTAGCTCTACCCTTGTCTCTTGAACCTAGGAGAACGCAGTTTGAGCATGCGTTGTTGGGAGCTCAAAGGCGCATAGTCAGATTCGCTGAGAGATATGGTTGGAAAAGTCTGGTGAGGGAAAGTTTCTTTGATCGTGCCGAGATTTTCAATGTGAAAGCAGAATTCGACAAAGCTATCGCGGTCGTCGCAGAATTGCCAGTCTCAACTGTCTTGCCGAAGACTTATAGTGCTGTTCTGGAGCGCAGGGTGCTGATGGCAGTGTCGCCAGAGCTTTACGCGGAGAATTATCCTGAGGGTATTGAAGAAGACTCGTATGAAAAGTTGCTGGCCCATGAAATAGCACACAGACTGCACATCAGTATCTTGAATGGTGATGAAGGAAGGATGGGGCCTACTTGGTTCTTCGAGGGATTTGCAACCTATGCAGCCTCTCAATTCAAGGAATTCATCCGCAGACCGTCCGCAACCGAGATTCGCGATATCGTGTCCAGTTCAAAACGGGGATCTTACAGGAAATACCATGACGTTTTCCGTTTTTTCGCCGAGAAGGTATCCCTTCCAGAGATGATAGAACGTGCGGCAACAGGGGACTTTTCAGAATGGCTACTAGGTTTTGCTGCCTTGTAACGTTATACTTGTTCCTAAATTCTGGGGGCTTGGATGGTTTTGGCGGCTTTCTACGGGTTTGGTGATAGAGTTTATCTAACCAACCGCATTTCAATGGTCACTTACTCCACTAGTCACTCACAGTTAGTCAGCAAGTTAGCTTAGATTCATGCTATAGTGCTTGCAAAAGCGAGCACACTCCCTAATTTACGCAGGTGCCCGGGTCAAATTACCTCAGATTCCTATCGAGCTTTTGATACCCTTTCCCCTCACAGTAAACACATACAGGATACGGCAAAACCTCGGGTTTTCCATTCTTTCCCTTAAACCACATAATATCAATATGTTTACGTAATCCAAGCCCTTAACCTTTGCTTCACCAAACAAAAGGTGACAACGTCGCAGGACAGTCACAATCAACCGAAGAGGTAACAGAACGCGCGCATAAAGACCAATAACTGCGCCAGTTATCACTGCATCTCCATATGAGTGACCAACGATGACAATTGGACCATTCTTGCCATCAATCACAGATTGGGTCATAACAACGTCGTCGACCATAGGCAAGAGCGAGAAAAAGAAGGAGTTTATGGATTCCTTTTATTCCTGCGGAAGCCTTACGCGTGGACTGGATAGCCATAGCGGCTTCTCCCAAGCAGTGTTTAACCCTTGAAAAAGGCGAGAAGGTCCTCGTTTACTTGCTGTTTGTGAGTTGTGCACATGCCGTGCGGTGCGCCTTTGTAGATCTTGAGTGTCGCGTTCTTTACGATTTTGGCTGAGAGCATAGCTGAGTCGGCAATCGGCACGATTTGATCATCATCGCCATGGAGAATCAAGGTCGGCACATCGATTTTCTTGAGGTCCTCTGTCATGTCGGTTTCAGAGAACGCCTTGATGCAAAAATAAGCGGCAGGAAATCCGCACATCATTCCTTGAAGCCAGAATGACTCACGCACGCCTTCCGAAATTTTTGCTCCCGGTCGGTTGTAGCCATAAAACGGCATGGTAAGATCTTTAAAGAACTGCGAGCGATCTGCGATAACATTAGCGCGAATTTGGTCGAACACTTCCATCGGCAAGCCGCCTGGATTAGCGGGTGTTTTTAGCATTAGCGGTGGAACGGCGCCGATTAGCACGGCTTTGGCCACGCGTTTAGTTCCGTGGCGACCGACGTACCTCGCGACTTCGCCGCCACCCGTTGAGTGACCCACAAGAACCGCCCTTTTCAGGTCGAGCGTTTCGACGAGTTCCGAGAGGTCATCGGCGTAGGTGTCCATGTCGTTTCCGTTCCAGGGTTGACTTGAGCGTCCGTGTCCGCGTCGGTCATGTGCGATGCAGCGGTAACCGCGAGAAGTCAAATAGAACATTTGATCTTCAAAGGCATCTGCGCTGAGCGGCCAACCATGGCTGAAAACAACAGGTTGTCCCTTACCCCAGTCTTTGTAATAAATCTGCGTGCCGTCTTTAGTGGTGATGTTTGGCATTTCAAAAAGCCTCCATCCCAATAGGATACGCACAACGATTTAAGAATTTTTGACTTCAAAATTTAGCGCGCGCGATCTGATTCGCGCACTCACATTGTCTATCGATGAAATAAACTCCAAGCGAAGAAGGCAATTCCAACGATGATTAAGAGAGGTGAAGTTACAAAAACGAAACCGTCACTTCGATAAACATAAAGAAGAAACCATGGTATTCTAGTGAAATCTACTTCTGGAATATATCGTGCTAAGAGAGGAATGAGAACAAGCGCAACTCCGATCAAAATAAAGAATAGCCCCAGAAAAGTGAAAGACTCATCAAAATCCATGTATTACCACATACCACTGTTCATCGAATGCTCTTCTTATATCTAATCGAAAGAGATATCGCCCCGCGCACTAGCAGCGTACTATTAGATCATGAACTGCTCTCGTGAACGGTTGCCGCTTAGAGTTGGCAGCCACTTCAATCGCAATCCTGACTTATGCATATTCAGTTTAAACCCTATCAGAATTCTGCTTTGGCAAGCTGTCATCTGAGCAACCGCGCTGCACCATGAATTTGATAAGCTAGGGTGGAGCCTTAGTGGATTGTAGCCAACCGCATGCGTAGAGTCTATCTCTGAGTTCCATCACAAAGTCGAGATTGGTCTTTAGATGTTTCTTGATCCTTTCTACAGTTAGTGTATCGTTCGTTAAGGACAGATAAACGTCTGGTATGTGGGAAGATTCTTCCTTGTGTTTTGCCAAACCTAGGAGATCTGCCAATTCTTGGGCGCGGATAGGCACTGGTTCATATGTAAAGAGGTCCGATAGATCTTCTATTTCGAATGCACCATGTCCAAAAGGCAAAGCAATACCGTATTTCAAAGCTCTAATATTGCAGAAGGGAATATCGTATGGTTTTATTTTCCATCCGGTTATCCTGACGTTCTTGTGCGATTTTCTTTTTAGAAATGCTTGAAAATCGTTCAACATTGCCTTTTCATCCTTGTTAAAGAAAATATTGTCGCCTATTCCAATCATAATTATCCTGCTTGAAATAGGACTGTTGCCTGTTGTCTCGACATCAAACGGAATGGTTTCACTCATCTCTCTTCCTCTCAAATCCTGAACATGTCTTTACTCGCTGCACACATTAGCATTCTGCAAGAGTGCTCCTCTTAAAGCTTGCATTCCACAACGAAATCACAGCGCGCCACTCAGACTTGTTGATCTTTTCTCCTTGCAAACTTTTGAGAGATGACGCTTTTTGACGAGAGGCTCCTGAAGGTCTTTGAAGAAAGCTCATCAGGGTTCTGCTCTAGCGCGTGCTAATCGCACTCCAGACTTCCGGTTCAAAATAGTAGTTTAGCGCACGCGAAACGTGGAATCTTAAGATGGTTAAGCAATATTTCTTTAAGTGTGATTCGGTCATGATGGTGTCGACGGAGCTAATTGTTTTTCTGGAGGCACTTTGTACGATTCCTTGGTTGTACTGCATGCGTCAGATGGACTTCCTCTTGAAGATCCTGCGTGTTTCGTAGATGCAAAGTGCGAATGCCGCACCTGTGCCTAGCAATGCAAAAGTGTAGTATCTCGAAAATGTATCTGGTCTGAAGAGTGTCAATTGGAACACTAGCATTGTAGCGAAGAACAAGGCATAAAACAACTGCCTGGGAACAAGAGTTCTTCTCAACCTAACTGAATCATGCATTACGACACGATCAGGCATGTATCCTTCTGGGGTCTTCTTTACTAATCCAGCCTCTTCTAGCTTGTTCAAATGATAGTATGCAAGCCTAGGACTGCTGAGGTTTAATGAGTTCTGCACTTCTCTAATTCCGGTTGGTTTGCCGTTCCTTAACACATATCTGTAGACCTGCAGTGTTACTCCCCTCAAGACGTCTTCGCTATTGTTGAGTTTCATTCCTGCTCAATGGAAACATTCGTCTTTTTCGTATTTCTTGCTTTCCACGTATAACTTCGTTATACGCATGTACAAAAACTTAGCGCTAAATACAACGCCAAGCATCTACATCTACAGGTGAAAATAGTTGAGCGAAAACAAATACAGACTTTTGGCAAAAGGTCTGGCTGCCGTGCTTATACCTTGCCTCCTCGCAGCGACGGTGTATTATGCCTCATTCATCAAGTTGAACTCAACGTCTGAGCCTGCGTTGGCATTTGCATGGGTCCAAGGAAACGAATCGCCGGCAAACCTTGACTTTCCGAATGAGACTTTGCAAACTTACAACCTTGGAATGGCCCTTGTCTTGCAGAATGGAACTGAGGTGCATGTCAATGATATGCTGTGGTATGTTCGCAACACCAATATAATCCCGCCTGATGATCCTGAATTTAACGGAACGATTGACAGCGAATCGTCACTGAGCACGATGTCAGTGACTTTTGAAAATCGCGAGTATGTATCGGGGAACGCCTCCGACATGTTCTGGAACTCAACAGCGTTCGGCGGAATATATTACACGATGAACACAACCCTGAACACGACCCTCAGCACCGATTTGGTGACTTCAACCAATACCCTTGACTTAGGCAGCTACGCATTGCTGTGGCCACCTGGCGCAGGAATTATTGCATCCAACCCTGGCTCGATCGGATACTGGCCCAACGCAACCAAATACGTGACAAATGCGCCATATTGGTCTGTCAATTCAACAGTTCTGCAAAGCCTTCTTCAAGGCTCAGGCAACGCAACCATAGAATTCCACGCCACCTGCACCGCACACGTAGACTACACGTTCTTTTACCCAGATAACACAAGCAAAACAGGAGAAACGGACTCTTACTGGAATGGAACGATGGGCACGTTCGACATCGGATACAACGAGAACGGAATAAACCAAATACAATACGATTGGACGCGAATCACCTTTGCCCTCGTCCCCATGAACAACCCGTAAAATTCCAACGCAACAGCCCATCAACTCCACAATCCACTTTTTCCTTCAAGCGCGCATTAAGCTATCCAGTCATTGACGGCAAGATTCTTCCCGTCAGCTTGACGCTTCCTTTCCGGTCTCAATTACTTGTTAAGACATATTTCCTAAACCCCAGCAACCCAGATGAAACTTCGATATGATTCAGCGCGCGCTAAGTCTTGCCGAACAAAGGCACGGTACTGCTTCTATCATTCAACGATGCTTTTCTTTTTTTTCGTCTGCCAATAACCCAAACAACCCCTGAGCCGAGCAGGATACCCACTGCGGCTCCGAATATGACGTAGAAAACCTTCTGGATCGGGGGCAAAGTCTCTATCTGAATCTGTCGTGTTTCTCCAGTGAATACAACGTAGCTTTGTGTTCCAAAGCTATTGCTGACCGTCAGATTATAATCAAGCAGAGGTATCTGGGTAAAGGTCACGTTCCCAAGAGCTCCTTGAATGTAGCCTGACTGGGTCAAGTTGTACGCTTCATTCCTAAGGGTCACGTTTGCTTCACTTGAACGCCCATATTGATCTGTTGTTATTACTGTAAGATCTCCGACGCTGCATTGTAGTTTCAAGTCGACTTCTTGCTGGCTAACGTTTATGTTCGCTCCTCCCACTGGAACGCCCATCCAATAAGCTTGAACCGTCCAGTTGCCATAATAAGCTTCGAACACGTCAGACCCTAGGTTATCAGAGTACCTCGTTATCTCTTCATTCCCCATAGAATAAATCAACGTGCAATTTTTCAGAGGTCTGTCTTCAGTATCCAGACATGAAACGGTTAGGTTGCCGGACAGAAAATCGATGGCAAGCTCTGTGTTGTGCGCAAAGTTTTCTTGAAGTTGATCAGACGTATAGACAAATCCGTTCTGAAAGGTTACGGCTTGAACATATATTGTTCCAATTGTCAAGAGCCAATTATGCGTCAAAACATCATTCGCCCTCTGGATTACCGTCTTGTTTTCATCAAACAAAGTCACATTCGAAATTACAGGAACGCCGTTCTCAAATGTGCTGGTGGTCAGCGAATAAGCCGGCGCCGAACCATAGAAACCATCCTCCAGATTTGGAATAACCTCTGCCTGACTCAAATCCGAATTGAGATGAATGAAATATGTTCCTGCGCCACCTGTTCCTTCGTTATAGGAAAGAAGATGAAGCGCTGAAGAACCTGCGGAGACAACGCTGAAAGTGACGTTCAACAAGACACCGCTGCCAGTTGCGCTCGTTAGAGCGTTCGTACCAGTTACTGCGGAGGAGTAGTAAACCTCCCCTTTCGGAGGCTCGCTCGTCAGATTCTCCTCAGCGTACAACTGAGCGACTATCGTTGTTCCAGCTGACTGCAGGAACGGCCCCTCCGAAACGTCGGTAACGTTCAGCACTGTAGGATCATAGGTCAATTGCACTTGAGCAGCTTCAACAGTGACTACGTTATCGACCGTTACATATACAGTGAAGTTATCACCAACCTGCGAGACCGCGATGTTTTCTGGTGATATCGTGACGGAGGGTGGAGATTCAAGGACCGCATTTGAAACGCTGCGAGAAGCCTGTGAGTTACTTGGAGAGCATAGTATAAGCTGATCAGCCCTAATGACTGGTATGAATAACAGCAAACTGATGAAAAATGTGACTAGAACAACCCGCTGCATCATGATGCTCCAATACGTGGTAACTTGTTCTTGAGTTTCATCTCTCGTCATGGAAAACAGTGGCTCTCTACATATTTTTCGTTTTCCACGTATAACTTTATTATACAACTGAAGCCAATGAAGAAATAGGTAGCCTCCTAACCCGCGCGACCTGTCATCACATTTGCGTAATTGGGGAATGCTTTATAGTAAAGGTGTCAGAATCGTGTTAGGTGAATTATCTGGTCTTACCTGCTAAAGTGTTCGAGATAACGGAAAAAGTTGAACCCGGCTTGGTGCTGCTGAAGCTCAGAGATTTCAAGGAGGAAGAAACCTGCAAGACAAGTGCAGGCGAAAACGTGAGCTTGACAACTGAAATTTTGGATTTAAAGTCAAAAGGGAATATCGTTGAAGGAGTTTTCAGCAGAGATTTTCTGCGCAGCCGTTTCTACAGACGAAGCGCATTTGAAACTCCTGTCACAGAAGAAGCCCCCTTCTGGATAATCTTTTCAAAAAAGAAAAGTTATCTGGTCGTGATGGCTCCGTCTGTGGCCCGCGGTGTCAAGAAGCTTCTCACAAACTACGTCGCCAATAAACTCAGTAAAGTGCTCTTCATTGATTCACAGAGCATTCTTGAAGTAAGAATGTCTCACGAAACACTGAAAGAAATGCACGAGTCCAACCCACAAGCGACGAAACTAATATGGTTCGACGACGTCGACATCCCAGGAGTACAAAAGCTGTGTTTGGCGGGATCAGATCTAGTGGACACCAAACTGTACCGTGATTACCTTGAACATGGGAAAATCTGGTACGTAGTCTTCGAAGCCCAGAAACGCGGCGTAATGGTCGGAGTAACAAGAAACTGCGTCGTAACACTATTCAGCAAAAGCACAACACAAGAACTCATGAATTACATCGTGGAAGACTTTCTAAAACTCGTTGAATAGACCATCAGAAGATTCTCTAAAATCGAAATGTTGCGCTCCTCAAAATAAAATGGCCGTCCGCGCTCCGTGCAAAACTAATAGAACAAAATTGTGAAAAAAAGAAAAAACTAGATGAGCCGCTAGTCTTCACTTTCAGGCATTCCGCCTGGCGGCTTTCCAGCTCCTGGTCCTTCTCTCGGCTTTGTGGA
>Ga0209039_10003217_pt1 | contig 12949 bp, 12 predicted proteins | sample BogFormECP12_OM1_FD_188238 | JGI IMG/M metagenome (GOLD analysis project Ga0209039, IMG submission 188238) | Bog forest soil microbial communities from Calvert Island, British Columbia, Canada - ECP12_OM1 (SPAdes) (version 2) | ecosystem: Environmental > Aquatic > Freshwater > Wetlands > Bog ...
GTAGCGCCCAACCCCAGCGCACACTAGGAGCTGACAGTGTCCGCCGGAGACCAGCAAGAGAAGATAGGGGAAATCAACGCGATTGGTCAGTCGGGAGGTCAGCGCGTGACCTTCGAGGTGGTTGACCGCGATAAAAGGCTTGCCGGCAGCCCAGGCGATCCCCTTCGCCATCATCGTGCCGACAATCAGACCGCCTATAAGACCGGGGCCCGCAGCAGCGGCCACTCCATCGATCTCGGCCAGCATGACATTGGCCTCGGCGAGCGCGCGGTCGATCACAGTATCGAGATGATCGAGATGCGCCCGCGCGGCAATTTCGGGAACGACTCCACCAAAAGGGGCATGTTCGGCGAACTGCGCCCGAAGCTGATTGGATAGTACCTTTGGACCCTGAGGCGTCACCGCAACGATTGCTGCGGCGGTCTCGTCGCAACTCGTTTCAATTCCAAGAACGATCATCGAACGGAGCCGGAGATACCTGCGACTACAACCTCCGGCCAAGATGCTGCCGTGCTCGCGATTAGCCGGGCGGCGCGACCTCGTAGGTTTTGAGTGTCTTGTCGGTCGCGGCGTCGATCTCCAGCAACTTGACGGAATACCCCCATAGCACCGCCGCATGACGCAACACGGCGCGGCTGCTCTTCTCCTCGAGCAAGACACCGTCGTGGACGTAGTGTGCAAGGACTAGGCAGCGGTCGCCTCTGAGATCGACATCGACGACCTGAATGTCGGGCTCACGGCGGGACAGGTCATATTGCCGTGACAATGCGGTGCGGATCTTGCGATAGCCGACATCGTCATGGATCGCCTCGACCCGGAGCGCCGGCTTGGTGCTGTCGTCGGAGACCTGGAACAGGTGAAAGCGGCGGATGAGGGCCGGGCTCAAATATTGCAGCACGAAGCTCTCGTCGCGATAGTTCGCCCAGGCATGACGCAACACGCCATAGCCGTCTCCCCTTCCGGCAATGTCGGGAAACCACTCCCGATCCTCATCCGTCGGGTCCCCGCAGATGCGATGGATATCGCTCATCATCGCGAAGCCAAGCGCGTAAGGGTTGAACCCGCTGAAGCGCGGATCGTCGAAATCCGGTTGAAAGATGACGCTCGAATGCGAATGCAAGAACTCCAACATCGACCCTTCGGTGATCAGGCCTTTGTCATGCAGCCGTCGCATGATTTCGTAATGGACGAAAGTCGCACATCCTTCGTTCATAAGTTGCAGCTGTTTCTGCGGATAAAAGTATTGCGCGATCAACCGGACGATACGAACCAACTCGCTTTGCCAATCCTCAAGCCGCGGAGCCCGCTTCTCGATCAAATACAGCAAATTCTCCTCGGGCAGGCCCAGATCCCGTTTGATCTCCTGCAGGCGTGCTTCGGCGGTGTCGGGATCCTCCTTGTCCCTCCCCCCGCCGGGTACGGTGCGCCACAAATCGTTGTAGGTCGCCTCGGAGTGCGCGCGCCACTCCTCGGCGCGGCGCTGTTCCTCCGCAAGGTTGGGTTTGCTGCGATGGGCATAACGGTTGACACCATGATCCTTTAGCGCATGCGCGGCATCCAAAACGCGCTCGACCGCCTCAACGCCGTATCGCTCTTCGCATTTGGTGACGTAGTCACGGGCAAAGCTCAAATAATCAAGAATGCCGTTTGCATCGGTCCACTGCCGAAACAGATAGTTGTTCTTGAAGAAATGATTATGGCCGAATGCAGCGTGAGCGATAACAAGCGTCTGCATCGTCATGGAATTTTCTTCCATGATGTAGCAAATGCAAGGATTGGAGTTGATCACGATTTCGTAAGCGAGCCCCTGTAGGCCGCGGCGGTAAAGCGTCTCGTGAAAGGCGAAGCGCTTACCGAAGCTCCAATGACGGTACATCAGCGGCAGCCCAACCGAGGCGTAGGCGTCGAGCATCTGCTCGGAAGTGATCACCTCGATCTGGACGGGATAAACGTCGAGGCCGAGGTCATCGAGGGCGATCCGCTCAACCGCATCATAGACCTGGCGCAGCGCCGTGAAATCCCAGTTTGGGCCGGTGAAGAGCGGGGCCGAGGCCTCGAGCCGTACCGCCTCCGTCAAGCGTGTGTCAGGCACGAACGCCCCCTTTTGCAAACAATTCGTGGAACACCGAGAAGATTTGCGAAGGGTCGCCGACACGGCGCATCGCGAAGTGCGGATGCGCGGGCGCGACCTCGCTGTAGGCTCGCCAGAGATCGCTGTCGCGCGACAAGCCCGTCAGACTACCTCCCATGCCGTCGCCAACCTCGACATAGGCGAAGTATTGACAGAGCGGAAGCACTTCTCCACCGAGCAGCGCCACGCAACGGCCGCTATCCGCGCCGTAATTGTCGCCGTCGGAGGCCTGTGCCGCGTAGATGTTCCACCGATCAGTAGAGTACCGAGCTCGGGCGATCTCAAGCATTTTCTCGAGTGCGGTCGAAACGACAGTACCGCCAGTTTCGCGGCTGTAGAAAAACGTCTCCTCGTCTACCTCCTCCGCCGTGCTCGTATGACGGATGAAGACGATATCGACATGCCGGTAGCGCCGGATCAGAAAGACATGCAACAGCATGAAGAATCGCTTGGCGAGGTCTTTCATCGCCTCGGTCATCGATCCCGATACGTCCATCAGGCAGAACATCACCGCTTCGGTATTCGGGCGAGGTACGCGCTCGAAACGGTTGTAGCGGACATCGAGCGGGTCGATATAGGGAATTATCTTACTGCGATGCTCGAGCCGTTCGAGTTCGCGGACGAGCCTGTCGGCCTCCTCGTCGGCGCCGCGGGCGCGGGCGTTCTCGATCGCCTCGCGGATCGCTTCGAGCTCCCACTGCTTAGGTCGCCGCAACGAAATGCGTCGGGCCATACTGTTACGCATTGTACGGCGCACGCTAAGATTGGCCGGACTGCCTGTGACCGTATAGCCGGCGCGCTGCAAATCGACCGCGAACGTTTCCTTGAGACTCTTCTTCACGAGATCGGGCAGTTCGAGATCCTCGAAGAACATGTCGAGGAACTCTTCCTTGGACAGAGTGAACTCGAACGCGTCCTCGCCGGATCCGTCCGGGCTGCCCTGCGACCCGCCGCGCCCTTCGCCGCTGTTTGGCCGCGGGATCTCGTCGCCCCTGAGATACTCCTTGTTGCCCGGAACGACATGCTCGGTGCGGCCGGTGCGACGGCTATGGTGAAAGATCGGCTCGCTGATCCCGCGGGTCGGGATCGCTACCTTCTCGCCCTGACCGACATCGGCGACCTTGCGCTTGCGCAATGCCTCCTGCACGGCCGATTTGACTTCCGCCCGGGCACGCCCGAGGAACCGCTGCCGGTTGCTGAGACTCTTGCCCTTAGGGTTGGGCCGCCGGTCGACGATGTTCATCGGTTGTCCTCCAGACCGGACGGGCGGCTCGCTCGCCTACCCGGCCTTGTTCACCCGCATGTACCACTCGACGAGGCGGCGAACCTGCCGCTCGGTATAGCCTCGCGACACCATTCGCTCCAGAAAATCGGCGTGCTTCCTTTCGGTTTCGGAATCCTTCTTGGAACCAAAGCTGATGACCGGCAACAGATCCTCGACCTGTGAGAACATGCGCCGCTCGATCACCTCGCGCAACTTCTCATAGGAAGTCCAGGAGGGGTTATTCCCGGCATTGTTGGCACGTGCCCGCAGCGCGAATTTGACGACCTCGTTGCGGAAGTCTTTCGGGTTTGCGATCCCGGCGGGCTTTTCGATCTTCGACAACTCCTGGTTCAATAGCTCGCGGTTCATCAGCTGCCCGGTATCGGGATCTTTGTAGTCGGAATCTTCAATCCAGGCATCGGCGTAGGCGACATAGCGGTCGAAGAGGTTCTGTCCATAATCGGAATACGATTCGAGGTAGGCCTTCTGGATCTCGTGCCCGATGAACTCGGCATAGCGCGGCGCGAGTTCAGCTTTAATAAAGTTGAGGTACTTCTTCTCAGCGTCGTCGGGGAACTGCTCGCGCCAGATAGCCTGCTCGAGCACGTACATCAAATGGACAGGATCGGCCGCGACTTCCTGCGTATCGAAATTAAAGGTGCTCGACAAGACCTTGAAGGCGAAGCGGGTGGAGATGCCGTCCATCCCCTCGTCCACGCCCGCCGCGTCCCGGTATTCCTGAACCGACTTCGCGCGCGGGTCGGTGTCCTTCAAGCTCTCACCATCGTAGACCCGCATCTTAGAATACAAATTTGAATTTTCATGCGGCTTCAGTCGCGAAAGCGTACCGAAACGTGAGAGAATATCGAGGGTTGACGGTGCACACGGCGCATTTGCCAACTCACTATTTAGCAGTAATTTTTCGTAGATCTTCCGCTCTTCGGTCGCGCGCAGACAATAGGGTACCTTGATAACGGAAATTCGATCGATAAAGGCCTCGTTGTTCCGATTGTTTTTAAAGGACTGCCATTCAGCCTCGTTCGAGTGCGCCAGAACGATGCCCTGGTAGGGGATGCCACCAATGTTCTCGGAACCGACGTAATTGCCTTCCTGCGTCGACGTCAGCAGCGGGTGCAGCATCTTGATCGGTGCTTTGAACATCTCGACGAATTCCATGAGGCCCTGCGTCGTACGGTTCAGGCCGCCGGAATAGGAGTACGCGTCGGGATCGTTCTGGCTGAAAAATTCGAGCTTACGAATATCGACCTTGCCCACGAGGCTCGAGACATCCTGATTATTCTCGTCGCCGGGCTCGGTCTTGGCGATGCAGATCTGTTTCAACCGCGAAGGCTGCAAGCGGACAACCGTGAACTTTGTGATATCACCGCCGAACTCCTCGAGTCGTTTGACGGCCCAAGGCGAGATCGTGCCGGTCAGCCGTCGTATCGGGATCCCGTAAACCTTCTCGAGTTCGGGCCCGAGCGTCACCGGATCAAACAGGCCGAGCGGGCTTTCGAAGACGGGGCTGATGTCGTTGCCGGCCTTCAACACGTAGACCGGCTCTTTCTCCATCAGCTGCTTCAAACGCTCGGCGAGCGAGGATTTGCCGCCGCCGACGGGGCCCAGCAGATAGATGATCTGCTTGCGCTCCTCAAGCCCCTGTGCAGCGTGGCGGAAGAAGCCGACGATTCGCTCGATCGTCTCCTCCATGCCGTAGAAGTCGGAGAACTCGGGGTACACCTTGATCGTACGGTTCATGAAGATACGGCCCAGGCGCGGCTCCTGGCTCGTATCGACCATTACCGGCTCGCCGATTGCACGCAACATCCGTTCGGCTGCGCCAGCATAGTAGGCCGGATCGTCGGAGCATTTGCCGAGGTAATCCTCGAGCGAGAGTTCGACCTCTCGCCGGTTCTCGTACAACCGCGAATAGAGTCCGAAGATCCCATCGTCAAATTTCATCTCTCACCTCAACCGCTGCTCGGCCCCAACTCGCGTTACCCTAAGAAGAACGGCGGGTCGCGGCGGACGTTTCATCCGTTCTTTGTAATCAGTCGTAAATCCTGGTAAATTTTTGTTACGCACCCAGGGCCCTAGAGCAACCTACAATTTCCGGGTTTATGCAAACTTTCTGCCAGGCTTGCCACGCATCTCCAGACGACCACCCGCCAACACCCGAAGCTCTCCGCCAGTGACTTAGTAACAACGCTTTGTGGCGAGAGTGCGGATATCTGCGGCCCACCAGCCTACCGTAATCGCTGCGGATCGGCCTTTGCTGATGCATCTCCCCTCGCGAGAATCCAACAACATATTGTGGCAGCCTAATCATTTTGGCTCATCATATATTAAGTTTGGGGAAATCCCAATCAAAATATAAGTTAACACAGGGATTGCGGTTAAGGTAAGCTTTCCTGACTGCCATCAGTCGCGCTCCAAGGAACATTGCCGCGGCGTTCTGCCGCAGTGCGGAGGCATCATCCCTTTGATCTGCAGTGCCGCCCGCAGTAGCCTGCGCATCGCATTTGGGGCAAGACCGATCTCGACCCAGGGAGGCTTCTGCTTTCGCGCGGCAGGACCAGCAGTCGACTCCTGATAGAATAGCCTCGGGAACGGGCGATCGGTCCTGGCAAACACTTGGGTGCAAATCGCCTCGCGTCTCCGGTAATGCACGAGTGGCATACCGGGTCAATCGAAACACGGGAGCTTTCCCGGCGCCATGCTGCCGCTCAAACCGCGAGGTGACTTTGTCCTAGGGACACCGGCTAATGGGGTATTGCTATACCAGTGATGCGATATTGTCAAGAAGAAGTGTCTTCTAAGCAAAATCACAGATTGTCGACTCGCATCTAACGGCTGGACGAGCTGTCCTCGGCTCCGCCCAGCCGCTGGTTCCCGGCCGCTCGAGCCTAAGCCATGGTGTGCGGGCAGCTCACCGATTCTGCCGCCGAGATCGCGTGCGCAAATAGCACCGCTGTCCCGCCCTGCATGAGCAAGTCCGAGTGCACAACCCTGCATTGTTCCTTATCCCCCGGCACGCCTGATATTGCAGGACGATATCAGGACAGCTTCCCTCTTTAGTTGCAGTGAGAGCAACACACTGCCGACAGCAGCCCAAACCTCCGCAAACTTGTCCGGGGCTCCTTCGATGCGGTACACAGCCACTGCACCTCCTTCGCGATTGCTCGCGTATATCGCAATCACATGTAATACGCAAGGCGGCAATTACAAGATCATGTTGTATGGCCTGTCGACCCGTGGCCCCGGGTTTTTATTTCGAGTCGAGGTAGTCACCGGGTTGGTAATCCGATTGCCTGGTGGACACGCGGCGAAAGGGTGGCGGAACTTCGTGGCGTGAGAGTATGCTCATCCCCCCTTCGGGTAGTGGAGGAGCGCTTGATGAATAAAGTCTACCCCGATGCTAGAGCCGTGCTCGCCGGCCTCTTGCGGGACGGCATGACAATTATGTCGGGAGGCTTCGGGCTTTGCGGTATACCGGAGATACTGGTCGCAGCGATCAGAGATTCGGGGGTGACCGGACTGACCGTGATCTCGAACAATGCCGGGATCGACGGTGCCGGACTCGGATTGCTTCTCGAAAGCCGGCAAATTCGGAAGATGATCTCATCTTACGTAGGAGAGAACCAGCTTTTCGCCGACCTTTATCTTAAGGGAGAACTCGAGATCGAGTTTAATCCGCAGGGGACGCTGGCGGAACGAATCCGCGCGGGCGGGGCCGGAATCCCGGCGTTTTTCACGAAGACCGGTGTCGGGACGCTGGTCGCCGAGGGCAAGGAAATTCGCGAGTTCGACAGCGAGACCTATGTGATGGAGCGCGGCCTCGTCGCTGACCTTTCCCTTATCCATGCCTGGAAGGCCGATCCCGAAGGCAATCTCGTCTATCGCAAGACGGCGCGCAATTTCAACCCGGTGATGGCGACCGCCGGGTGGATCACCGTCGCGGAGGTCGAACACTTAGTCGAACCCGGCGCTATCGATCCTGATCTCATTCACACGCCGGGTATCTTCGTCGACCGGTTGATACACGTGAGATCCCTTGAAAAGCGCATCGAGCAACGCACGGTGCGAAAGCGTGGTGATTGAGGTGACTGAATAGTAAGGAGCGAGTAACATGTCTTGGTCGCGCGATGAAATGGCGCGCCGTGCCGCGGCAGAGCTGAAGGACGGCTACTATGTCAATCTCGGCATCGGCATTCCCACCCTAGTGTCGAATTTTATCCCTCCAGGCATCACCGTTCAGCTGCAGAGTGAGAACGGCATGCTCGGCATGGGGCCATTTCCGTTCGAGGGCGAAGAGGATCCTGACCTGATCAATGCGGGCAAACAGACGATCACCGAGTTGCCGACAACGAGCTATTTCGACAGCGCGCAATCCTTCGGGATGATCCGCGGAGGGCATATTGACGTTTCGATCCTCGGAGCGATGCAGGTGGCCGAAAACGGTGATCTCGCAAACTGGATGATCCCGGGCCGGATGGTGAAGGGCATGGGCGGGGCCATGGATCTCGTCGCCGGCGTCCCGCGGGTCATTATCCTGATGGAACATACCGCACGCAATGAGCCAAAATTGCTACGGCGCTGCACGTTGCCTCTGACCGGCAAGGGCGTGGTCGACATGGTGATCACCGATCTCGGCGTCTTCACGATCGATCGGGGAGGAATGACGCTGACGGAGCGGGCGCCCGGTGTGGCTCTTGAGGAGATACGACGAAAGACCGAAGCATCTTTCGTCGTGCGCCCTGGTCTGGGTTGAGCCTAAGTGAAAGAGCCGGCAAAGCCGGCTCTTTCGAAAGGTTAGATCAAGGTTCTTACCCGCCGTGTAACTGAATGAATCAAAATGTATCAGCTTTGCGACGGTGGAGCAAGTGAATTTTTGGGTTCTCGTTCCAGATTGCCCAGGATAACGGCGATTTGCCGGCAAATTAGGCGGTTGTGGCCGCGGATTGGTCACCAGTTCGGGCCGACGAACAGCCGGTTTGAGAGAGCTGCGCGGTTAGCGATCGGACGAATAGTCCGAACGCGCTCATGACCGCCCCGACGGTCGGCGGCAGTGTCCTTCGTCGACGAGCGGTGCCCCTTCTGTTACGGTGGCTGCGTCGCGATGCCCCATCGTCGGTCAAGTTCGAGGGCCCAGCCGTGCCTTCACAGCAGCGCGATCTGCGCCTCGACTTTTTTCGCGGTCTCGCTCTGATATTTATCTTTATCGATCATATTCCAGAGAACGTTTTCAGCTATTTCACCCTGCAGGCATTCCAGTTCTATGATGCCGCGGAAGTCTTCATCTTCATTTCGGGGTATACCGCTGCCCTTGTCTACGGTCGGACGCTCGCGTTGCAAGGCGCGTTCTATGCGACGGCGCAGATTTTGCGCCGAGCGTGGCAGCTCTATGTCGCCCATATCTTCCTCTTCATGATCTTCATTGCTGAAGTTTCTTATACGGTAACGACCTTCAACAATCCGATGTACAACGACGAAATGCGGGTTGCCGACTTTCTCGGAGAGCCGCACGTTGCCATTGTTAAAGCGCTCCTGCTCGAGTTTCAGCCGACCTTCCTTGATATCCTACCCCTTTATATCCTACTTTTAGTTGTTTTCCCGGTGATCTTGCTCGGATTGCGGTTGCGGCCGCTGTTGGTCCTAATCCCATCGTTCCTCGTATACGCCGTTGTGCAGGCCGCGGACCTGTCCGTGTCGGCCTATCCGGAGGGTCATGTTTGGTATTTCAATCCCCTCGCCTGGCAATTCCTGTTTATAGCGGGAGCCGCTCTCGGTCTCGGCGAGGCCACGGCGCGGCCCTGGCCGCGCCCCGCAGGCGCGCCTCTCGCAGGCGCGCCTCTATTGATGGCAATCGTCATTGTCGCGGTGGGGTTCGTGATTAAGCTCAGCTGGACGATTCACGGGGTCTGGGATCCGTTTCCCGGGTTTTTTCTGAAGGAGCTGTGGCCAGTCAACAAGAATAATCTGTCCCCGGCCAGGCTCGTACCCTTCTTTGCAATGTTGGTCGTCGTCACCACTTTAGTATCTCGGGACGCCGTGTTCTTGCGTTCACCGATGGCCAAACCTTTGATACTTTGTGGCCAACAGTCGTTGGAAATCTTTTGCCTCGGTATCTTGCTTTCGGCACTCGGCCATTTTCTCCTATCGGAATACGATACGACGATTGTGACCCAGTTCGCCGTCAACGTCGCTGGCGTTCTTGCGCTATGCTTAACCGCGAAAATGATTGATTGGTATAAAATCATGGGTAGAATATCACAACCACTCGTAGCGGCACGCGGGAGCGGGAATGGGATGAGCCCATGATGAGGCGTCGCTTCGCCAGCGGTCTAATGCGGCGGGCGCTTCATCTGGCAGGCAGTATGGCAATCACCGCGATCGCATCTGTGCCGGCCGCCTTCGGCGGGGAGGAGCCATGCGATGTTCCGCCCGAGTTGATACGGGTCGAAGTCACCTTGCCGCATCTGAGCGACAGGCTGCGGGCAGGAAGTCCTGTCAAGATCGTCGCAATCGGTGGAGCCTCGACCACCGGCGCGGCCGCGGGATCGCCCGACCTCGCCTATCCACATCGGTTACAGGAAATACTTGACCGTTGGTACCCGGCGGTTCCGATTACTGTGGTCAATAAGGGGGTCCCGCGACAAACCGCGCAGCAGATGCTGGAGCGGTTTCCAAGCGACGTCATGGCTGAGGACCCGATCCTGGTGGTTTGGGAGACCGGCACCACTGATGCCGTCCGCGGAGTCGAAATCGATGATTTCGCGGCGGCGCTGCAAGACGGGATCGACCAACTCAAGACACGCAGCATCGACATCATTCTAGTCGATATGCAATTCTCTCACAGCACGGCGACCGTCATCGACTTCGAGCGGTATTTGAGCACCCTTCATCGGGTTGGTGAGGTTAACGAGTTGTATGTCTTCCCTCGATTCGAGATGATGCGCTATTGGAGTGAGCAGAACGTGTTCAATTTCGACGGGGTGGCCAAGGACGAGCGGGCGAGCCTAGCAGCAAGCGTTTACGAATGTATCGGCCGCGAGCTGGCGGAGGCGATCCGATTGGCGCTCCAATGATGCATCATCCCTCAATAGGACGGCTTGCTGCCGCCTTCGCCGCGATGTTGTCGTCGAGTGGCCCGGCGCTGGCCGAACCTCCGGGGACTGTCGGCATCCCGAGCTGTGCTGTGCCGCCGGCACTATCGGCGATCGGGGTGACCCTCGACCGCAGCGCCACCCGACTTGGCCAGGGAACGCCGTTGACCATCGTCGCGATGGGCTCCTCCTCGACGCAGGGCGTCGGCGCGAGTGCTCCGGTCATGAGTTACCCGAGCCGCCTTGAAGGGGAGCTGGGGGACCGTTTTCCGGCTGTCGAGATTCGGGTTCTGAACCGCGGCATCGGCGGCCAGGACGTCGGCGAAGAGCTGAACCGTCTCGATCGTGACGTCGTCGCGGAGCATCCCGATCTGGTGATCTGGCAGGTTGGCACAAATGCCGTCCTGAGGCGCGACGACCTAACCGCCGACGAGCAATTGATCCGGCGCGGCGTCGCCGCGATGAAGGAGGATGGGATCGACGTCGTTCTGATGGATCTGCAATACGCGCCACGCGTCCTTGCGCGACCGGCTTGGGGCCAGATGGAACGGATGATCGGAGAGATCGCCCATAGCAACCACGTCGGCCTGTTTCGTCGATTCGAGATCATGCAGGAATGGGATCATACTCAACAGCTGGCGCCTGCGGCGATGATCGGCCCTGATGGCCTCCACATGACCGATGCAAGCTACGGCTGTCTCGCCAGCGAACTGGCCGAGGCTTTAGCGTGGAATTGGTGGTCGCACGGGAAGATCGCGAGGTCGTTGCACCAAAACCCGGATACGGTGTCGAGGCTTTCCAAACCCGCAATCGCACCGCTTTCCACTGCTCTGCTACCGCACTAATCCTGCGGGCCAACCCAGGCGGGATCGGAAGAAAGCCAGCCATCTCGAGCCGTGGAAGGTAGTTGAAGGGGCCACGGGTCGCGTTCCACATGGGGACGCGCGCGTCGCAAGAGATCGTAGCTGCGTAGCTTCCTTACTGCGGCAGCACGCCGCGGCAACAGTCGTTGGAGCGCGGCCGAGGGCAGTTGCGATCTGTCCCTTACCGCAATCCGCTATGTCAATGTTAACTTATATTTTCATTGGGATTCGCCCAAGTTAATATATAATGGGCATAGATGATTAAGCTGCCACAATATGTTGTAGATTCTCGCGACGGGAGATGCATTAGCAAAGGCCCATCCGCCGCGATTACGGTAGGCTATTGGACCGGAGATATCCGCACTCTCGCCACAAAGTGTTGTTGCTAAGTCACTGGTGGAGAGCTTCGGGTGTTGGCGGGGTCATCCGAGGATGTGTGACAAGCCCGGCAAAAGGTTTGCACAAGCCCGGATATCGTAGGTTGCTCTAGCACCTGCGTGCGCAACCAAATTTACCAGGATTTACAACTGATTACAAAGAACCGATGAAACGTCCGCTGCAACTCGCTGTTCTATCTTGGGTAGCCCGAGTTGAGAGCGGGCAGCGCTTGAGGCGAGGATGAAATTCTATGATGGGATCTTCGGACTTTATTCGCGGTTGGACGAGAACCGGCGAGGACCAGAGCCTTTCCCCCGTGAGGGCTTCGGACCGGTCAAAGAAAGCGCCCAACGCGGCCCGAACGCAAAAGGCAAGCGGCACGGCCCGGCCCGAACGCAGAAGGCAAGCGGCAGGGCCCGAAAGTGCAAGGCGCGCGGCATGGCCAAACCAGAACGCGCCTTCGACGGAGTTGCCGAAACAAGAGCAGAGACGTCGCGGATAACGAAATATATACGTGAACTATATGAGGCAAGTGTGGTGCTAGTTTGCCACCTGCTTATCTTGCTGATGCTCATCTTCTCTCTTTCGATCGCGGAGGCAGCGGCCGGCTACGCTTGTAATCTTGCCGGGTGCGGCGGAGAAATTTTGCTGTTTGACGTCGTGCCGTTGCGGTTCGTCTTCAACGCGATCGATGGCACGCTCTTTTGCATTGTCGGCTATTCCGCCACGAAACATGTGGCACGCATCTTTGCAGGCTAATCTTAGCTTGCGGTTCATCGGGAGGGCCTGCTTCTTGCAAGCTCTTCCGTATCCCCGCTGCGTTCTTCGAGCGAATGCCCTACGCCATAGGCGTATGAAGTTCTTTCATACTCAGCAACTGGCGCCTGCGGCGATGATCGGCCCTGACGGGCTCCACATGACGGATGCGAGCTACGGCTGTCTCGCCAGTCAGCTGACCGAGGCGCTGGCGTGGAATTGGTGGTCGCACGGGAAGATCGCGAAGTCGTTACACCAAAACCCGGGCGCGGTGTCGGGGCTTTCCTATCCTGCAACCGCACCGGTCTCCGTTGCTTTGCGACCGCACTGATTCTGAGGGCCAACCCGAGTGGAAGCGGCGGAACGGTGTCTTTCTTGAGCTGCGGGTAGTTCCGTTGAGAGGTCTGGCCCAGCTCAGCCGGCGGAAGAAAATCCTTGCATCGGCAACGCC
>Ga0209039_10003218_pt1 | contig 12946 bp, 15 predicted proteins | sample BogFormECP12_OM1_FD_188238 | JGI IMG/M metagenome (GOLD analysis project Ga0209039, IMG submission 188238) | Bog forest soil microbial communities from Calvert Island, British Columbia, Canada - ECP12_OM1 (SPAdes) (version 2) | ecosystem: Environmental > Aquatic > Freshwater > Wetlands > Bog ...
ACTTCTTCGAGAAGTTCTTCCGCGGGCTGTTCGCCTCGCCGGTAGTCGCGGCCGGGTTCCTGATCGTCAACGGCGCGATCCTGTTCGGCGCCGAGCGGCTGCGCGGGCGCGCGCCGGCCGAGCGGCCCCGCGCGCTATCGAGGCTGAGCAACCCCGACGCGCTGGCGATCGGCTGCTGGCAGTGCCTGGCGCTGATCCCGGGGATTTCGCGATCGGGCGTGACGATCGTGGGCGGCCTGCTGCGCGGGCTCGACCATGCGGGAGCGGCGCATTTCTCGTTCATGATCGCCACGCCCGTGATTCTGGGCGCGACGGTGCTCGAGGTGCCGAAGCTACTGCGGGAGGCGGTGCCGGCGGGCACATTCGAACTCGCCGTGCTGGCCGCGGTGGTCGCGGGGGTGACGGCGTTCGTTAGCACATGGGTGCTGATGCGGTGGTTCCGCCGGCATGACGAGTGGGCGCTGGACCCGTTCGCGTGGTACTGCGCGGCACTCGGGGCGGTGTCTTTGGGCGTGCTGCTGGTTGGGTGATGGTTGGGTGATGGTTGGGTTGTTGTTGGAAATGGGACTCGTCATCGCGAGCGATGCGTGGCGATCCAAGGCACAGGTTCTCCTGCCCGCCGCGGCACCACTCGCACACCCCGCAGGTCCAGCCGAGCCACGGCACGCCGACGCAATCGGGGGGCGAAGCGGTCGACGCCGTGTCCTCAACCGTCTTAGCCAACTATCAGTGCCAAGCGACGCTTGGAACGAGAGCAGCTGCCGCCTTCCCGCTTTGGGGTCGGACCGCCGAAATAATAACACGCGAGAAGGCGCATGAAACCCGCAATCGGGGGGTTCCCCGGCCGAGCGGTGTTGCTGTAGAAGTCGCAACGGATCCGAAATGGAATACGCGCATGGGTGTCACCCACGTGTCAGCACCTGAGCAGTTTGCGTCGGGAGTTCCTCCCCACGGCGGTCCGTCCCGACACCCGTCCCCTGCGCATCGGCTGGGTCTTTTGCCCACCATCATCTTCAGCACGCGCTGGCTGCAACTGCCGCTCTATGTCGGCCTGACGGTCGCGCAGTGCGTCTATGTGGTGCTGTTCGTCCGCGAGCTGATCGAGCTCGTCACCCATTTCAACGCGTTCGACGAGCGCGAGATCATGCTCGTCGTGCTGGGCCTGATCGACGTGGTGATGATCTCCAACCTGCTGGTCATGGTGATCGTCGGCGGATACGAAACCTTCGTCTCGCGGCTCCGGCTCGAAGGCCATCCGGGCCAGCCGGAGTGGCTCAGCCACGTCAACTGAGCAGCCGATCGACACCGGCACCGCTGCCGGGAAGGCCTTCCTCGATATGCTGGGAGTATTCGCCGAGTTCGAAACCAACTTGCGGAAGGAACACCAGGCCGAAGGGATTGCCGCAGCGAAGGCGCGCGGTGTCTACAACCCGACTTTGACAGCACCTGGATACGGTGGGTCGATTTTCGCTGACGGAACAAGGACGTTGTCGCGCTGATCCTAATTCTGCAACACGGATTCGAGGAAAACGGCCATCCACGGTGGACGGAAAATGCGCACCAGCGACGCTTATTCTGCAACATATAAGGCGGTATCTTGATCCTTATGTGCGACAAACTGGTTCTGGTCCATTTTCAAAGGCGTGGACGCCTCGGTTACCGTATGTAGTCGAGTTAGGCGTTGAACTCGCTGTCACTGATGTTGGAAGCCATTACGGCGTCGGCATGGGAATTGACCCTAATTTGCGGTGTGCTGATTTAGGGTCAGCGCGACACTGTCCACTCGGCCCGGCGGTAGGCGTAGCAATGCCGACGGCGAAGTCCGCGTCGTCAAGAGGTGACCAATGTTAGATTCCATCATGTGGCTGACATATGTCCCGATAAGCCTTTCGCTGCTGTTGCTGGCAGTTCTCTCGCTTAACCTCAGCGTTGTCGTCGCCCTTCATGTTTGCCACCGCCGGCGCGCGCTCGCCAACGAGCGTGCGGTCGTGGCACATCCTCTGCCGGCGGAGTGTCGGTTGCCGCGCATGCTCGTTCAGCTGCCCGTGTTCAATGAGCGGCACGTCATCAACCGGCTCATCGAGACTGCCGCAGGAATTGACTGGCCGTTGGACCGGCTCGAGATCCAGGTCCTCGACGACAGCACTGACGAGACAACAGAGATTGCAAGCGTCGCCGTCGAGCACCTCCAGGCAAAGGGGGTTGGGATCCAACTAATCCGGCGGACAAGCCGGTCGGGCTTCAAGGCAGGGGCACTGGCTTACGGGCTCGCGCAATCCAAAGCCGAGTTCATCGCCATATTCGATGCCGACTTCCGCCCCCCGCGGGACTTCCTGCGCCGCTGCGTCCGGCCGCTGCTTGCCGATCCGCAGTTGGCCCTGGTCCAAGCGCGCTGGGATCATCTGAACGCGGCGGAGAATCTCCTGACCCGTGCCCAGGCGCTGCAGCTGGACGCACATTTCGTCATCGAGCAGAGCGCTCGCGCCTGGTCCGGTCTCGGCATGCCCTTCAACGGCACCTGCGGACTTTGGCGGCGACGCGCGATCGAGGACGCGGGCGGATGGCATGCCGACACGCTGACCGAGGATCTCGACCTCAGTTATCGCGCGCTTATGAAAGGTTGGCGCACCACCATCCTTCTCTCTGAGGGGGTTCCCGGCGAGCTGCCCAATGACCTCGCCGCCTGGCGTGCGCAGCAGCGTCGCTGGAACAAGGGCTTCGCTCAGTGCGCGCGAAAGTTAATAGGGCCGATCTGGCGCTCGGACTTCCCGTGGTGGCGCAAGCTAGCCGCCAGCTGCCATCTCGGGCAATGCTGCCTCTGGCCCGTTGCCGTCGTCGCGCTGGCAAACGCATTCGGCTCGCTTCTGCTAGGGCACGAGCAACCCGTTGCACTGATCGCGCTTGGCTGCGCCACCACCGGGCTTGGTGTCGGCTCCGTACTGGCCATGACCTTGCTGGCACAGTGGCACTTGCGTCGAGGCCGACCGGTCGCGGTCCTGACCTCTTGTCTTACGCTCTTGACGCTCAACGCAGGGCTCACTCTTGCGAATGCAATGGCGGTGGCGGAAGGCTTGCTAGGTCGTAGTTCGGGCTTCGTGCGCACCCCTAAGCGCGGCGACGCCGGGATCTCCAGCTATCGCACCGCCATGCCAACCGGGGTGCCGGAACTCGCCTTCAGCGCCGTCGGCTGCGCAGCTCTTGCGTCGGATCCAAAGTGGACGGCACCGTTTTTGTGCATCTCGGTCGCCGGATCCCTCTGGATCGGATGGAGATTCGGCCGCGTCCACCTGGGCCGAGTTGTCTTGCCGCGACTACGACCGCGTTCGCCCATCGAGCAGTCGGCACGCGCCGTTCCCGGGCCGACTCGATCAGTCTCCCCTCCGAGGACGTCTCCCTTGCGGGAGATCGGCGAGTTGAAGTCAGGCTGTCGCTGACCTCCACTCGAATTCGGTGCCGTCCAACCACATGGCGTGCGGCGACGCCGCCAACTTCCGCGCGACGGCAACGGAACGAAAGGAGTCCGGTGGCCCTCCGTTCACTCGAACCACGCTCACACCATGATCGGCTCCAGTATCGGGTCGGGCACGCTGGTGGCGATCGCGCTGACGGGGCTGCTCGGGGTGAATGGAGCGTTCGCCCGGGCGGCGTCGAAGCGCGCGAGGCGGGCCGCGGAAGCAAGCGCGGATCACTCAGCCGCGGTTGATACCGTTTGAGAGGCGGTGAAGCGAGCCGAAAGCGGCGCGGACGCGCTGTCGCAGGCCCGGACTGGCCGGCCCCGGCCCACTGACCCGAACCCGTCGCGTCACGGCGCAACGCCTCGGCGCCCCCGCCGCCCGCGGGGTGGCCACGTTTCGGCGGCGGCCGAGTTCCGCTATGAGCACGCCGCGACAACCGACCCCGGGAACAAAGGGCAAGCATGCGCGCAATACGAGCGGTCTCGATCCTGGCCGTCCTTGTCCTGCTCGCGGCCAACGCGTCGATGCTGGTTCCCGAGGGCAACGCTTACCAGCCGTATCTGACCTGGGCCGCGCTGGGGCTCGGCGGCGTCCTGCTGATCCTGCTGCTGGCCCTGCGGCTGCCGAAAGGCGCCCCCGCCCAGGCCGCCCTGCCGCCCGTCTCGCCGGCCGACCAGGCGTCGGCCGAGATCGTCAGCTTCCTCGCGACCTTGCAGGACAAAGGCCGCCTGGTCGATTTCCTGATGGACGAAATCAACGCCTATGACGACGCGCAGGTCGGCGCGGCGGCCCGCGCGGTGCACGCCGGCTGCCAGGCCGCGCTGTTCGAGCATTTCAGCATCCGCCCCGTCCGCGAGGAGGCCGAAGGATCCGTCGTGCGCATCGAGCCCGGCTATCCGGCCGACGAATACCGCCTGCTTGGCCGGATCAGCGGCTCGGCGCCATTCATGGGCACGCTCGTCCACCACGGCTAGAAGGCCGACTCCGTCAGGCTCCCGCGCGTCCTGCGCGCCTCGGCCAACCGTCTGCCGACGATCGCTCCGGCGGAGGTCGAGCTGAGCTAGGCCCCCGAGCCACAGGCCGGCCGCCCCCCAGGAATCGGGACTACGCCGGCGCGCTTCACCCCTCGTTTCAGTCTCGGAATCGACCTTGGCACCAGCAACAGCGCGATCGCGTTCGTCGATCTCGAAACCGAGCAAAGCGGGATTGTCGAGGTCGCGCAGATCCTCGGCCCGAACCAGTTCGGCGAGTGCCCGACCCTCGCCTCCGCCCTCTACATCCCCCACTCTGACGAATTCCCGCCCGGCTCGTTTCCGCTGCCCTGGAACCCGGACGGCGAGCCGGCGATCATCGGCCAGTTCGCGCGCCATCGCGGCGCGCTGGTGCCGGACCGTCTCGTCACCTCCGCCAAGTCCTGGCTGTCCAACCCGCATATCGACCCGCGGCAGGCGATCCTGCCCTGGCGCTCCGACATCGCCGAAGAAAAGCTCTCGCCCTTCGAGTGCTCGCGCCGCTACCTGGCCCAGCTCAAAGACGCTTTCCTGCATGCCGAGCGGGTGCAAGGCCGCGCGTGGGACCTCGCCGACGGCCAGATCGTCCTGACGGTCCCCGCCTCGTTCGACGAGGTCGCCCGCAGCCTCACGGCAGAGGCCGCCAAGGCCGCCGGCCTCGGCGACGTGACCTTGCTGGAAGAGCCGCAGGCGGCGTTCTACGCCTGGACGGCCCAGGCCGGCCGGACCTGGCGTGACGAGGTTACCAACGGCGACATCGTCCTGGTCTGCGACGTCGGCGGCGGCACCGCCGACTTCAGCCTGATCGCCGTCACCGACGTCGACGGCAACCTTGAACTCGAACGTATCAGCGTCGGCGAGCACATTCTGCTCGGCGGCGACAACATGGACCTCGCGCTCGCCTACACGCTGCACGCGCAACTGGACGCCGCCGGCAAGTCGCTCGACCACTGGCAGTTGCTCGCGTTCGTGCACGCCGCGTCGCGCGCCAAGATCGCCTTGTTCGAGGACCCGTCGCTCGCCGAGGTACCGATCGCGGCCCCCTCGCGCGGCTCCAGCCTGCTCGCCCGCACCATCTCGACCACGCTCGATCGCGCGCTGCTCGAGCAGGTGGTGGTCGACGGCTTCTTCGCCATGACCGACATCGCCGACATCCCGCAGGAGAGCCGCCGTTCCGGCCTGCAGGAATTCGGCCTGCCCTACGCGTCCGATCCTGTCATCAGCAAGCACATCGCCAGCTTCCTCGGCCAGAGCCTGCAAAACGTGATGGCAAGCGAGGAGCTGTCCGCGCCGGTCGGCGCGCGTGCCGGCGCGCAGGCGCTGATGCCGACCGCGGTGCTGTTCAACGGCGGCGTGTTCAAGGCGGCACCGATCCGCACGCGTGTGCTCGATCTGCTGGCGTACTGGAACGGCGAGCCGGTGCGCGCGCTGCAAGGCTTCGAGCCTGACCTCGCCGTCGCCAAAGGTGCGGCCGTTTACGGACGTCACCGCGCGACCGGACACGGCATGCGCATCCGCGCCGGCACGTCGCGCTCCTACTACATCGGCCTGGAGGCCTCGATGCCCGCCATTCCCGGCTTCCGGCCGCCGGTCAAGGCGCTGTGCGTCGTGCCGCAGGGCATGCAGGAAGGCACCGAGCTGCTCATCGAGGGACGCGAATTCGGCCTCGTCACCGGCCGCCCGGCGGAGTTCCGCTTCTTCTCCTCCGCCGTCCGCAGTGGCGACGTACCGGGCCAGGTGATTCCCGACGCCGAACGCGAACTGCAGGAGACGAGCCTGCTGGAGATCGAGCTGCCGCCGCTCGACGACCTGCCGGCCGGACAAGCGGTGCCGGTGCAGATCGACGCGGTGGTGACGGCGCTGGGCACGCTCGAACTCTGGATGAAGCACACCAATTCCGATCGCCGCTGGAAGGTCGAATTCCAGGTCCGCACGGAATAGCGGCGCCGGTGTCCGCGCCACGCAAGTCCTGACGATGGCGGCGCGCTATTCGATCGGAATCGATCTCGGCACGACCAACTCGGCACTCGCGTTCGCGTCCCTGGTCGGCGACGCCAGGCCGGAGATCCTGCTGATCCCGCAATGGGAGAGCGTGACGCGCCTGGCGGACGACCCGACACTGCCGTCCTTCCTCTATCTGCCGGAGGAAGTAGCGGCGGCGCAGCTACACGGCCCCGACACCTGCCCGTCGAGCGTGGCGCGGTCGACCACCCCCGGCAAGTGCTGCGCGATCAGCGGCATCAACTGCTGAATCGGCAGGCCGGTGCGTTGCGCAAGCTGCTGCACCATGTTGGACCCGAGGATGCTCTGAAGCTGTTCCGGCGCGATGGGCGCATTCAGGCCGACGCCGACCCAGCTTCCGATCACGCCGCCCGCGCCGGACAGTTCGAAACGCTGCACGAGCCCGGCGATGCCGACCTGTTGCTCGATCACCTGTCTCAGATGGCCGGCGATCGCAGACTCCGCACCCTGCCCCAGCAGCGAGCCGGCGACTTCGTCGAACGGGCTCATGCGCGCGTTCGGCTCAGCTGTGAGTCGTGCTCGACGCCGCCGGCTTCGTCGACGCCCCCGCCGCGTGATAGCCGGCCGCGGTCGCGTCCTTCATGCACATATATGCGCCGTGGTGGGTGTGGCCGTAATACTTGTCGCCGGAGAGGTGATACACCTTCGAGCGGCGCGTGTGCCACACGACGGTGTCGCTGCCGCAGGCCGCCTTGGCGTCGGCCTCGGTCTTGTACGTGTCCGGCGCACCGCTCATCGTCGGCGCGGCGGTCGACGCCGAGGGAGCTGTCGAGGGCGCGGTCGTTGGCGTCGTCGACGGCATCGTGGTCGACGGCGTGGACGGCTTGCTGGCGGGGGCGGCCGGTGTCGAGGTCTGGGCGACCGCAAGGCTGGCGCCGAGCATGGTCGCGAGAACCGCCGCGAAGGTGGTGCGTGTCACGTCGCTGCTACTCCTGTCTGTCCGGGCCGGGTTCATTTCTGGATAAGACTGTCCGGCCGTGGATGGCCGGTGGTGCGACCGATGGCGGCGGCCGGGCCGGCCCGGCGACCATGGCTTCCAGCAACACCGGCGGGCACGTAGCAGCAGCGCGCTGCGTGATCAAGCTTCAGCGCGGCTCGCCGAAGCTCTGAACCAGGCTGCCCGCGGCGAGCCGCCACCCGTCGACCATCACGAAGAAGATCAGCTTGAAAGGGAGCGATACCGCGCTCGGCGGCAGCATCATCATGCCCAGGCTCATCAGCGCGCTGGCGATCACCATGTCGATCACCAGGAAGGGCAGGAATCCCATCTCGAAGGCGTGGCGCAATTCGCTGACCAGGAACGCTGGAACCAGCGCGCGCCAGCCCGGCGCCTCGCCCGCCGCCGGCGGCTTGATGCCGGCGATGTCGGAAGACAGCACGAGCCCTTCCATCTCGGTCACCCGGCCCTCCGACATCGGCAGCAGCCCGGTCGCGTAGGCCTGCTCAATCACCGGCTGCATGACGAAGAAGGTCAGGAGCAACGCCAGCCCGATCAGCACCGTGTTCCCGCCCCGTCGGTCGGGTCAGCTACCAGGCCGAGGTGACGGGGCTTCTCTCAACCTCGTCGCTATCCGTGCACGCGCGGCTGGTACACGTCCGCGACGTGGGCGCCCCGGGATTGTCACATTCCCCCTCTTGACCGAGCTGCAGTTGGACCTAATGGAACTCGACTACGGCAACGAAAACATCCCGTTTCAGCGGCGCGTGTTCCTGGCGTCGCACAAGCCGTCGCAGACCATTCCGCATGCGTTGCGGAGGCTTGGGCCCAGTTTAAGCCGCGCATGGCGCGCTGATCAAAGGGCGCGACTGCGACTTTCCGTAAAAGGCGTTACGCGGCGCAACGATTGTAGATCACCGATAGAAATGTCACCGGCCTCCCCGATGTTCTCCCCCCCAGGTTCTGGACGATCTCTGGCGGCCAATCTGGACCCCGCCGCCGGCTCGCCGATCGTCGCCGCGATCGACCGGCTTGCCCGCCGCGGGCTGCTTCAGACCTGGCAGCGGCCGGCCATCTCCGAATGCACATGCATCGAGATAATCATCGGCGAAGAGATCCACGACGCGCTGACCGGGGCGAAGAGCGACATCAGGGCGCTGGCGGCAGAAGAGCGTCGAATTGAAGCAGCATACCGGGCTGCTGACAAAGATGTGCGCTCAGCCATGTTGGAGGCTTGACTGCCCGATCGCGCCCGGTCAAGCCGCGGCGCGCAGGCGGTCGCGCTGATGCGGCATGTCGAAGTCGAGCGTGGGACCGGCTGGCACGATCCGGGTCGGATTGATCGATCTGTGGCTCTGGTAGTAGTGGCGCTTGATGTGCCCGAAATCGGTCGTCTCGCGCACGCCCGGGAACTGGTAGAGTTCGCGTGTGTACGCCCACAGATTCGGATAGTCGACGATCCGCCGGATGTTGCACTTGAAGTGCCCGACATAGACAGCGTCAAAGCGCACCAGCGTCGTGAACAGGCGCCAGTCGGCTTCCGTGAGGCACTCGCCACACAGATATCGCCGCGCGGCCAGCCTGTCCTCCAGCCTGTCGAGCGTCTCGAACAGGGGAATGACCGCCTCCTCGTGCGCCTCCTGAGTCGTGGCGAAGCCGGCCCGGTAGACGCCGTTGTTGACCCGCGCGTAGATTTCGGCGTTGAGCTCGTCGATCGCGCCGCGCAGATGAGCGGGGTAATAGTCGCCTCCCTTCGCCCCGACGGCGTCGAAGGCCGAATTCAACATGCGGATGATCTCGGAGGACTCGTTCGAGACAATCGTACCGGTCTTCTTGTCCCACAGGACGGGCACGGTCACCCGGCCCGAATAGGTCGGCGAGGCGGCCGCATAGACCTCGTGCAGCCGGCGCTTACCGTTCACGAAATCCAGAACGACGCCCTCGCCCGCATCGAACGTCCAACCCTCGGCGCCCATGAACCAGTGCACGACCGAGACCGAAATCAGGTCCTGCAGCCCTTTCAGCGCACGGAAGATCAGCGTGCGGTGCGCCCAAGGGCAAGCGAGCGAGACGTAGAGGTGGTAGCGCCGCGGCTCGGCCAAGAAGCCGCCGGCGCCGCTCGGGCCTGGGCGTCCGTCCGGCGTGACCCAGTTCCGGAACTGGCTCTCGCTGCGCACGAAGCGCCCGCGCGTGGCGTTGGTGTCGTACCACTGGTCCTGCCAGCTTCCGTCGATCATCAGCCCCACGCCCGCGCTCCTGTGTCCTGTGGCGCGATCACGCACCGATCTTAGTTAGCGCGTTGCGAGCACGACGACAATTCATGATGCTCGAAACACATTGTTCACGGAATCGGAATGACATGAGCCTGTTCGAAGACATGACCGTCTTTGTGGGCGCGTGGAGGCGGAGAGGCCGACGCTCTCCTGGGAGCCATTCGGGCAGAGTCGCGCGAGCGTCAAAACTTGGTTGCGTCAATCCTGCCGAGTGACCTCATCACGACCGACCCCGCTGCATTCCATTTCTGGCTGACGTTGCCACCTCGATGGAGCCGATCCGCGTTCGTGGGACACATGGCTTCATGCGGCCTCGGCGTCGTCGCGAGCGATGTATTCGGGACGGACGGCCCTCGTCCGGAGGCAGTCCGCATCTGTCTTGGCGGTCCTGTCTCACGTTCTGCAGTCCGCAACGCGCTCGAATTCGCTGCGCACGCTCTGTCCGAGTCCCCGGCCCGTGCGTCGAGCTTCCTATAGCGCCTTCGCCGCAGGCTGGCCGTCTGGGCGGCGTTCTTGGGGACCTTCGTGCCTGTGAATCGGCGTGGAAAAAGGACCCCGGGGTCCCCGTTTCAATGCCGATTGACACGTGCCTGGGATCACCCTCGGGGAGCCGCAGCACTACCCGTTCTGCGTTTGAACTGAAAGCGCTGCGTTGGGGCGTCAGGCGAGTTGGCTGGACGTCGGCACAACAACCGCAAACAGGTCGCGCAGGGCTGCGAGGCTCGCCGCTTGCAATGCGGCGGCTGACACGACATCGCCATCGCTGCCCGGAAGGTCTCGCGTGGCAGTTGCCACCGCCACGACAGTCGGCTGAAAGCCGAGGTTGAACGCCCCCCGCGCAGTCGAGTTGACGCACATATGCGTCATGAACCCGGCGAGGATGACCTTGGTGACGCCGACCGCGCGCAGTTGCTGCTCCAGGTCAGTCTGGATGAACGAGTCGGGAAAATGCTTGGTGATGACCGGCCCGCCGGCCTTCGGCGCGACCACGTCGCTGATCTGTCCGATCGGCGCCGTGATGTCGTACGGGGAACCAGGACCAGAGTCGTGCTGGATGTGGACGATCGGGATGCCGGCTCCGCGCGCGCGCTCAAGCAGGCGTGCGGCTTCGGCGAGGGCGGGTTCGACGCCCGCCAAGCTCATCGTGCCCTCGCGATACGTGTTCTGGCAGTCGATCAGCACCAACGCCGCCTCGCGAAGTGCCGCCGGCTGGGTGGGAAGCCCCGCGACTTCGCGCAGTGTCTTGGGCAGCATCGCAATCTCCTTACTTACACCGTACCGGTCGTAGGTCCGCTTGCCGGCCGGGACGGCTAACCGACTGCGGTCACGGGGCCTGCAGGGCTAAGACGGGCTTATCCAAATAGATCTCCGGAAACAGCCGCTTCAAGCTCTCGACCTTGGGAATGTCATTGTAGGCGATGTACGGCTGGTGCGGGTGCCGCTCCAGATAATCCTGATGATAGGTCTCGGCCGGATAGAAGCCGTTCAGCGGATCGACGCGAGTGGCGATCGGGCGGGCAAAAGCGTGCGACTGATCGAGTTGCGCGATATAGGCGACTGCCGCCTTCGCCTGCTCGGGACCGGCGGTGAAGATCTCGGAACGGTACTGGGTGCCTACGTCCGGCCCCTGCCGGTTCACCTCGGTCGGGTCGAGCGCGACCGAGAAGAAGATTTGCAAGATGCGGCCATAAGAGATCTGCTGGGGGTCGAACTCGACCTGCACCGATTCCGCGTGCCCGGTGTGCCCCTCGCTGACGGTCTCGTAATTGGCGGACGCGGCGCTGCCGCCGGCGTAGCCCGCCAGCACCTTGCGCACGCCGCGGACGTGCTCGAACACGCCCTGCACGCCCCAAAAGCAGCCGCCGGAGAGCACCGCCGTCTGCGCCGGGCCGCTAGCGGGAACATCGACAGCCGGCATCGGCAGCGCGTTGGCCACGGCCTCGGCCCGCGCCGCAGGCCAGCCGGCAAATGCGGCGCCCACAGCGATGAGCGCGCCGCACGCCAGAAGGCCGCCGGATAGCTTCAATAGAAATCGGAACGGCATGGCGGCAACTCTTTCAGAGTGGAGAGGACAATTCCCCCGCTCAGACCATCAGCTCGGGCCAGCGTTACAACGTCTGCCCCTCAACGCAATGTATCGCGATGGGCCGGCCGCGTCGACGGCGCGCCCTCTCGCCAGATCGGCTGACGGCACGTAGGTGGCAAGCCCTTAGTTGGTGCCGTCAGCCATCCAGATCGCATTCTGCCCTTGAGCCCGTATTGAAGGTTCCTGTCGAGCTGCGACGCGCGCGCGGCCGTTGAGTTGGACCACCGAAAGAGCCAAGTTGGCGCTGCCGGTTGAAAGGATGCTGCCATGGCCGACGGACACTACGCCGTCACGCGCACCGACCAGGAGTGGCGCAATCTGCTGACGCGGGAACAATATGACGTGATGCGGTTGCACGGGACCGAAACGCCGGGAACCTGCGCGCTGCTGCGTGAGAAGCGGCCGGGCCGATTCGCGTGTGCTGGTTGCGGACAGCCGTTGTTCGAGTCGCAGACGAAGTTCGAGAGCGGTACCGGATGGCCGAGCTTCAACGACCCGATCGAAGGTGCCGTCGCGACGACCGTCGACCGCAGCCACGGCATGGTGCGAACCGAAGTTCACTGCGCGACCTGCGGCAGCCATCTCGGGCACGTGTTCGACGATGGCCCGCCGCCGACGCGCCTGCGTTACTGCATCAACGGTGTAGCGATGAATTTCACGCCCGCCTGACAATCGCGAACGTTGCCCTCGGCGGCTTTCTTACGAATTGCTGCGTCGAATCGACGATGCGCACCGCCTACGAGAAGGGCTACAATGTCATCATGCTGACCGACTGCACCGCTGCTTTGAGCCAGGAGGAGGAGCACAGAGTGCTCAGACTTTGATCCTTATACGCGACAGACTGCTTCTGGAGATCGTGCCCTCGCCCTCGTCAAAGACTTGGGCGCCCCACTTGCCGCATCTACTCGCACCCGGTGACGAACTCATTGTTATCGACATCCTTGCGACGGCCGGCTTATTTGCGACGCGCTGAATTGGGATCAACGCGGCAAGGAGGTCGGCGGCGTCCCAGCGTCTGGTCTGCGGCATCGGCTGCGCTCCTACAGATCGGTGACGACGTACGCGGAGTCCATGTCGAGGATGGCGGTCCAGATGTGCGCGTCGAGTGGCGCCCACGCGAGCGGCTGCCCGTACAGGCGTTCGGCCTCCTGCGTCGCTTCGTC
>Ga0209039_10003219_pt1 | contig 12945 bp, 10 predicted proteins | sample BogFormECP12_OM1_FD_188238 | JGI IMG/M metagenome (GOLD analysis project Ga0209039, IMG submission 188238) | Bog forest soil microbial communities from Calvert Island, British Columbia, Canada - ECP12_OM1 (SPAdes) (version 2) | ecosystem: Environmental > Aquatic > Freshwater > Wetlands > Bog ...
CTCAAGAGATGAAGGAAGAAGCCCTTGGCCCCGCGACCCTGGAAGGCATGCACGACCTGAGCGACACCTGCCGCAAGAAAGAGCCAGCCCACAAAAAGCGCGGTCGCCACGGTGCCGAAAATCGGCACACAAATCGCTGTTGTGCCGAGAACGATCTGCACGAGTCCGAGGGCAAGGAGCCAGCCCCAGTTGTGTCGCAGCACGTCAGAAAGAGAGGTCGAGGCTCTTGCATCCATCATCTACTGCTTTCTCCGCGCCTCGGCGGCGATGAGCAGAGCGGATCTCACAAGGCCTGCTCCGGCGATCAGGAGGCGAGATCGCATGACGCTTCTCCTTTGCGAGAGCGTGGAGGTGTTTTCGCGATCATAACCCGCCTGGGACACGCGGTGGCAAGCCGGCTCTTGGTGCTCGAGAAGCATCCTGCGGGGGTCGTCGGCCAGGCGCGGGGATTCCTCCACAGCTGCGGCTCGCGACCGGCGGACCGGCCCCTCTCGATGTGCTCGGGAGCCATGCCTCTGGAGAGCGACGCCTGACGGAGCAGACGAACGTGCCGGGAGCGGAAGGCCCCAGACATCCGTCACGCGGCTTGAGCGCTAGACGGGCTCGAGGTTCACTGCAAAGAGCACCGCACCGGAGAGATCACGGAGAGAGACGGAGAGGACCTCGGTCGCCCCGTCGATCTCGCCGAGCCCAAAGAATTGCAGGCCTTCACTCGGTGGGCGGTTCGGAGGCATGCCGCGCGAGACGCTCTGGAAGCGGATTTGGGGGCCAAACGTCGCGTCCAGCTCGTTCGGTCCGAAGGTACCCGCGTGGATCGGCCCCGCGACGAACTCCCAGAACGGCGGGAAAGGACCAAAGCGCGCACGATCGGCATGATAGTGGATCGCGGACGCGTAGTGCACGTCCGCTGTGATCCACACAATATTATGTATCCCGTGGCGCTGCACAAAGCCGAGAAGCTCGGCGATCTCGAGCTCCCGCCCGAGCGGCCCGCCTGAATCGCCGTTCGCCCACGCTTCGTACCATCCCGTCGGCACGTAGGGATTGAGATCGGGTACGACCAGACTGAGCGGCATGTCGCTCGCGATCAGCTTCCACGTCGCTGAAGAGCGGAGGAGTGCATGCTTGAGCCACTCGAGCTGCCGCCGACCCAGAAACGCACTCGTGTCCCCCAACTGCCGTTCCCGGTTCGGCCCGTTCGGGCCGCGGTACGAGCGCTCGTCGAGGAGAAAGACCTCGAGGGAGGGTCCGTAGGCAAACGAGCGGTAGATACGGGTCGCCTGGCTCCCCTCGAGGCGGAAGGGGTTGTACTCGAACATCGCCTGGCGTGCGCGCTCGGCGAGCAGCGATGCGTTCGCGACCCGGTAGCGCGGATCTCCGTCGATGGGCTGTCCGGGGAACCAGTTGTTCTTGACCTCATGGTCATCCCACTGCACGAGAACCGGCACCTGCGAGAGGAAGCGGCGCTTGTGTTCGTCCATCAGGTTGTAGGCGAAATTTCCGCGGAACTCGTCGAGCGTCTCGGCAACTTTCGCCTTGGCGGGGGTGACGAGATTGCGCCAGCGCGTGCCGCCGTCGAGCGTCACTTCCTCTTGCAGCGGAATATCCGCGTAGATCTGGTCGCCAGAGTGGACGAAAAAATCCGGTGAGGCGCTTCGCATCGTCTCGTAGAGACGAAGGCCGCCCCATTCGGGGTTGATGCCCCAGCCTTGACCAACCTCGTCGCCGGAAAAGCAGAAGCAAACGTTGCGGCGGTTGGCGGGGGGCGTGCGAAACCGTCCCGCGAGCGGCTCGCTCAGGGTTCCGGCGTCGAGCAGACTCGAAAACTGGACCCGATAGAAAATCTCCTCGCCGGCCGGGAGGTCCCGCAGCTCGAGGCGTGCGGTGAAGTCGCTGTCCACAAGCGCGCGGGGGCCCGCGACGCGCGTCGCCCTCCGCAGGTCAGGAGATGTGGACCACTCGACCTGCATTTGCGCCGGTCGGTCCGTGCGGCTCCAAACGATCGTGCGCCCATCCAGCATGTCGCCGCTCTGCACACCAGAGGGCAGCTGCGGCCGGCTCGCGGGCGCGGGTACGACCGCAGGAGCGGAAGCGAGCCAACGGCCTCCCGGGCAGGAGGTGAGCGCAAGCCCGGCGCCCATGCTTGCCGCGCGCTGGAGGATCGTCCGGCGCGTATACGTGTGTCGAACGAGGGACACGGGCCCACCATAGCTCGGGTAGCCGCGCGGGGGCGGGCCAATGGGCAGTGTGCAGAGCTGAAGCCGAATCGTGCGCAGATCGACGCAGATTCGCCGCAACGCCAGGACACACTGGCGCCCTCGGCGGAGACCGGCCGGAGGCGGCAGCTCCCCCCAACTGGAGCACCCCCCGTCTCTCATGCTGCGCTCCGGCCCTCCGCCGTCCTTGCCACCACGAAGCGGTCTCGAGCCGAGTGCGGAATTGCAGAGTGGGGCACGAGGCGCTCGGCATTCGGCAGGAGCCCAAGGCCGGTCGCTGCCTCGCCTCCGCAGCCGAGCGATCTCCAAGGCCGAATCTTGAGCCTTTCCCGCGGCGTCCGGCGGTGGCTCCTTCTTGCCCGGCGGTGCGAGGAGTTTGCGCCCAGGCCCGAACGCAACGCCTTCCGATCGAGCTCGATGCTCGACGCAGCACCAGGTGGGCCCACCACCCTTCGTTGCGGAGCAAGACGACCGCCAGCCGCTCTGCGGTGAGGAGCTCGTGAGGGAGGTGCTGCAGCGCCGGCTGCAGGGCGCGCGGCCCGAGGCGACCTAGATCGGTGACGCGTCGCAAGCGGTCCGCGTACGCACCACGCAGGCGTTCAAGAAGAAGATCCCGTTCTCGGGTTGCCGCGGATCCGGGGCCTCCTGGAAGCGCCGGAGCGTGAGCGGCGGCGATTCAATTTGCAACGCTCCCCCGGCGCAAGGCCAGCCCACGCGATGAAGCTTCAGGTGCGGCGCGCAAAATCCCGCGCGGAGTCCGAAAAGCAGGCCCCAAGTCCGCACGGCGCGGCGCGGGGCGATGAAAGGCGCAGCATTCGAGGCCGAGAAGCCGATTTGCCGTTTCGAATTGCACGAACTCGCCTCCCAACTTGCATTCCGCCTGTAGAAGAAAAAGGCGGAGTGAACTGGCTCGGTGCACTCGAGCGTCGCGGATCTTTCGCAGCACGCGGGTCCCGTGCTGCCTTGCGGTATTCGCCGCGTCATAAAGGGCTTGAAAGCAAGTCCCTCGCGCGAAGCCCGCGGCAGAGTGCGGCGCTCTCGGGCGAAAACTTGCACACTCAGCGCGGTGCCTTTCCCGAAAAACGGAGCCGCCCGCCCTTCGCACTCCGGCTCCTCCACTAGGAAGACTCGTCTGCGCCTTTCTCCGCGCAATCGCGCCCCTCGCGCAGCATTCTGCCGTGACACAGGGCGACAGCTGCGCAAGGTGCAGGCAGCGTGCCCGAATCCGCACGTTCTTGTCGTCGGGTGCACCGGCAACTACGGCACGGGGATTGCAGCGCACTGCGTCATCCGTTCTGGACGCGAGGATGTCGCCAATGAGCGCGATCACCGTCACCCCGGAAACCACCTTCGTCGGCGAGAGGGCTGCGAGCGTCGCGCGCATGAGCGTGCGCCTGGGCTCGATCGACGTAAGCCGCGGATTCACGATCGCAGGCATGCTGCTGGTGAATGCCGCAGGCGACTTCGACCATGTCTACAAGCAGCTCTCTCACGCCGCGTGGGATGGCTTCACCTTCGCGGATCTCGTCTTCCCGTCCTTTGTGTTCTTAATGGGCGCGTCGATCGCCTTTGCCCTGGACCGGACGCGAACGCAGCAAGCGTCTCGGCGCGCGCTTTGGGCGCGCGTCTTCCGGCGCAGCGTGCTCTTGCTGTTGCTCGGACTTTTGGTGAACGGCTTCCCGTCCTTCGATCTTGTAACCCTCAGGATCCCGGGTGTGCTCCAGCGGACGGCGCTCGCCTATCTCGTGGCGGCTTCCGTGTTTCTGGCCTTCCCGCGCGCAGTCACCCAGCTAGGAGTTGGCGCGGCGTTGGTCGTCGCATATGAGTTGCTCCTGCGCGTTGGCGCCGGGCCCGGGGCCTGGCTCACGGCGGATGGGAACTTCGCGGGCGCGGTGGACCGCCTTTTCTTGCGCGGACACATGCTCACCCCCACCTTCGATCCTGAAGGAGTCCTCGCGGTGCTCCCCACCGCGGCGACCGCGATTCTTGGCATGCAGGCGGGCCGGTGGCTACGCAGTGCCGAGCGCGCTGCCCCGCGCATTGTCGGCCTCACCGTAGCCGGCCTCCTCCTCGTCGCCGGCGGGGTGGCTCTGCATCCCGTGATCCCGATCAACAAGAGCCTGTGGAGCGCGTCTTTCGTGCTTGTGACAGGGGGCCTTTGCAGCCTCATCGTCGCAGCGCTGCATGGAGTGATCGATGTCGCGGGGATCCAGCGCTGGGCCGTCCCCTTCCGCTGGCTCGGCCAGAACCCGATCGCGATCTACGTGCTCTCCTCGCTCCTCACGACGACATTCCTCGCCATCGTGATCGGGATGGGTGGGCCTGCGCCTGCGACTCTTCATGTCTGGACGTTTGAGCACGTGTACTTGCCGCTCGCGTGCCCGGAGACAGCATCGCTGCTCCACGCGGCAACCTTCCTCGGGATCTGGACGGCCATTGCCGGATTCATGGAGCGCAAGCAGATCTTTCTGCGGGTCTAGCGGTGAGGGCCGCAGGGGTGGCCGTCCCCTCGGAGCGATCCTCCACCCGCTTCTCCCCGGCGAGCAAAACGGTGGGGACGCGCGTTCTGTGCCTCTCGCCCGTCACCTTGTGGAGGCGGGCGCACCTGCACTACCCACCGGCCATGGGGACTCCCGAGGGCTTCGAAGATCGTCCGCTCGGCCGCACCACCGTGCTCTTCGGCGAGCGTGGGGGCCGCTACCCGCACGGCAACTCCCTTCTCGTCGTGGGAAGCGAGGAGACGCTGATCATCGACCCATCTCTCAGCGTGATCCCGCGCGTTGGCCGCCTGCCGCGCGTGGACCGGGTGCTGAACAGCCACTGCCACGAGGACCACATCGCCGGCAACCACCTCTTCCCGGACGTGCCCTGGCACTTTCACGAACTCGATCTCCCGGGTATCCGCTCGCTCGACGGCCTCATGGCGATCTACGGCTTCCCAGCGCCTTTGGACCGTGCCTTCCGCAGCCTGGTGTGCGAGCAATTCCATTTCATGCCGCGGCCCGACCCAGTCGCACTGCGGGACGCGGACATCTTTGAACTCGGCCGCACCCGGGTCCGTGTGGTCCATGCGCCGGGTCACACGCGCGGTCACTGCTTCTTCCACATCGAGCCTGACGACGTTCTCTTCTTAGGCGACGTCGAGCTCTCGAGTTTCGGCCCGTACTACGGGGATGCTTGGTCGAGCCTCGAGGACTTCGAGACCACGCTCCGCGCGGCCAAAGCGATGCACGCCCGCTTCTACGCGACCTTCCACCACGTCGGCGTTCTCGAGGACCGAAATGCGTTCTTAGAACGGATCGACCGTTTCTCCGCGGTGATTGGAGCGCGCGAAGCGCGCCTAGTCGAGTTTCTCCGTGAGCCGCACACGCTGCAGGAGATCGCCGAGCACCGCTTCGTCTACCGGGTGCAGGACGCTGTGCCGTTTGCCGAGGCCGTAGAGCGCCGCAGCATGGGCCAGCATCTCGAGCGTCTTGCGACCGAGGGGCGTGTTCGCGAGGTAGAGCCCGGCCGCTGGCTCGCGCTTCCGAGATAGTCCGGCAGACGCAGACGCGAGGGCGATCGGGTTCCAGGAGGAAAGTGCTCCGAGATCTGAGGAAGGCTTCGTCTTGGACGGCCCGGGCGCTCTTGCAGGCGGAAATGAGCCGTAGGACGATCTCCTCGTACACCGCACTGCTTGCGCTCCCGGAGGCGCTAGCCCGGCGGCAGGGATCCGGGCGGGGAGCCTTTCAGGCCTCGCGCCCGGGTCGAGCCGCTTTGCAACCCGCACTCCTCGCGTACGAGCTCGATCGCGTGGCCTAGAACGTCGAGCTGCTTTCCAAGCGTATTCCCCGCCGGGGCAAGACGCAGTGTGGTGACGCCAGCCTCGCGGTAGCGACGGATGCGCTCGCGCACCATCTCTTCGGTCCCGAGAAGGTTGGTCTTCACGACCAGCTCATCCGGCACGCGCGCCGCGGCTTCGTCGCGCTTGCCGTCGAGCCACAATTGCTGCACTTCGGCCGCCGCGTCTTCGTAGCCCGCGCGTCGGTACGCGGCGTTGTAGAAGTTGTGTCGACGTGACCCCATGGCTCCGAGCGTGAAGGCGAGCTGTGGCTTGCGCGCGCGGACCATGCGCTCGACGTCGGATCCGAACTCGACGGCTCCGCCGACCTGAAGGTCGAGCTCCGCCAGCGTGCGCCCCCGAAGCGCCGCCCCGCGGGCGATGTGGGACAAGAAAACGTCCGCGTGCTCGGGCATAAAGGAGGTGCCGAGCCACCCGTCGGCCAACTCCCCCGTAAGTTCGAGCCCTTTTGGTCCGAGGGTCGCGAGATAGATCGGGATTCCCGGGTTCGGGGGGTGCGCAAGACGCAAGGCCTTCCCCTCGCCGCCGGGACGCGGCAGCACGAAGTGCCGACCCGAGTAGACGAGCCTCTCGCCTCGAAACGCCATCCGAACGATCTCGACCGTTTCGCGCAACCTGGCCAGCGGGTGCGCAAACGCGACACCATGGAGCCCTTCCACTACCTGCGGGCCTGAGGCACCAAGACCGAGCGCGAACCGGTTTTCGCTGATGGTCGCGAGCGTGAGCGCGGTCATCGCTGTCATCGACGGCACACGCGCGCTGATCTGCAGGATCCCCGTCCCGAGGGTGAGGCGGGAAGTTCGTGCGGCAAGAAAGGCGAGGGGCGCGACCGCATCCTGGCCCCACGCCTCCGCCGACCAGGCGGAGTCGACGCCGAGCGTCTCGGCTTCGCAGGCGAACGCAACGGCCTCTCTCCAGACCGCGGGATCGCCGCTACCGGGACCTCCGATCTGGATCGCGGTCCTCAGGAGCGTCTCTTCTCGGGTGTAAAGCGCACAGGCATCGACTTGATGCCATTGATGAAGTTCGAGCGCAGCCGCGCGACGGGCCCCGAAAGCTCGAGATCTGGGAGCCGCCGCAGGAGCTCTTCAAACATGCAGCGCATCTCCATGCGCGCGAGCGAGGCGCCAAGGCAGAAATGAACACCGAAGCCGAAGCCGAGGTGCGGATTGGGCTCGCGCCCGACGTCGAAGCGAAGTGGATCGGCGAAGGCACGGGGATCGCGGTTGGCAGCGCCGTAGAACATCACGACCTTGTCCCCTTCGGCGATGCGCTGGCCTTCGAGCTCCGTGTCCCGCGTCGCGGTGCGCCGGAACTGCATGACGGGGGATACCCAGCGCACCATTTCATCGACGGCCGTCTCGAATAGCTCGGGCTGCGCAAGCAGACGCGCACGCTCGCGCGGGAACTCGCAGAGAGCCTTCATCCCGCCGGAAATCGCATTGCGTGTCGTTTCGTTGCCAGCGATGACCAGCAGGAAGAAGAACATGTTGTACTCGACCGCTGAAAGCCGCTCCCCCTCTACTTCCCCGTGGATCAGGGTGCTCGTGATGTCGTCGCGGGGATCGCGGCGGCGTTTTTCCGCGAGGGCCATCGCGTACTGGAAGAGTTCCATGACGGCGATCTGTGCATCCATCGGACTGCCGTAGTCGGGATCCTCCGCGCCGATCAGACAGTTGCTCCAGCGGAACAGCTTCCAACGGTCCTCACGGGGGACGCCAAGAAGCTCCGCGATCACAAGAAGCGGGAGCTCCGCGGCCACCTCCGTCACAAAGTCGCACTCACCCTTGTCTGCAACTTTGGCCACGATCTCGCGGGCGAGCTCGCGCACATGGATCTCGAGGCGCCCGATGGTGCGTGGGGTGAAGCCGCGGCTCACCAGCTTCCGGAGCTGGGTGTGTCGCGGGGGGTCCATGTGGATCAGCTGCTGCTGCATCAGCCGAAGATCCGTCTCGACCATGTCAGCATTGATGCAGGTTCCACGTTCGGAGGAGAAGAGCTCGGGGTCCTTGGAAACCGCGAGCACGTGCTGGTGGCGCGTCAAGACCCAAAAGCCGCGCTGGTCGATCTCGACGCGCCCGGGCGCGAGCTGGCCACGCCCCTTGCGCCCCGGGTGCCAGTGGACCGGAGAATGTTCCTGCAGCCACGCGAAGTGCTCGTGCGGCACGCCGCGTTCGAAAGTCGTCGGGTCAAACAAATCGATCTGCGGGGTTGTCATGCAGCTCCCAGCGCTTGGCCATCAAAGGGAAACGCCGCCGGTCGCCCGGCGGCGTTTCGCACGCTGCGCCCGCCCGCGGGCGCTATGCCACTTTCTCCAGCACGTGGACCGCGCAGGCGCTTCCGAGGCCGATCACGTGGGTGAGGCCGAATCGCGCATTCGGAACCTGGCGTTTGCCGGCCTCCCCGCGCAGGTGCGTCGAGACTTCGTAGATATTCGCGATGCCCGTCGCTCCGAGGGGATGCCCCTTCGACAAAAGCCCCCCGGAGACGTTCACCGGGATCTTGCCTCCGAGCGCCGTCTGTCCCTGGTCGATCATCCTCCCGGCCTCGCCATCTTTGCAAAGCCCAAGGTTCTCGTAGTGCAGGATCTCCGCAGTCGCGAAGCAATCGTGCAGCTCCACAAGAGACAGCTCCTCGGGGCCGATCCCCGCCATCTCGTAGGCCTTCTTCGCGGCAAGACGGGTGCAGGTGTTGACGTCAGGCATCACAAGGTCCCGATCCGTCCACGGATCACTCGTCAGCACCGACGCCTTGACGCGCACCGCACGCTTTAGGCCGAGCTGCTTCGCCTTGCGCTCCGAGGCAAGTACGGCTGCGGCGGAGCCGTCGACATTCACGGAACACATCAGCTTGGTGTTGGGATAGGAGATCATCTCCGCGTTCATCACCATCTCGAGCGGTGTCTCGATCTGGTACATCGCCTTCGGATTGAGGGTCGAGTGATGATGGTTCTTCACCGAGACCTTGGCGAACTGCTCGAAGGTCGTGCCGTATTTTCGGGAGTGCTCCATGCCCGCTTCGGCGAACACCGTGGGCATCGTGCCGGAGCCGAGCAAGCCCTCCTTCGGGATGCCCCTGCCGCCTCCACCTCCGCCGAGCAGCCCCTTGCCCATTTGCTCGACGCCGACGGCAATCACGAGGTCGTAGATTCCCGCCTTGATGGCCATCCAGGCCTCTCGGAACGCCGTCGCGCCGGTGGCACAGGCGTTCGCGCAGTTCACCACCGGGATACCGGTCTGGCCGATCTCTTGCAGAACGCGCTGACCCACCATGGCGTTGGCCTGGTAGAGGTTGCCGCAGTACAAGGCCTCCATGTCCTGAATCTTGAGGCCCGCGTCATCAAGGGCCATGAGGGCTGCCTTGGCACCGAGCTCGGGAACGGTCTGCTCCGGAAACCGCCCGAACTTGATCATGTCCACTCCGAGCACGAAGACGTCCGTCACGGGTCGCTCCTATGCACCAGCCGGTGCTAGCTGCGGGGCTGGAAGTAGTAGGTCAGATACTCGTTGCCCTCGGCGTCCTTGCGCGGGGCCTTCTTGTAGATCACCTCGATCGGCATGCCCATCTTGATCTTCGCCGGATCCGGGTCGATGCCGATCAGGTTGCCCTTGACCGTACCGCCGCCCTCGAGGTCAACGACCGCGGACACATAGGGCACTTCGATCCCCGGGAAGGAGCGGTGGACGATGCTGTAGACGTAGAGCTCGCCCTTGTTGGACAGGCGCACCGCCTCAAGCGCACCTCTTGTGCCGCACTTCGAGCAGGCCTCGCGCCGCCCGAGGAAGACAGCCTTACACTTCTGACAGCGATGGCCCTCGAGATAGGGTTCACCGCGATCGGGGATCTTGAGGAAGTCGACGACGGGGAGCGGCCCTTTCGCCGCGCCTTGTTCTGCCATGTTTCAGGTTCCTCACCGTGGATTCGGGGGTTTGAGAATCCGGTTGACTCGCGAGTCAAGCCTCTTCAGCATGCCAGCCCGTGCCGACGCCTGTCAATGGATGGGCGGTCGCGGCGGCGTTTTGGGTTGCCCCTTGGCAAGGCGTGCCCCCAGCTGATTCACGACGCGCAGCTGCGTGGCAAAAGGATGCCGTGGATCCCGAGCTCGCCCCCTACCTCGCTCCCGGTCCGACCGTCGAATCGGCACACCCTGCAGTGGTCGACTTTGCGCGGGCGCACGCAAAGCACGAAGCGGACGCGGTGAAAACGGCTGTCGCGCTGTACTACGCCGTGCGCGATGGCATTCGCTACGATCCCTACTCCGCAGTGCTGACAACAGACGGCCTCCGGGCGAGCGGCGTGCTCGCCACCGGACGCGGCTGGTGCGTGCCGAAGGCGGTGCTCCTTGCGGCGGCATGCCGCTCCCGGGGAATTCCGGCACGCCTCGGCTTCGCGGATGTACGCAACCACCTGTCCACCGCGCGCCTGCGAGAGCAGATGCAAAGCGAGGTGTTTTATTGGCACGGTTACACGTCGATTCATTTGGACGGGCGCTGGGTGAAGGTAACCCCTGCCTTCAACATCGAGCTCTGCACGAAGTTCGTACTCCTGCCACTCGAGTTCGAGGGTCGCAGCGATTCGCTCTACCCTCCCTTCGATCGAGCTGGGAAGCGCCACATGGAGTACCTGCGTGGGCGAGGCGAGCACGCGGATGTCCCTCTCGACGCGATGCTGGCCACGTTCCGCGAGAAGTACCCTCACATGTACGGAGGGGCGGCAGCCGCCGGGGCGGCCTCGCTCGGCGACGCCGACTTCAGTCGTGACGTCGAGAAAGAAATCGCCGACGCCGCGGCAGGGCGCAGCACCTAGCTCCGGCATGTCGCCGGCGGAGCTCCACGACCTCGCTCTGCGATTCACCGACGCCTTCAATCGCGACGACCTCGATGCGGTGATGTCCTTCTTCACCGATGACGCGGTCTATGACGAGTTCAATGGCCGCCAAAGCCGTGGCTGCGCTGAAATTCGCGCTGCCTTGCTCCCTCAGTTCCGCGGCGCATTCGGCAGGATCCGCTTCCAGAAGGAGGACCTGTTCGTAGACGCCTCGGCGGGCAAGGTCCTCCTGCGCTGGACCTGCACGCTCGAGCGCGACGCCCGCACCCGCGGCTGGCGCGGTCTTGACATCCTCCACGTGAGGGACGGGCGCATCTCGCACAAGCTCACCTACGCGAAGACCGAGAGGCCGCTCCTCGAGCCACGAGATCCTCAGAGATGACGCTGCGCGCGCGGCTGCTCTCGGCGCTGGGCTCCGTGGCCCTTCTTTTCGCGACTCTCTTGTTCCTGCTCCTCGCGGGTGAGGCCGTGCTGCGGCTCGCGCCTTGGTGGAACGACCGATCGGCGGATCCGTCGTTTAACCCCTACCGGCCCGACGGACGCACCGGCTTTGCACTGCGCGCCGGTGCGGACACCGTCCATAGCACGGGCGAGTTCTCGGTCGGCGTGCACGTGAACGCGCTTGGACTGCGCGGCCCGGAGCGCACGGTGGGCAAGCCGCCGAACACGGCGCGCATCCTCGTACTCGGCGATTCCTTCGCCTTTGGCTTTGGCGTGGCACAGGACGAAATGTTTTCGGCCGAACTCGAGCGGCTGCTCGCCGAGCGCCGGCTTCGGGCCGAAGTCCTCTCGTCGGGCGTCCCCGGCTGGAGCCTCGACAACGAACTCGTGTATCTCCGAACGGAAGGCTTCGACCTCGAACCCGATCTTATCCTGGTGGCGACCTGCGAAAACGACCTCGGCGATCTTGGTTGGAACCGGCTGACACTCGACGCCGGACGTCTTCCGGTGCGTGTCGAGGCCACGCGCCGCATGATCGATCCTAAAGGCCGGATGCACTACGTGAACGAAGGCCGGGTGGCGCTCCCGGCGCTTTCGTTTCCCGGGCAGCGCTGGCTCGAGGACCACTCGCTGGTGTACCACTTCTTGCGCCTCCGCCTAACCAAGCTCTCGGCCGCCTTGTCGGCCCGTGTCGACCGACCGGCACCCCCCCCGTGGCTGAGCCTTGAGCCTGCGCGACCAATCGAGTCGCTTTCGCAAGAGGAAATCCAGCTCGCCCTTGCGTCGAGCGACGCCTTCCAGCTTCGCTACCACCGCTTCCTCGCGGCAGCAGTCGAGCGTCTCGCCGCGGCACGCGGCATTCCCGTGCGCACGCTCCTCGTGAGCGCACGAGGGAGCAAGCCTGCCCCGGGGTCGCCCGTCGAGGCGCTCCATGTCGACTGCGACTCGCGTCCCGCGACTTGCCTTGACGCCGACGATGTTCTCGGCCGAGGGGAAGAGGGAAACCGCTACTTCTTCCACTCCGACCCGCACTGGAATGCGGCCGGGCACCGCCGGATCGCGCAGGCGCTCGCGGATTGGCTCGCCAAAGATCCGGCGCTAAAGGCGGGCGCGGCGCCCCCCTCAGCCGGTTCCGTACGCAAGACCTCGAACTAATCCCATCCGTCGAGCCTTGCGGCCCGTCGAGAACGACCGCGCGGCCGAGACACTTTCGACACAATCTCTGGATGGTCCCGGTCGGGACATGAATCTGCGCCCACCGTGGAGCCCCCAGCGCTCGAACTGGCGAGAGCCGGCCCGCGCTGCTAGAGCGTTGCCCACCGCCGTTCACGCGACGCTGCGCCACCGGCGAACCCCCGGAGGAGAGATGGAGATCCTACGCACCCCCGACGAGCGCTTTGCAAACCTACCCGCCTGGCCATTTCCGCCCCGCTACCTGGAGGTGGGCGGGCTGCGCATGCACTATGTCGATGAAGGGCCGCGTGGAGCGGCGCCGGTGCTGCTCCTTCACGGTGAGCCCTCCTGGTCCTATCTCTACCGCAAGATGATCCCCGTTTTTACCGGGGCGGGTCTGCGCGCCATTGCACCGGATCTCATCGGTTTCGGCCGATCCGACAAGCC
>Ga0209039_10003220_pt1 | contig 12942 bp, 9 predicted proteins | sample BogFormECP12_OM1_FD_188238 | JGI IMG/M metagenome (GOLD analysis project Ga0209039, IMG submission 188238) | Bog forest soil microbial communities from Calvert Island, British Columbia, Canada - ECP12_OM1 (SPAdes) (version 2) | ecosystem: Environmental > Aquatic > Freshwater > Wetlands > Bog ...
GTACTTGCCAGTTTTCATCTTGAGCGCCAAGCATGGTCTGAGTTTAGACCAAAGGCGAATAAAAAGCAACTATTATCTTAGCGCTTATGGGGCATGCCCGGCCCCTACTCCGCGCACCGGTAGAGGCGAGGCACGCCTCGCCCCCCGGCCGGCGAAGAGATCGCGCGGTTGGAGTACTAGCGTGGCTTGGCCAGCCGGGACCCTCAGCTATCAGGGCGAAACGGCCGCGCCCGCGGCACAGGCGGAGCCGGCGTACTTGAGGTAGAATACGACCTGATAACCTTTTTCACGGTCCCGCAACACCTGAAAGGAGTGTGGAGCTTGACGAACAGACGTAGGGCTGCATCTTATTGGACAATTGGTTGCTCAGCCACCATCGTGGCGGCAGCAGTGGCAGGCGCCTTGTGCGCTCTGGCTGCACCGCAAGCGGCGAATCGCGCTCCGGCGTATACGCTGACGCCCACCACCTATGGCATGCAGGTCAAAACGCCGGATGGCCGGGTGGTTTTTGAATACCTGACGAAGAAGCCGGAAGATGTCGGGCTTACGTCACCGAGCGCAGCGTGTTTCCATCCCGTCAACACGCCGTCCGGGGAGCGCATCACGGCTCTTGCGCCCAACGATCATCCCCACCATCGCGGGATTTTCCTGGGGTGGCAGGCCTCGGAGTTTCGCGAACCGGTCAAGCTCGATTACGTCCGCCCTCCCTTGCAGGCCTACAACATCTCGAGAGCCGACTTCTGGGCCTGGGGCGAGTTTGCGCCCCGCGACGGAAGGGTGATCCAGAACCGCGATGTGAAACTGGTCAGTGCGGATTCCGACAAAGCTGTGATCGAGATTCACAACGACTGGACGATCAGGAACCGGAAGATGCTCGACGAAGACACTCTGGCCACGGTGGCCGAACGCTCAGGCGTGTACGTGCTCGATTTGGAGTTCCGCCTCACGCCAGTCTTCGACTACGTGCTCGACCGTGCGGCGTTCGGAGGTTTCACGGTGCAGGCCCGCAAGGACGGCGACCCGTATTTCGCGAACGCGGCCGGCAAGGTCAACCTTCCCAATCCGCATTACTCCGTGCCCGAATTGAACTGGCCCGCCGCGCCATGGTACGACTACACCATTCGTCTCAGGGACAACGGGAAGGTACTCGGAGTCGCGGTGATCGACCACCCGCGGAACCCACCTACGACTTGGCACAATTCGACCGGTCTCTGGATGGTGCACCCGACGATCGTGCAAAATGGGCCGATTACGCTTCCGCACGGACAGACTTTCGTGCTGCGGTATCGGGTGGTAACCCATGACGGCGCAACCCCGACGGAAGTGTTGGAGAAGCTCGCCGCCGAGTGGCGCCGCTGAACTGGGAATCCGGGCCTGGCGCCGGGAACCCGCGAGATTTGTGGAGAATCGGATGAGCAACTACGATCAATCGGTTTCAGAACCCTGCCAACTGACGCGGCGTCGCGTCTTCCAGTTGGGCGGCGCCGCCGCGGCAGTCTGGAGCGCCTCACCGGTGGCGGCTCAAAATGCCGCTGCCAACCCGCAATTGCAGGAAGCCATCGCCAGGCTGGAGTATCTGACCCCCCCTGACCGCGCCGTGATTTTGGACAAGGGGAAAGCGGGCGTTGCCAAACTCCCCCCGGAGAAATTGCGCGAGATCGGACTCCTTCCCGAGACATGGTCTCTGGATGTGGTCCCCGATCCTGCCAGCGACAGCAGTGTCGAGCAACCCCTCTCGCGGGCGCTGGGAAACGCTCTGGATTGGAATGGTCTCATGCGATTGGCGGAGAAGCACGCCGTCCGCTTCCTGCACGTCTGCACCTGTACCAACGGCGCCGACCCTTATCACATGACGCTGTGGGAAGGCGTCCCCCTTCGTGAAGTCCTCTGGCTGACCAGGCCAAAAGCCAATATCCGCCGGGTCTACTATCAGAGCTATCACGGCGAGAACCTGCTCCCGTTCCAAGGCTCGCTGCCGTTGGGTCACATTCTGGAAACCCCGCCGGGGCAGATGCCTGTTATCCTTGCCTACAAGATGAATGGCCAGACGATTCAGGCCGCTCAAGGCGGTCCGGTACGCGTGGTGGTGCCGGGTACATACGGCAGCAAGTCCATCAAGTGGGTTCAGCGCGTCGTCCTGACCAACGAGTTCAAGGCCAATGATTCAGACGCGCAGGATTTCAATAACGATACCGAAAGCCCCATGAAGACGCGGGCCCGGTTTATCAATGCTCCCAAAGAAATCCCGCCTGATAAGCCGGCTGCCATAACCGGCATGGCGCAGATCGGCATATCGGGGCTGGGCAAGGTGCAATACTGCGTGCGATCTCAAAAGGACGCATGGCCGGCCGACGATCCGTATCGGACCAAGGGGGATTGGAAGGACGCCGCTATCCTGCCGCCGCCAGCCGATTGGGGTGGAGGGCTTTCGGGCGGGAAGTTGCCCGCTATGACCAGTCAGTTCGATCCGGCGACGGACGCTCCCCTTCAGTGGCCCATGCGCTACACGATTGTCCACTGGGCGGCAATGCTTCCCGGATTGCCTGCCGGCAGTTATGACTTATGTTGCCGCACCATCGACGGCAACGGCATCGCTCAGCCCATGCCGCGCACGTTGCTGCGGACCGGCTTCAACGAGATCCATCGCGTCACCCTGGTAGTGAAAGCATGACGAGGTGCGCATGATGAAGCGACGAGAGTTTCTCATTGGTTCCGCAACCGCGCTCGCCTCTGGCCGGGCATGGGGAAAACGCCCCGATCGAGCCAAACTGAATCGCGTCGGGATCATGACCGTCTGTTTCGACTCGGTCCTCAAAACCCCCTCCGCCCCGCCCGATCCGAAGAGAACCGTCGAGATCATGGACTTTGCCGACATGATCGCCCAGCGCTACGGCGTCCATCGCCTGGAATTCCAGCATACTGACTTCTTCTCGACCGAGCCCGGCTACTTCCAGGAGTTCCGGCGGCGTATAAAGAAGGCCAAGTCGCAGGTGAATCAACTCAGCCTGGAGTTTGCAAATTTGAATATTTCCGCGACCGATCCGGTGATCCGGCTGGAGGCGATCGAGCTGACCAGGAGCTGGATCGATCATGCCGTCGAGCTGGAGTGCCCGCGCGTCATGCTGAACCAGGGCACCCTGGCGCCCGAGGTGCGGCAATCCGCCATCGAGACGCTGAAGACGATGAACGCGTACGCCAAGACGAAGAACGTCTTCATCACCATGGAACCCCGCTGGAGGGAGGACGCCAAGAATGTGCCGTGGGACGTATTTGTCGACGTGATCAAAGCGTCGGGGATCCGCTGCAATCCCGATAGCGGAAACTTCCCCGACGATGCGTCGCGCGCGGCCGCGCTGCCGATCATGTATGGCATGACGGCGGGCAGCAGCCATGTCAAGGAAATCCCGGGGAAATTTCGCGCCGCCGACGGCATTCGGATTTCGAAAGAGGCGGGGTACACCGGGTTCTATGTGATCGAAGCCAGGGCCAATAATGGCCCCGATCCCTACGTGGCCGTGCAATCCATTCTCGACATCATGCTCGCGAATATCTAGCAAACGAGGTGCGTATGATGGAACCCCCCGATCAAGCCAGACTGGATCGCATCGCGGTCATGAGCGTTTGTTTCGCCCCTCTCCTCAAGGGGACCGCGCGCGCCGGTAATCCGAAAGCCACACTCGACCTCATGGATCTTGCCGGCATGGTTGCCGATCGCTACGGCATCCATCGCGTGGAATTCCAGCAGGTCGATTTTCCATCGGCCGATCCAGCGTACTTCCGGGAGTTCCGGAGCCGCGTGCAGAAAGCCGACTCGCAGGTCAATCAAATCAACCTGGATTTCGCGAACCTGAATGTTTCTTCGCCGGATTTGACGATCCGGCTCGAAACCATCGAGCTGACCAAAAGGTGGATCGATCATGCCGCGGGGCTCGACTGTGCGCGCGTCATGGTGAGCCACGGCGGTCTGGCGCCCGCGGTGCGGCAGTCCGCCATCGAGACGCTCAAGACCATGAACGCGTACGGTAAGACGAAGAACGTTTCTGTGGCTGTGGACCCCGCTAATGCGCCGTGGGAGACGGTAGTCGAAGTGGTCAAAGCCGCCGGGATTGGGGTCAATCCCGATTGCGGCAACTTCCCCGACAAGGAGTCGCGCGCGGCCGCCTTGCCGGTGCTGTACCGGATGACAGCCGGCAGCAGCCGTGTCCAGCACATCCCGAATAAGTTCGACACCGCCGCCGCCATCAAGATGGCCAATGAGGTTGGGTACAAGGGTGTATTTTCGATTGAAACCTCGTCGCGGAACAGCCCCGATCCTCACGCGCCGGTCAAAGCCATTCTGGACATTCTGCTCGCCAATATGTAGGGCTACAAAATGAAAAAATCCATCAATCTTTGGGCCTTTCCGTATCCTGCCCAGTGGACGCTCAAAGAGTGTTTCGAGATCGCCAAAGACGCCGGCTTCGAGGGCATTGAGCTGAATCTCGACTTGGAAGGGGAACTGTCCGTGCTGTCCAAGCCCGCCCAACTTACCGAGATCCGGCGAATGGCGGAACAGGGGCGGATCGAAATCAGCGGCATCTGCTCTTTCCTGTTCTGGCCGTATTCGATGACCTCAAACGATAGCGATCGGCGCGCCAAAGGTATCGAAATGGCGGAGTCCATGATCGAGGCGGCCACGCTCCTGGGAACCCAGAATGTGCTGGTAGTGCCCGGCGCGGTTTTTGCGTCCTGGGTCGAGAACGCCGAGCCAGTCCCCCCCGATATCTGCCGCGGCCGCGCCCGCGAGGCTCTGTCGAGGCTGCTTCCCAAGGCCGAAGCGGCCGGCGTGTTTCTCAATATCGAGAACATTTTCATGAACGGCTTCCTTTTCAGCCCCCATGAAATGAAAGAATTCGTGGATAGCTTCGGCAGCCGGAATCTGAAGGTTCACTTCGACACCGGCAATATCATGGAGTACCAGTTCCCCGAGCACTGGATTCCGATTCTGGGTGACCGGATTCAAAACGTGCATCTGAAGGAATGGGACCGGCGGGCGCGGGAGTTCGGCTTGCAGGCATTCCGCACTCTGCTGGATGGCACCACCAACTGGCCGGCTGTCGTGGAGGAACTGGATCGAGTCGGGTACCGGGGCTATTTGACATTCGAGTACTTTCACCCGTTCCAGCATTATCCGAAGGCGCTCATCTACCAGACTTCCGACGCTCTGGATTGGATCCTCGGGCGGAAGAGCTAGGGTGTTGGGTCAACGACCGCTCCGAGGCGTGCATTGTGGTGTTATGCTCTGAGGTTTCATGGAGAACAAAACAGACAGAGTCATCGTGATCTTCGGCGGCGCCGGCGGCATCGGCGCCGAGACCAGCGTGCGGCTGGCCTCGGCGGGCGCCCGCGTGGTCATCGCCGATCTCAACGCGGCCCAGGCCCAGGCGAAGGCCGCGGACATCGTCGCCGCCGGGGGCCGGGCCATCGGCATGGCGTGCGACATCACCGACCCCGGGTCGTGCGAGCGCGCGGCGCAGGCCGCCGTGGATGAATTCGGCCGGCTCGATGGCGTAGTCGAGTGCGCGGGCATCAGCAAGCCGCACGACACTATCTCGCTCGATCCCGCGGACTGGGCGCGCATGGTGGATGTACAACTCAACGGCGCGTTCTACTCCGTGCAAGCCTGCGCCAAGCGCATGTGGGCCGCGGGCGGGGCGATCGTGTTCATCACCAGCATCAATGCCGAAGCCGCTTACCCGCGCCGCGCCGCCTACTGCGCGGCCAAGGCCGGCCTGGCCATGCTAACCAAGGTGCTGGCCATCGAGTGGGCCGAGAAAGGCATACGCGTCAACGCCATCGGCCCGACCTATGTCGCCACCGAGATGACCGTGCGCAACATCGCGGCCGGCAATATCAACGAAGCTGAGGTCAAAGCCCGCATCCCGCTGGGCCGGCTGGCCCAACCCTCCGACGTCGCCGACGCCGTGTTATTCCTGTTGAGCGAGCAAGCCAGCTTCATTACCGGCCAGTCGCTGTATGTAGACGGCGGCTGGCTCGCCTACGGGTATTTGTGATGGGTTCATTATGATGAATCACTCCTTCGCAAGATCGGAGCGCGCGCGATGATCCGGCTCGGACTGGTTAGCGCGATCCTGCCGGAGCTATCTCTGGCTGAAGTCCTCGATGTCTGCGCCAAAGAGCGCCTGGATTGCGTGGAACTCATGTGCTGGCCATTCGGCCCGGCGGATCGCCGCTATGCCGGTGTGACGCACATCGACGCGACCGCTCTTGGGGAAGACGGCGGCGCCAAACTGAAAGAGCAGGTGGCGAAATCGGGAGTGGCCGTCAGCGGGTTAGGCTACTACCCCAACGTTCTCTCGCCCGACGCTCGCGAGAGCGCTACCACCCTGGAACACCTGAGACGCGTGATCGTTGCCGCGCGATTGCTCGATGTCGGTCTGGTCAACACCTTTATTGGCCGCGATTGGACCCGTTCCCTGCGCGAGAACTGGATCCGCTTCCGGGAAGTGTGGCCGGCCTTGATCCGCTTCGCCGAAGACCACGGAGTGCGCATCGCCATTGAGAACTGTCCCATGCTGTTTACCGAAGACGAGTGGCCCGGCGGCAAGAACCTGGCGGCCAGCCCGCGCATTTGGCGGCGCATGTTTGAAGAGATTCCCAGCGCCTCGTTCGGCCTGAACTACGATCCCTCGCACATGGTCTGGCAGCACATGGACCCCATTCAGCCCTTGCGCGAATTCACCGCCAGGATCTTCCACGTGCACGCCAAGGATGCGCGCGTCAACCGCCGGAAACTGGACGACGTGGGGATTTTGGGCCATCCGCTCGAGTACCACGACCCGCGATTGCCGGGGCTGGGAGACATCGATTGGGGCGCCTTCTTCGCGGCCCTTTCCGAAACCGGCTCCCACGCTCCGGTCGCCATCGAAATCGAAGACCGGGCCTATGAGGGTTCCCTCGAAAACCGCATCCTGGGCGTGCGCCAGGCCCGCCGCTACCTCTCGCAGTTCTGCGCGCGCGGTTGAACCAGACTGTGAGATCCGATATGCTGGAGCCGATCCGGGTCGGATGAATTAATGGCCTTGGGAGGTCACTGCATGTCGAATTCGCGCAGAACTTTCTTGCAGTCGGGCGCGGCGCTGGCTGCCGGTCTGACGGGCGTTGTCTCCCCGGCGGAAGCGCAGGCCGGCGGGCCGCAGTCCAACATGCCTCCCGGTGCTCCGCAAGTTCCGGCGCGCCAGTCCGGGCCGCTCACCCCCGCCTCCGAGATCCAGGTCCCCAAAATGAAATTCGGCGGCGCCGAAATCAGCCGCATGGTCCTCGGTTGCAACCCCTTCTACGGCTACGCCCATTACAACAACACCTACGGCACGGTCATGAAGGAGTGGTACACCCAGGACAAGGTCTGCGAGGTGATGCACCAGGCCAATCGCTTCGGTATCAGTGCCTTCAACTACGTCCACCTGGATCGCGGGCCGCAGGACTGGGCGCGTTTCGTCTCCGAGGGCGGCAAAATGGACCTCATCATCCAGGTGACCGCCGGCGTCGATCCGGAAATGCTGGTCAAGACGCTCCAACCGCTGGCGCTGCAAAGGCAGGGCGAAGTGGTCGATGCCGCCTACCACGCCGGCGAGATGAACAGCGTCAAGGAGTGGTGCAAGAAGGTGCGGGATTTGGGTAATGGTCGGCGTGGGCACCCATATCCCGGAGGTCATCGCGCGCATCGAGGAGGAAAACTGGGACGTCGATTTCTACTCCGCCTGCGTCTACAACCGGCGGCGCACCGCCGGCGAGTGGAAGAAGCTGCTGAACGGCGAGACCATGGAGATGGCCAACGACATCTACTTGAGAAGCGATCCACCGCGCATGTACAAGGTAATCCGGCAGACCCGGAAGCCCTGCTTCGCCTTCAAGATTCTGGCCGCCGGACGGATCGCCGATAACGGCATCGAGCGGGCCTTCCGCACCGCTTTCGACAGCATCAAGCCTATCGACGGGGTTTACGTGGGCATGTTTCCCCGAGTCAAGGACGAGGTTCGCGAAAACGCCGAGATCGTTCACCGCATTCTGTCACGTTCCTGACCGATAGGGATCCCAAACCAAACTCGCGACGGCGGTTGCGCAATCCGTCCGCGCCGCCCGAGAGGAGTCAGTTCCCGGCGTGGCCTCAGTGGTAAGGCCACCAGACCACCGATGTCCAGACCCTTGACAAGCACAGCCAATTATCCGATAATAATTCCGATATATCGGAAGTCTCGCTCCCGGGAAGGTACCAGCTTGGTTATTGGGGAGCTCTGAATGGGAGTTTTCCATGCGCCGCACGGGCACCAAGCAGGCCAACCAGCGCCCGCTGGTTAAGCGGGCTCGGCTGATGCATCGGGTCATCCTCACTCCGTTGCCCCAGATCGGAGTCCTCGGGAGAACAAAACGTGGGTGTGCGCCGTTTCCGACGGTGGCACATATATTTAAGGAGCTTCAATGCAGAACCGTATCGCCTCCCAACCGGGTTTGAAGTTCTTGTTCAGCAACCGCCTACTCCCGTTCTTGGGAGTTCTGGCACTTGTTTGTCTTCTTGCACTGTCGAGCCAACCGGCCGGCGCCCAGACCGTCTATGGCTCGATAGTCGGCAACGTAACCGACCCGAGCAGCGGGTCTGTCCCCGGCGCCACAGTCAAAATCACTTTAACTACGACTAATGACACCCGTACTGTCCAGACCGACGCGGCTGGCGCTTACACCATCCCCGGGGTGCAACCGGGCACGTACAAGGTCGAAGTCACACAGCAAGGGTTTCGCACTTTTGTCGTGGACAACATCCTGGTGAACCAGAACAACGTGGTTCGCGTGGATGCGCAACTCCAGGTCGGCGCCCTGGCGGAGACAGTGGAAGTAACCACCCAGGCCGCCGCCGCGCTCCAGACCGAGCGCGCGGACATCCACTCCGAAATTGCCGCCACCGATCTGATCGAACTGCCACAGCCGACGCGGACCTACCAGGGTCTGTTTGCGTTGATTCCAGGCAGTACGGCGGCTGGCGCCAGCAGTGGCGGCACCAATAATCCTTCCAAGTCCATGGGGTTCGCATTCAATGGCTCGAACGGCTATGCCAGCACCGTCCGTGTCGAGGGCATCAACACCATGAACACGTGGACCAGGGGCAGTTATTCCTACGTGCCCTCGACTGAGGCCATCCAGAACGTCAACGTGGCGACCAACGCCAACGATGCCGAACAGGGACTGTCCGGCGGCGCTTCCGTGAACGTGATTCTGAAAAGCGGCTCCAATCAGACCCACGGTGCGGCGTACGAGTACAATGTGAACGCCGGCATGGAGGCGAACAACTTCTTCGCCCAATCCACCACCACGAAACCGCCGCACCTGGTGGACAACGACCTTGGCGGCAATGCGGGCGGCCACATTATCAGGAACAAGCTGTTCTACTTCGGCAGTTACGAAGTGGATTTGACGCGCCAGGCCAGCTCGGGGATCTATTCTATTCCCAATGCCGCGCAACTCGGCGGCGATATGAGCGCCTCGGGCAACCCCATTTACGATCCCACTACGGGGCTTGCCACGGGCGCCAACCGGACGCCATTTCCGGGCAACATTATTCCCAAATCCCGGTTCGACCCGGTGGTGTTGAAGATCATCCCCAATTTCCCGGCGACGAACCTGAACGGTGCGGCCGTCACCAACAACATGTATGCCAACATCCCGACGCAATACAACCTGCACAAGATCGACTCCAAGCTGGATTGGAACGTCAGCCCTAAGCTGCGGTTGTCCGGACGCTTTGCCTACCAGCCGTATTACAACTATAACCAGCCGCTCTACGGCCTGATGCTGGGCGGCGGTTCCAATTACCTGCAGCACGGCGCCTCGCTGGCGGTTTCCGGGTCCGGCAGTTACATTTTCAGTCCGAGTTTCGTTATCGACGCGAGCTGGGGCAAAACGAATGCGCACCAGTTGCTTATGCCCAACCAGTACAACGTCAGATACGGCTCCGACGTGCTGGGAATCCCCGGCACCAACGTCGGTCCGCTCCCCTGGAACGGCGGCGTTCCGGACTTCGCCATCAGCAACTTCTCGACGTTCGGCGCTTCGTATCCGGCTCTCGAATATAACCAGCCAATCTACGAGTACGAGGCCAACGCGACCAAGATCAAAGGGTCGCACACCATTCGTTTCGGCGCCGACCTGGCCTACCAGAACCCGCGTCACATTGAAGAGAGAAACAATCAATTCAATTTCACCGGTGGCATCACCACGGAGCTCGGCGGCCCCGGGGCGAACCAGTACAATGCGTTGTCCGACTTCCTGTTGGGCGCCTTCTACGAAGGAACCAATTGGGCGCAGTTTTTGCAGCCCTATCTGACCATGAACTCCTACGAGTTCGCCGCTTACGCGCGCGATCAGTGGCACGTGAGCCCCAAACTGACCATCAACTACGGCGCTCGTTGGGAGTACTACCCGGTTCCCACCAGGTCTTCCGCGGCCAACGGCCCTTCCTCGGTAGCGCCCAACGGTTTGGGTACCACCGGCAATGGCATTTATTACCTCGACATGGCGTCCGAGACGGTTACGGTATGCGGCGCGGGTGGAGTTCCCACCGACTGTGGCATCTCCGTTTCGAAAAAGCTGTTTGCGCCCAGCATCGGGATCGCCTACCGGCCATTCGAGAAATTCGTGTTCCGCGCCGGATATTCCCTGTCTCCCTACCAGGAGCAGATGGGGACGCCCTCGATGCAAGCCTTCCCGGGCGAAATGCAGCTCGACGAAGTCGCCGTCAACAACTATACCCCGGTGGGCCATCTGTCTACGGGTCTGCCGATTATTACCCCGCCACCCAATACCAACAGCGTTTTCAAGATCCTTCCCAATACGGGCAACCTGACGGGCCTGATGACGCAGAAGCACTTCGACCGCGGCTATTACCAGACCTACAACGTCACGGTCCAAAGAGAACTCCCCTTCGGAGTACTCGGGTCGGTGGGTTGGGTCGGGACACATGCGTTGAAACTGCAGCTTGGAGCTAACGGTGGGATCAACCTGAATTACGGCACGCTCGGCGGTGGCAATCCCAGCATGCCTTTGGCCAATATCCCCGATTACTCCACGGGCGTTTCGGCGCTCATACCGTGGGGGGCCGATAAATACAATTCGTTGCAGATCATGATCAACAAACGGCTTTCCAACGGTCTGGCATTCCAGTTTGCCGAAACGTATTCGAAGGACATTTACATGTCGACTTCGATTCTGATCCCCCAGTACATCAACAGGGATTACTACGTGCCGGGGTCGGATCGCACGCAGCATGTCATCCTCAGCGCGTCCTATGAATTGCCGTTCGGCAGAGGCAAGTCGATGGTGACTCAGGGCCCGCTGGCGGCGATAGTGGGCGGGTGGACGGTGAACGGAATCTTCAATCACTATTCCGGCGCGCCTTTCACCATCAGTTCTTCCAACTCTTCCTGCAATTGCCCTGGCAATTCGCAGACCGCCAACCTGGTCAAGTCGAGCGTGGCCAAGGTCGGCAATGGCGTCCAGGGTCTGAACACAACTGCCACAGCCTTGCAAGACGCCTACTTCGATCCGCTGGCCTATGCGCCCGTTACGGCCGTGGCTTTCGGGACCTCGGGTTTCGATCAACTTCGCGGCCCGGGCACCAACAACGTCGATATGGGTCTGTTCCGCTCATTCAGAGTCACGGAGCGTTTCAAGTTGCAACTTCGCGCCGAGGCGATGAACGTCAGCAACACGCCGCACTTCGGCAACCCTGGCACCAACGTGTCGAACCTGCAGTTGAATCCCGATGGCTCAATCAAGAACCTGAACGGGTTCAGCCAGATCACCGGCTTGAACAACGTCAGCCGCTTGATCGATCCACGGTACGTCCGGCTCGGCGCGCGCATCACGTTCTGACCACTACCATTAACTGGGCCGGCCCCCGATCCCCGATCGCGCCGGCCCAAAACTGTAACAGAAAGTCAACGCGGACGCCGAGTGGCGGTATCATGTCTGCGTAGGAGGCAAAGAGGAATGAGTTCAGAATCTAGACTGGGACCGGCAGGTGAGGGATCCCGACGGGAGTTTTTTCAAAAGATCGGGACGCTGGCCGCGGCGTCGGGTCTGGCGGCAAGCGCCAACGCGGACCCGCAGCCCAAAGTGCCGACCGTTAAGTTCGGCAAGTGGGATGTTTCCCGCCTGATTGTCGGATCGAACACCGTGGCCGGCGGGTCGCATCTGTCCACGATGATCGATGTGGAGATGCGCGCGTGGAACACGCCCGAGCGGATTAACCAGGTCTTTAAGCGTTGTGAGGAGTTGGGCATCAACTGCATGGAAGACGGCGGGGTGCGCATCCCCAAGTACAACGCGGAATGCGGCGGGCATATGCTGTGCACCACCCGCAATACGGCGAGTAAGGACGAATCTCTCAAGCCTGGCCGCGGAGCCAAGGAGATCGCCGCCAAGACCGGAGCCATCGCCATTCACCACGGCGGCGCCGGCGACACCGGCACCGATGCCTGGTGGCGGCAAGGCAAGCTCGACCGGGTTCGGGAGTGGTGCAAAGCGGTGCGCGATGCGGGCGTGCTGGTTGCCGTTACCAGCCACCGGCCGGAAGTGTTCGACATCATCGAATCCCAGAACTGGGATGTGGATTACTACATGTGTTGCGTTTACAAGTACGGGCGCACCAAGGCGGAATGGGAGAAGGAATTCGCGTTCAACCCCGGCTTGGCGCCCGCGGAATCCATTCACTGGAGGGAAACCCCGGGTTCGGTGAACTATGGCGACGGTTCCCTTTTTGTGCGCGGCGATCCGCCGGAGATGTACAAGATAGTCAAACAGACCAAGAAGCCGTGCTTTGTGTACAAGATCCTGGCCTCCGGCCGCTTGTGCGACCGGGAGGAATACGTGGAGCAGGCATTCAAAGAGTGC
>Ga0209039_10003221_pt1 | contig 12933 bp, 9 predicted proteins | sample BogFormECP12_OM1_FD_188238 | JGI IMG/M metagenome (GOLD analysis project Ga0209039, IMG submission 188238) | Bog forest soil microbial communities from Calvert Island, British Columbia, Canada - ECP12_OM1 (SPAdes) (version 2) | ecosystem: Environmental > Aquatic > Freshwater > Wetlands > Bog ...
CGGCCTTCAAACCTTCCGCCAGGGAGCGCTCCGAAACGCCGCCGCCGTACATTTCAGCCGTATCGAACCAGTTAATGCCGCCATCCAAGGCGGCCTGGATGATGGCGTTTTTCTCCTGCTGGGGAATGCGCGGGAATGCGTATCCCAGCAACCCCCCACCCCCGGAGAATTCCATCAGGCCCAGCCCAATCGGGCTGACTTGAATTCCTGTTTTACCCAGGCTTCGAGTAGTCAGTGTAGTTGTTGTAACAGACATCATGTGCTCCTTTGTGATCCGAAATAATGACGTTTTTCACAAGGGTTTTCTTACATCCTGGCCGTGCAGCCAGTGCAGCTATATTTTGAGCTGGCGGAGCAATTAGCAGGTCATGGCATCCTGCGGGCTTTTCAGAACATCACTGGCAGGGATTTGCTCTTCTTTGGCGGGTGTAGAACTGGCGGGGGTGGTTTCTTTCAGCAAAGAAAAATTGGATGGCACGATCAACCGCACCCCATGTTCGGAGAAAAGATAATCCCAGGCCCAATTAATCATCACCAGCAGGCGGTTGCGAAAACCAATCAGATTGAAGATATGCACGGCCACCCAGATCACCCAGGCCGAGAAACCATGGAACGAGCGGCCCCAGATGGACGCCACGGCAGAATTGCGTCCGATCACATCCAGCGTGCCCAGGTCACGGTATTGGAAAGGTACAGGAGCCTGACCCTGGATCTGCCGCAGGATGTTACGCCCGGCGGTTGTCCCACTCTGCATAGCCACCTGCGCCACCATCGGCAGGGGGTGTCCATTTTGTTGGATATCGGCTGAATCACCGATGATATAAACCTCTGGATGGTCTGGCACTTGCAAAGTAGGCAGCACGGCCGCCTGGTTGCGGCGATTGGTTGCCAATTCTCCCGGGTTTCCAGGGATATTGCCGTGCACGCCGGCTGTCCAAATGACAGTCTCTGTGGAAATTCGGCTGCCATCCTTCAAAAGCACCTCATCCGGATGGATGGCGACCACCTGGGATTTCAAGCGCACTTCCACACCCATGTTTGTCAGGCGCTCCCTGGTGTAATCACCCAACTCCTTTGGCAAACCTTCCAGCAAATGATCCGCTGCTTCCAGTAGCACCACCCGCACCTGCTTGAAGTCCAGGTCGGGGAAGTCTTTATCCAGCGAACCTTTGATAAGCTCCCTCAGCGCCCCGGCAAATTCAACCCCGCTGGGGCCGCCGCCAATAATGGTGAAAGTGAGTCGGGCCTGCCTGAGTTCGGAATTATCCTCGCTGGCGGCGCGCTCAAAACAGGTCAGGATCTGGTTGCGCAGAACGATGGCCTGATCGAGCGTTTTCAATGTAAAGGCGTTTTCGGCCGCCCCAGGGGTGCCAAAGAAAAACGGCCGGCTGCCCAGGGCAAACACCAGGTAGTCGTAATGGAGTTCATGATCTTTCAGCCTGACCACTTTGGCCGAAAATTCGATCTGCTGCACCTCTCCCAGAAAGAAATGCACGTTCTTATGGTTCCAAAAAACCTCTCGCAGCGGTTGGGCAATGTCTTCCGGGTCCAGCAAGGCCGCGCCAACCTGATATAAGAGCGGTATGAAGGTATGGTAATTACGCCGGTCAACCAGCGTGAGATTAATCGGCCCTTCTGCCAGGGTGCGGGCCGCCCACAGGCCGCCGAAGCCGGCTCCCAGCACCACCACGTTGGGCCGGTTAGCCTGATTTTGCTTGCCATCCCTTTCAACCTCAGGGTTCATTTTTTCGTCTGATTGCATGTCGGTACTCCTGCAATTGTTCCTATCCATACAGGTAACAACTTAATCATTAAATAATAAGATAAATTTAGTATAATATAACTCGGCTATTTTAGCCATAGAAATGTAGAATGCTATGATCCCGATTAAACGAGTCTAGGACCCGGCCACAGGCGAGGATGACGTGCGCTTTCTGGTCGATCGCCTGTGGCCGCGCGGCTTGCACAGGCAAGCGCTCAAGCTGGATGGTTGGCTGAAAGAAGTGGCGCCCAGCGCTGCGTTGCGCCGCTGGTACGGGCACGAACCTGCCAAATGGCCGGAGTTTCAACGGCGCTACTTTGACGAATTAGACGGTAAACCCGAAACCTGATAAGCGCTACTGGACGCCGGGCGTCAGAAAAACGTCACATTGCCCTACAGTTCCCACGAGACAAAGATCAACAACGCCGTGGCGTTGAAGATATATTTGGAAAAACACCTGACGTCATAACGATAGAAGTACGAAATTCCTATACCTTCGTCCCGCAATCCGGGCAGAACTTAACATCCACGGCCATTTCTCTGCCGCAGTTTGTGCAGAATTTGGTGGCGGCGGCAGCCGGGGCAGCGGCTGCGGGCGCGGCCGGCGCGGCCGGAGGAACGTACTGGGGCGGCACGGGTGTGGCTGCCGGCTGTGATGGCCCGGAGACTGGTTGGGTGATGGCGCCCTGCGCCGGAAAAGCTTCGGCATTGATGCGCTGGATTTCCTCGTTCTTATACTCGGCCTGGTGTTCCAGATCGGCGATGGCCTGGCAAATTTGATCGTAGGCCGGCCCGCTCACGCCCTGGCTGGCGCGCTGAGTGTAATACAGCTCACCAAGTTTGCTGTATTGAGCCTGGATCTGAGATTTAATCTTATCCAGATCGCCCTTGGCCCGGTTGAGCCGGTTTAGCTTATCGGCTTCGAATGTCACCTTGCCAGCGCCACTTTTGATTTTTCCAAAGAAATCGCTCATGTTATCCTCCTATGGGTCGCTTAAGTACAATCAAATTCGCATTCTTACGCAGCAATGATAGAGTTGACCAGCTTTTTTATCTGTTCCTATCAAATTTGTCCTCAATTCTATACCTGAATTATAATCAAGCTTTGCGAGGGTGTAAATCCGGAATCCACATCGAACGTGGCACGCATGCTGCACTGTTGCTGCATAATGCCGGTAAGCTCTTGCGCGGCGACCGTATTCAGGCATCTGAAATGGAAAGCGAACAATCCTTGCGAGAATGGCTGGGGGTTATCTGAACCTGCATTAAGCCGATTTATTGTAAAATGAAACCATCGCTACGATGCATCCACCCATCCAGCCGCCTACGAGACCTGCATGATCCTCTACGCCCTGTGCATATTTATCTCTGCATTTTTGCTCTTCCAGGTCCAACCCATGATTTCGCGCTACATCCTGCCCTTTTTTGGCGGGTCTTCATCGGTCTGGTCTACCGTGGAATTATTTTTCCAGGTCGTGCTGACCGGTGGATATGCCTACGCCGCCTGGTTGGTCAGGCGTTTTTCAGCGAAAAGGCAGGTCTGGCTGCACATGGGCATTTTGGCAGCCTCCATGCTCATCCTGGCAGTGCTCGGCCGGTCATGGCCGTCGCCGGTCATGCCGGATGCCAGTTGGAAGCCGGTCAGCGTCGCATCACCGATCACCGACATCTTCAAACTGCTGGTCGTGGCAGTCGGGTTGCCCTATTTTTTACTGTCCACCAACAGCCCGCTGATGCAGGTCTGGTTTCACCGCACGCAGCCCGGGCGTTCCCCATACGGACTTTACGCGCTGTCCAATGTTGGCAGCCTGCTGGGTCTTTTGGCCTATCCCTTTCTGATTGAGCCCAATCTAACCTTACGGGCGCAGGGCTGGCTCTGGTCGGGCATGTATGCGGTTTATGTTCTGATTGCGGGCTACACAGCCAGCAGGTCCCTGAAAACGAAAGGCGAAATACACGCAACAGTTTCGTCCGCTCAGGCGATATCAAGCGCTGCGAAACCCCCCATCCGGGTTCAGGCACTATGGATTTTATTGAGTGCAATCGCCTCAACCATGTTTCTGGCTGTAACCAGTCAAATCACACAGGAAGTCGCCCCTATCCCACTTTTATGGGTGCTGCCGCTCTCCATTTATTTGATCTCGTTTATTCTGACCTATTCGAACGAGCGCTGGTATAACCGCTCGATATTCGCAGCCCTGATGTTGGTGGCAAGCGCCGGCTATATTTGGGCGCTGATCAATACCCATGCGCCATTTATCGCACTGATCGTCGTTTATTGTTTCATCTTATTCGTGAGTGCCATGATTTGCAACGGCGAAACCTACCGCCTGAGGCCAGACCCCGTGCACCTGACGCGCTTTTATCTGATGACTTCCTTCGGCGGCGCTCTGGGCGGTGTTTTTGTAAATCTGGTTGCACCGTTTGTCTTCAAAGGCTACTGGGAGCTGCCAATCAGTTTCGGTCTGACCTGGACGCTGCTGCTGGCGATCTTCATGACACGCCGGGCTGCCAATCCGGAAAGAAAGGTGCGTTTTATTTATAACGTATTGGTCAGCGCCACGGTTCTGCTGGTCGGCGCTCTCAGTCTGTTCTCACTGGCCGGCGGTAAAACATCCGGGGATGTTTTCGAACAGCGCAATTTTTATGGGGTTGTGCGAGTCAACGAAATCAATCCGGATGATGCAGTTTGGCGCGGCTATAACGTGGTACACGGCATTACCGTGCACGGCATGCAATACAGCGCGCCCGATAAACGACGCCTGCCGACCGTTTATTACACCGAGCAAAGTGGGGTCGGCCTGGCGATCACGAGCAATCCCAAATACGGTCATGGAATGAAAGTCGGGGTGCTCGGTCTGGGTATCGGCACCCTGGCGGCTTACGGCCAAGCCGGAGACACGTATCGTTTCTATGAAATTAACCCGATTATGGCCGATTTGAGCAAAGGCGAAGATGGCTACTTTTCGTATCTGGCCGATAGCCCTGCCAACAATATCCTGATCTTAGGCGATGCGCGCCTGTCACTGGAGCGCGAATTGGCGTCCGCAGGTTCAAACCACTTTGATGTGCTGGTCCTGGACGTGTTCGACGGCGATTCAATCCCGGTGCATTTGCTTACCAAAGAAGCCTTCAACCTTTATTTGAGCCATCTGGCGCCCAATGGCCTGCTGGCCATCAACATCTCCAACAACTATCTGAACCTGGTGCCGGTGCTTTGGCAGCAGGCCAGCTATTACAAATTAAGCATGGTGGTTATCCCAACCCAATCCGACGGCGGGCGTACCTACGCCTCGAATTGGGCCTTGCTGACGGCCGATCCGGCTTTGTTACAGGCGCCGGCCATCAGTCCGCGCGCCAATACGTTAGCCGGGTATAGCACCAACATCCGGCAGTGGACGGACGATTACAGCAACCTGTTTCAAATTTTAAGATAGGGAGAAAAACGGAAAGACAATTTTTTAAAGGGTGGATGGATATGTGTGAAGATATTCCCGATCTATATATAATAATAAAAGAATCAATACGAAAGAATTTCGATTTATATCCAATTAATCGCTGACCATAGAAAATCAGGAGGGGCTATATGAAGCAATGGATGCATCCCTGGCTGGCAGCCGTGTTATTCTTTCTATTAATATTGTTCCCTAACCCTACCCCGGCCAGGGCTGGTTCCAGCTTGCCGGCAGGTTTTTATTCCGGGTGGGTCTCCTTTTCGGCCAGAAAAGATGAGACCTTCAACCCCACTATTCCGGACGAAAGCGAGGATTTTTTTGAAATTGCAACCTACACAGGCCGGGGCCAATTGATGCTCACGATCAATGACGCCGGCCTGGGCGGCGTTTCACTGGTTTTACCCATGACAACGCATATGCTTTCTTATGCAAATGTAACCGCTCAGGGGGGCACCTGTACTACCTCGGCCTCAATTGGAGCGAAGTCAAATTATGTGCATCTTAAAGGCGCACCGGCAGCCATGGGGGCTACTTTCCAGTCGCCATTTAATCCGGTGGCGGCAAATTATTTCACCTATGAGCACCAGGCCAGTTTTGGTGATTTGGGCGGCTGCCAAAACACAGGCCAGGCGGGGTTGAACGCCATGAAGCTGCGAGTTCCAGTTGACCTGTCGGTGGTCAGTACCATCCAGTTCCAGGTCAATTACCAGACCGATGCGGATATCGGCGGGAGCTGCAGCTTGCCGGGCTGGGTGAGAACCTATCCTTATCAGGGCGGTAAGGATACTTATACACTGCTGCAATGCAATTGGCGAGCCTTCAAAAACAGTCCGGCCAATCCAAAACAGGGGTGGAAGTGATGAAAACTTTGTTCCCCAAACAAAACCAAATTTTACTTGTGGTGCTGAGTGTTGCAATACTTAGCCTGGCCTGTACGTTGACACAAATAGGCGCGCCAGCCAACTCCACAAAAGCTGTGACAACCCTGCAGCCCAGTTCGAGTGCCAGCCCGGCAGCCGCTCAAATGACACCGGCTGTCACCAGTAATCCGGAAGACATCACCCGGCAGGACCCGCTGGATCATTTATTGGCCTTGCATTCCGTTCAAATCGACCTGAGCACTGCCCGGCCGGATAACAGCAGCCTTTCGATCCATATCGACATCGATAGCTCCGGCAATATGCATATTAAATCAAATGAAAGCGCTCCGGATACCAAGTTCATACCGCAGGGCTTCGACCCCAAAGCCATCATTACGAATTCCGAGATTTGGGTTGTGGCCGGAAAATCCTACGTTCCCAACGACCAGGACCCGAATTGGGTGAGCAACCCGGTGGACAATAATTCCCTGCAAACCCTATCCATGGAGTTACACGGCATGGATAGCCCGGCCTTGTGGCTGAATATGCTGCCGGATGGCAGCATCCAACCGGCCGGTACAGAAACGGTGGGCGGTTTTGCGGCAGATAAATATACGGTCAACGGCAAGGTGGACAATCAAACCATCAGCGGCAGCCTGTGGGAAGAACCCCAATCGGATGCCTTGCTGCAGGCCGAGCTGCACATACCGGGGGCGTTGTTGAGTGATCCGAGTCAGCCTCAGACAGGTGAACTGAAGATCGAATTGAAAGCGCAAAAAGCAAATGTTCAACCGCTGACCCTGCCGGCCGCACCGGCAGGAACTGCTCAGCCCCAGTCTGCCACTCAAACCGGGCCGGCTGCTGCCTTACCCACCCGCCCCTCCCAGCCAGCGGTGGTTGCCCATTATTGCATTCGGCAGGATTGTAGCGGATACCAGTACCCCGGGGATATGCTCAGCGGAATGATGGGGGGCCTCAATGGGGTGTTGCTTGTTCTGCCCGGCCAGTTATGGACCGCCGCTACTCCCGGAGGCATCCAGGAGTGGGATGCGCATGACGGTCATCTGTTGAACAGCATTGCTGCCGATTACGAACAAGGCAACTTTACGGATATCCAGTATGACGGCAAATTGATTTGGGCCAGCATAAAATATAGCACTTCTGCTACAGAAAGTTACAGAGTCTTTTACATCGTTGATCCCAGCCAGGCGCGTTTGATTAAAAAGATCAGCTTTAAATATGGGGAATCTGATGAGGCGGCAGAATCCATCGGCATCTCGCCTGGCAAAGTCTGGCTTGAACACCAGTGGATCGATACAGATAGCTTTCAAATCAACGATGCGAAACATTATTTTGCATGCGATGGACATTATGCTTACGACGGACAGGGCTCGATGTGGGTGACAGGGCAAGCAGACCCCAGCTTTGATTGTAACGCGATGTACGTGTGGAACGCGGCGGATCCTGCCGGACAACCGTTGCCATCCGACCCCGGAGCAGATTACGGGGATTCCCCTCTCCTCCTGGCTGGCAGTAAGATGTGGATGATTGGCCATTCCGCAGTAAAGACGAAATCCGGTTGGACACATCCCTGGGTCTTAACCGCTTATAACATCACCAATCCGGTTAAACCTGTCCTGCAAGTTGACATCAGCCAGCATATGCCGGAGACCATCGGGAACTTGCACATGGCCGCCGATAACAAGGTCATCTGGGTGGCGGCCGAATCTGGAGACAAGCTAGGCAATATCGATTATTACGACCAGGCCGACGGCCATTATATGGGTAGTTTGCAGGTTGGGCAACTGATCGGCGGTTTGGGTTTTGACGGCTCCAGCCTATGGGTCATGGATAATGTGCACGGCCTGGAACAGATCGCCCTGCCCTGGGCGGGATGAACAACTTAAATTAATAAATAGAATAACCATTAATTAGATTTGATTAGCCAGACAAACTGTTTGGAAAACAAGTGTAGAATAATAAAGTCTCACCATTTTCCAAAAAAGGCTAACCTATGACTGAGCTTATATGGGACGGCAAATACGACCAGGATGGCTTGCGTGTTGCACCTCTGCGCGTTTCTCTACCCTTTCAAACCGTTGAAAGCGTTAATGAATCAGCCCAACAGCGCCAGCATATGCTGGACCTGTTCAGCGCCGGCCGTGACCAGGAATGGCGCAACCGCCTGATTTGGGGCGACAAAAAATACGTGCTGCCTTCGCTTTTAGACGAGTTTGCTGGCAAAGTGAACTTGATTTATATCGACCCACCCTTTAATATAGGGTCGGATTTTTCTTTTACCGCCACCATTCCCGACCACCCTGATACAGAAGAAGATGAGACTACCTCGTTTGTTAAAGAGCCCAGCGCAATTGAAATGAAAGCCTATCGTGATACTTGGGGACACGGTCTTGACTCATATCTTCAATGGTTTTACGAGACGATTATTCTTCTTAGAGATTTACTTGTACAAAATGGTTCAATTTATGTCCACCTTGATTGGCATATGGTTCATTATGCAAAAGCACTGTTAGATGAGGTTTATGGTAAAGAAAATTTTCGAAATGATATTGTTTGGTATTATCGAAAATACCAAATGAGGGGAATGAGAATTTTTACACAAAACAGCGATAGGATACTTTGGTATGTAAAGAACGCTGATTCGGATTACATTTTTCATCCGCAGACACAACCACTAGATAAGCCCAAATACTTAAAACGGAAAGCTTGGGATAAAGATCGTCAGATAATCGTTAATGTTAGAGATGAAAAGGGGAATCTTATTTATGATGAATACAACGACGAAAAAGTTGATGATGTATGGGATATCCCATTTATTGGAGCGACATCTGGTGAGAGAACAGGTTACAACACTCAAAAACCTGAGGCTGTACTTGAACGAATAATAAATGCCTCATCCAACGAAAATGACTTAATCCTTGATTGTTTTGTTGGTTCTGGCACCACCGCCGCTGAAGCAGAGAAGCTTAATCGCTGCTGGATTGCCTGCGATTTAAGTCGTTTTGCTATTCATACTACCCGCAAACGTTTACTGGCGATTGAAAATGTCCGTCCCTTTGTCGTCCAGAACCTGGGTAAATATGAGCGCCAGGCCTGGCAATCAACTCAATTCAGTTCTCATGGGGAGGATGTTATTCAGTCCTACCGTAAATTCATCTTAAATCTTTACCAGGCCCAGCCGATCAACGGTTATACCTGGCTGCACGGCATTAAAGCCGGACGGATGGTGCATGTGGGTGGTGTGGATGCGCCGGTCACAGTGAGCGATATCACCGGCATCGTGACCGAGTTTAAACGCGCCGTGGGCACGGGTAAAGACGCGCCGGAGACCAATGGGGTGGACGTGCTGGGCTGGGATTTCGCCTTCGAGCTGAACGAAGTTGCCAAACAACAGGCCGCCTTGGCGAATATCCGCCTGCGTTTCCTGCGCGTGCCGCGCGACGTGATGGATAAGCGGGCGGTTGAACAGGGCGACATCCATTTCTTCGAGCTGGCTGCCCTTTCGGTGGATGTCAAGGTTAATAAATTGAGTCTGACCCTGGCGCTGACTGATTTCGTCATCCCGCCGGATGACGTGCCCGAGGATGTCCAGCGCGCCATCAAGCACTGGTCCCAGTGGATTGATTATTGGGCGGTGGATTGGGATTACAAGGGAGATACCTTCCACAACCAGTGGCAGACTTACCGTACCCGTAAGAGCCCTGATTTGCAGAAGTCGGGCGCACACACCTACGATGAGCCCGGCGAATATACTGTAGTGGTTAAGGTAATCGACATTCTGGGAAATGACACTACCAAGTCCTTGCAGGTGAAAGTGGGGTAATCGTATGCCGTGCAAAAAAGCCAGCCTTGGGCAGACCAGTTTTCTTGAACCACAGGTAAAAACGGCCCCCTGCGTCCCTGCCATCCGGGAAGCCGTTAAGGAGTGGCGCGCCGGTGGGTATAAAGGTATTACGGCCACCACGCGCACCCTGCTCAACTATTGGTTCAAGACCAGCCACCGCTTATCTAACGGGCATCCCTTTGTTTACCATGATTCACAGAAGTTTGCCGTCGAAACTCTGATTTATTTATATGAAGTGGCCGGTGTGCGCCGGCATAAAGACCTGGTGGAAAAATACGCGGGTGGAAACCAGGAGCTACGTCTGCTGCAATACGACGATTTTGCCCGGTACTGCATCAAGATGGCCACCGGCAGCGGTAAGACCAAAGTGATGTCGCTGGCAATTGCCTGGCAGTATTTCAACGCTGTGGCTGAAGCTAAAGATGATTACGCCAGGACCTTCCTTCTGGTTGCTCCAAATGTGATTGTCTTCGAGCGGTTGCGCCTGGATTTCGCCAACGGTAAAATTTACCGCTCCGATCCGATCATACCTCCAGAGCTTAAAATCTTCTGGGACTTTGATTGCTACATACGCGGCGACGCCGAACGAGCCAGTTCACAAGGCGCCTTGTATCTTACGAATATTCAACAATTTTATGAGCGACCTTCAAGCAATGATGATGAAGAAACCGAGATCATGACGGCTGTTTTAGGACCCAAGCCACCGGCCCAAAATCTTGAAATCGCGGATTTCGATCAGCGCATCCTGGCGCGCAGCGGAACGGTGATGGTTATCAATGACGAGGCTCACCACACTCATGATGAAGAAAGTGAATGGAATAAGGTGATCCGCAAGCTATCTGATAACCTGAAGACGAATACGAATCGTCCGCCAGGATTGCTCGCTGTCCAATTGGATTTCACCGCCACGCCGCGTTACAGCAAAGGCGCTTTATTCACCTGGACGGTATTTGATTATCCTCTCAAACAGGCCATTATCGACGGAATTGTCAAGCGGCCCATTAAAGGCATTGCCCACGGTATGCAAGAAGGCAAATCGACCATTGCCAGCACTCGATATAAGCCCTATCTGACCGCAGGTGTAGAGCGCTGGCGTGAATACAGCGAACAACTCAAACCTCTTGGTAAAAAGCCCATCTTATTCGTGATGATGAACGACACCGTCGAAGCGGATGATGTTGGCGATTATTTGCAAAAGAAGTATCCTGCGGAATTTAGCGGGGATAAACTGCTGGTAATTCATACCGACCGGGCCGGTGAAGTTTCCAAGAAGGATTTGGATAAAGCCCGTAAGATTGCCCGTGAAGCGGATGACCCGCAGAGCCCGGTAAATGCGATCGTCAGCGTGCTGATGCTTCGTGAAGGTTGGGATGTCCAGAATGTTACGGTGGTGGTTGGGCTGCGACCTTATACTTCCAAAGCCAATATCTTGCCCGAACAGACCATTGGGCGCGGCCTGAGGTTGATGTTCCGCGACCTGACAACCGATTATATTGAGCGCGTGGATGTGATTGGCAACAAAGCCTTTATCGAGTTTGTTGAAGAATTGGAAAGGGAAGAAGAGATTGCCTTTGGCACCTTTGAAATTGGCAAAGATAAGCTCTCCATCGTTACCATCATGCCAGACCCGGATAAAAAGGATAAGGATATAACGATTCCTGTCCTCAGCCCCATCCTGGTTCGTAAAAAGACCCTGGCCGAAGAAATCGCTGGCCTGGATGTGTTGTCGTTTGCCTGTCCCATCCTGCCACGAAAAGCTGGCGATAAAGCTTCGCAGACTTTCCAGTATGAAGGTTACGATTTGCTTACCTTACAGAGGCTGATTGAGCGTGAATATATCTTGCCTGAAATACAAACCTCTCAGGAAGTTATTTCCTATTATGCCAAACACATCGCCCAGGATGTCAAGTTGCCGGCTCAATTTGCAGCACTGGTGCCCAAAGTGCATGAATTTCTGGAATTGCGCGCCTTCGGCGAAAAAGTAAACCTGGATGACCCGGTCATTATCAAAGCGATCAGTTCTAATGTGGCCCAGTTTGTAACCGTTCAAACCTTCGTCAAAGCCTTGCGCCCATTAGTTGTGGAAGAATTAGAGCCTCATCTTGTGCACCCAGGACGAAAGTTATCAGAAACCTCGCCTTTCCCCTATTCCCGCCCGACCATTCCGGCCAATAAGACAGTATTTAACCTGGTTACCTGTGGCAACGAGTTCGAGAAAGCTTTTGCTAAATTCCTGGAAGATGCACACGATGTAGCGGCCTTTGCCAAACTGCCTGAGCAATTTGGCTTTGCGGTTGAGTACACCGACACCAATAATAACCTGCGCTATTACGAACCGGATTTTGTGGTGGTTACTGAAGATAATTCTCACTACCTGGTAGAAACAAAAGGTCGTGAAGATACGGATGTTGCCAATAAAGACCGGGCAGCCACTCTTTGGTGCGAGAATGCCACCCTATTGACGGAAACCCACTGGCAATATATCAAAGTGCCGCAGAAAGAATATGAAAAGCTAAACGCTGATGAATTTGCAGACCTGACGGTTTTCGGCCAATACTCCCTATTATAAAAGGTGACCAAATTCTGATCAACTCCAGAAGCATGTGGTTGCCAAGAGGTGTAATCGGTTGACTATTTCTCCTGATATTACATACCCTGAGGAGATTTTCTGTAAATCTAGAACCATTGCCTTCGATTTCGTCCCGAAGTTCCTATCTTTATTCGATTCTAAATTCGCCGTCGGAGATTGACATGAAACTCAACTGGTCTAGCAATCCAATCACCCATAAAAAACGGAAAGATAAAGAAACCAATGCCGAACGTTGCTATCCCGACCAATATGTAGATAATGAGAGCCATAATACAACCAAAACCGTCCAAACCAGTAGTTAATTCCCGCTTTGATTGAATTACTATGCCTGCTGGCCCAGCTACACTGATTAGCTCCCAACCGTTATCGAATTCTCTTTGCAGGTAATAGAGTATATCCCG
>Ga0209039_10003222_pt1 | contig 12933 bp, 11 predicted proteins | sample BogFormECP12_OM1_FD_188238 | JGI IMG/M metagenome (GOLD analysis project Ga0209039, IMG submission 188238) | Bog forest soil microbial communities from Calvert Island, British Columbia, Canada - ECP12_OM1 (SPAdes) (version 2) | ecosystem: Environmental > Aquatic > Freshwater > Wetlands > Bog ...
GGGGCCAAGGCAGCGCGCTCCTCCAAGATAAAGAAGACCGTTGCCTCTGGCGAACTGACCGAGGCGCTGAAGATCCGTTTGTTCGACCTGCGGAAGTCCGGTTTCAACCGGCTCTACCAGGCGGGACAGGTCTTCGAATTTTCCACTCCCGAGTCGCTCCTCGACCTCAATTTCGATCAGCCCGTCTTCGTGCTGGTGGATCGGCTGAGCGTTTCGGCAGAAGCCCGGGCCCGCATCGTGGATGCCATTGAGACGGCGTACCGCGAATCGGGAGAAGTGATCTTCGAGATTGCGGGAGGTACCAGCGATGCAGAAGCGGCGGACAGAGCCTGCCCTGAGCCTGTCGAAGGGAGTGTCCGCCCCACACTGCGGTTCGCGCAGCGCTTTGAATGCAAGCACTGCAATCTGCGCTACGAGGAGCCGGAACCGAGGCTCTTCTCGTTCAACAACCCGTATGGCGCCTGCCCGCGTTGCCAGGGGTTCGGCAACACCATTGACTTCGACCTCGACCTGGTCATTCCCGACAAGATGAAAACCCTGGCCGAGGGCGCCATCGAACCGTGGACCAAGCCCAAGTATCGTGCGCTGTTCACCGATCTCAAGCGTTTCGCCAAACAAGCCGGCATTCTGCTCGACGTGCCCTGGGCGGAACTTGAGGACGAGCAGCGGAATCTGGTGATCAACGGCGAAGGCCGGTTTTTCGGTGTGCGCGGGTTCTTCCATCACCTTGAACGCAAGAAATACAAACTGCACGTGCGCGTGTTTCTGAGCCGCTACCGCGGATATTCGCTGTGCTCGGCCTGCAACGGGACGCGGCTGCGCCTGGAAGCGCGGCAAGTCAAGATCAACGGGCGCAACATCTGCGAAATCTGCGCGCTTACGGTCGAAGAAGCGTTTCGTTTTTTTTCCCAGTTCGAACTGTCGGCGCAGGAGGCCGAGATCGCCGACAGGCTGCTCGAGGAGATCCGCGACCGGCTGCGGTTCCTGAACGAAGTGGGGTTGGAGTATCTGACGCTCGACCGGCTTTCCTCGACGCTGTCGGGCGGCGAAGCGCAACGCATCCAGCTGGCGACTTCGCTCGGCTCACGGCTGGTGGGCACGCTGTATGTGCTCGATGAACCGTCGATTGGCCTGCACCCGCGCGACACGCACCGGCTGATCAAGATTCTTCACGACCTGCGCAATCTGGGAAACACGATCCTGGTGGTCGAGCATGACCCCGACATCATGCGCGCCGCCGACCGGATTCTCGACCTCGGCCCGGGCGCGGGCGAGAATGGCGGCAAACTGGTCGCGGCGGGAACGTACGACGAGATCGTGCGTGATCCAGCGTCTTTGACGGGACGGTACCTTGCCCACGACCTGCGCATTCAGATGCCAGCCACGCGGCGCAAGCCCGGCGCACAGCAGATTACGATTCGAGGCGTGCGCGCCAACAATCTCAAGGGAGTGGACATCTCCATTCCGCTGGGGATGATCGTCGCCATCACGGGCGTTTCCGGGTCAGGAAAATCAACGCTGTTGCACCAGGTCCTCTACCGCGCTCTGGCGCAAGCGAAGCAGCAGTCGAGCAACGGCGGGACCGGACCTGTCGCGACCTGGGAGAGCCTGGCCGGCGACAAGTTCATTGACGAGGTCGTGCTGGTGGATCAATCGCCGATCGGGCGCACTCCGCGTTCTAACCCGGTTACGTATATCAAAGCGTTCGACGCGATCCGGGAACTGTTCGCTTCCCTGCCCGAGTCCAAGAAACGCGGGTTCGCGGCAGGGCATTTTTCCTTCAATATTCCCGGAGGCCGCTGCGAAACCTGCCAGGGAGACGGCACCGTCACGGTGGAAATGCAGTTCCTGGCCGACGTCGAACTGATTTGTGAGGAGTGCAAAGGCACGCGCTACAAACCGCAGGTGCTGGAGGTGCGCTACCGCGGCAAGAATATTCATGAAGTGCTGAATCTCACGGTGAAGGAGGCGCTGAAGTTTTTTGCCGACGCGCACAAGGTCACCGAGAAGCTGCGGCCGCTCGAGGAAGTAGGCCTGGGCTATCTGCGGCTGGGACAGTCGGCCACGACGCTTTCCGGCGGCGAGGCGCAGCGGATGAAACTGGCGGCGCACCTGCAGCCCGCGGTGCGCGAGCTGGGACGTTCCAGCCGGGGCAGCCAAGCTCCGCCCAGGCGGCGCATGCTTTACATCTTTGACGAGCCGACGACCGGGCTGCATTTTGATGACGTCAGCAAACTCCTGGCCGCGTTTCGCCGTCTGATTGAAGCGGGGGGATCGATTCTTGTCATTGAGCACAACCTGGAAGTCATCAAGACGGCGGACTGGGTTATCGATCTCGGCCCCGAAGGCGGGAACCGCGGTGGCAAAGTGGTCGGCGTCGGCCCGCCCGAGGCCATCGCCAGGCAGCCCGGGTCTTACACCGGCAAGTATCTGGCGCGTATCCTGAATGGAAATGGCAACTCGCGTTCGAATGGGCGTGGATAAGCTGGTAATCGCAGGGCTGGCGATGTCCGCCCTTGCGTGCGCCTTCGCCGCTCCAGCCGCGAGTCAGAGCGCGGGCACGCCTTCTTCTCCGTCCCAGACGAACTCTCCAACAGCTTCGCAGCCCGCATCCTCCCAGTCCGCGGGCCAATCCGCGGGCCCGGAGCCGACAACTCCGGCGCAGCCGCAGAACCAAGGCACTTCCTCGAGTAAGGCCGGTCATCGCCAAGCAAGTTCCGGGCACCACATACGGGTTGAGGAGGAAGTCGCGCCGCCGCCGGAACTCGCGAAGGCGGAGACGTTCATTCAAAAAGAGGATTACGCCGCGGCCGAGCCCTTGCTGCACAAGGCGATTGAGGGCGATCCGGCAAGCTATGTGGCATGGTTCGATCTTGGCTTTGTGGAGAACAAACTGGGCAAGCTGGACGACTCGATTGCGGCCTATCGCAAGTCGGTGGCGGCAAAGCCCGATGTCTTCGAGTCGAATTTGAATCTGGGAATTCAACTGGCCAAGGCCGGCCAGCCGGACGCGGAGCAGTTCTTGCGCGCGGCCACACAACTCAAGCCGACCAGTCATGTGTCCGAGGGCCAGGAGCGGGCGTGGCTTTCTCTGGCTCATGTGCTCGAGGCAACCAGGCGGGAAGAAGCGATCGCCGCTTATCACCAGGCAGCGATTTTGCAGCCGAAGGATCCCGAGCCGCACCTCGCCGCTGGACTTCTCTTCGAACAAGACGACAAGTTTTCCGACGCAGTGGAGGAATACAAGATCGCGCTGGCGCTTGACCCGTCGTCGGACGCGCTGACCGGGCTGGCCAATATCTACATGCGCGGCCGTCACTTCCCGGAGGCTGAGGAATGCCTGCGGAAGCTGGTTGCGGCACATCCCGAGCAGACTGCTGCGCATGTTCAGCTGGGTCGAGTTCTGGCCGCCGAAGGCAAGAACGATGCCGCCATTGCCGAATTGCAGGCGGGCGCGAAAATGGCTCCGGCGGACGAGTCCGTGCAACGGGAATTGGCGGACCTCTACTACAGAACGGAAAAGGTTGACCAGGCGGAATCCGCCTATCGCACCCTGCTGGCGGCGCATCCCAACGACGCAGAACTACACCACAGCCTGGGCCAGAGCCTCATGCGAGAGAAGAAATTCGCCGAAGCGGAGCTAGAATTCTTGGCCACGGTGAAACTCAAGCCCGATCTTGGCGAGGCATACGGCGACCTTGCCTTCGCCGCCGGCGAGAACCATGACTACGTCCTGACGATCAAGGCGCTCGACGCGCGAGCCAAACTCCTGCCCGAGACTCCCATCACGTATTTCCTGCGGGCTTCGGCCTACGATCATCTCAAGGATATGAAGCAGGCTGCGGCGAATTATCACCTCTTCCTCAACACGGCCAACGGGAAGTATCCTGATCAGGAGTGGCAAGCGAAACATCGGCTGATCGCCATCGAGCCGAAGAAATAGCGAGCCGCGTGGGATCTCGGTCATGTTTGGGCAGCATTCCATTTTTCGATTGTGCCGTGCCGTCACGTTGGCGGCGGTAGTCACGGCCCTTGGCGCGGGCGCGCTGCCCAGCGGCGAGCCTACCCTCGAGGACTTGAAAGCCCGGCTCGCTTCCACCAGCATTGGCGACCGTCCCCACGTCTGCCTCCAGATCGCTCAGCAGCAACTGGCCGCGGCCGGCAAGTTCTACGCCTCGGATGAGTTCGAAAAAGCTCAGGCCCCGCTGACTGATGTCGTCGCTTATTCGGAGTTGGCCCGCGATTATTCGATTCAATCGCACAAACATGAGAAGCAGACTGAGATTGCGGTGCGTGGGATGATCCGCAAACTCACCGAGATCCTGCACTCGCTGGGTCATGACGATCAGGCGCCGGTGCAGGATGCCGTCAACCGGCTGCAACATGTGCGCGACGATCTGCTCGCCGCCATGTTTCCCAAAGGTGCAAAATGACCGCCACGTTGCGTTGCTGTGCCGGGATGTTCCTGCTGATGGCTGCCGGGCTTCCCGTATCCGCTCAGCGCCACCGCGATCCGCTGACCCAGCCCGAGATTCAGCAGATTCGCGACGCCAGTTGGGAGCCGAAGCAGCGGCTCACGCTCTACCTTCAGTTCGCCCGGGCCCGGCTGGTGAAGCTGGAGCAGATGCGGAGCGACCCCAAGACCACGGATCGCGCTCAGCAGACTCACGATTTGCTCGACGATTTCCAATTGCTCTACGACGAACTCAACGACAACATCGACACCTACGTGGATCGCAAGGATGACATCCGCAAGCCGCTGAAGCTGATCGTCGAGGCCGATACGGAGTTCCAGGCCAAGCTGCTCGCGCTGCGAGATGCCGCCGGAGTGAAGCCTGAGGAAAGCCGGCAATACGAGTTCGTTCTGAGCAACGTGCTGGAGACGGTGGACACCTCGTCGGAAGACCACAAGAAGCTGCTGGCCGACCAGGAGGAGGCAGCCAAACACAAGAAGCTGAATTCGAATTCGAGCGCGAAGAGCGAGGGAAAGCCGGAGTAGGGGTCAGGGGCCAGAGGTCAGGGGTCAGGAGTCAGCGGTCAGAGTTGGTGGTGAGTGCTCGCTGGCCGGCCACCGGTCTCTAGCGGAGACCAGTTCTTAGACTTAGCTGATTGGTTGGCGGCTGGCCCCTGGCCCCTGACCCCTAGCATGCTACCCTAGCTTCACCGTGCGCGAAGGCCTGCTCGAGATTTTCCAGGACACTTACCACAAGCTGCGGCCCGGGTCTTCCCTGCCCGAGCTGAAGATCGAATTCTTCGCCTTCACCAGCGTCAACAACACGATCCGGCTGCGTAACGGCCGGCTGCTGGTGCGGCTGTCAGATCTGTTAGAAGGCGCACCCGAGGCGGTTCTGCGGGCCATCGCACACATCCTGCTGGCCAAGATGTATCGCCAGCCGATTGACCGGGGGCACGCGGCACGTTATCGCAAATACGTCGCCAGTCACGAAATTGTCCGCAAGGCCCACCTGGTCCGCCAGATGCGCGGACGCAAGCGGCTCCATTCAGCTCGCGGGCATTTCTACGACCTGGATGAGATCTTCGAGGAATTGAACACCCGGTTCTTTCATGGGTTGATGGCGCGTCCCCGGATGAGCTGGAGCCAACTCCGCACTCGCCGCATTCTCGGCCACTACGATCCGGCGCACAACGCGATCGTCATCAGCCGCATCTTCGACCACTTCGCCGTGCCCCGGTATGTGGTGGAGTACATCGTCTACCACGAGATGCTGCATCTGAAGCATCCGGTAAAACTGCGCGGCAGCCGGCGCTGCGTGCACTCGGCGGAGTTTCAGGCGGAGGAGAGGCTGTTTCCGCGGGCAGCGGAGGCGGGGGCGTTTGTGAGGAGGTTGTAAGTGGTAACCGTTAAGGTCAATTGACTTGAACTGCCTTCTGGCAAAGCGAAGGGGCAATACAAATGCCTTTCTCGTATCAATAGTTGAGGCTCGAATGCGAAGAAGGAACACGGATCGCAAACAATTGAACGGCTATTCGCAGACAGCCAGGCTTATACATCGCTTCACATTGAACCGACCCGCCTGATGATCACCATCCGCGAATGTGAAGTCATACTCCCCTACTGCACCATGCCGGTCCAACTTCTGTAGGGTTAAGCGACCGGAATCGGGATGAACACAGTCTTCCTCCGGCTGGTTAACCCCTTTCTTTATGCAACGCCACACCTCCACCCGCATCGGCTTGTTGGGACCGACCTCAAACAGTTGCGGGACCGTTGCAACGCTGCCCTGAAAGACGAATGTGAGGCGCGGGGTAGGAGTGGCCCTGTCGCAACCCGCTGGCTGAGTCGTCAGCTCGACAAGTTCAGCGGTCGAGATCTTGCCACAACTCTGAGCTACAAGCCCAAATCGGTAGCGTTCTGGTTTCGACTGGCCCAACATAACAGGCGCAGTCAGAGCCAAGCAGATCAACACTGCAGTAGGTCGCATGTGTCTGCAACTATATGGGATTCACGTGTCATTGTCGATAAACCCTGAGGCTGTTGAAAAAGGAACCAAAGCAGTGATTTCGGCGAATTTCCGCTTGTTCAGCCAACGCACATTCATGACTTACAAAATGAATTTCTGGCCGAAACGCCTCGAAAAGAGTTTTTCAACAGCCACGGCTAATTTCACTGATTGAGGTCCTGGGCCCTGTTTCGGCATTGCACTCGCTTCCCTGCGCGCAACAGTCGTTCAGGCTTCCCTTTCGACCATGTGATTAAAATCACACGTGATTGTGAGGCGGCGGATTGACGGGCCTAAGGCGGGCGGCATATCCTTAAAGTTGAAATTGAAAATCATTTTCAAGATCGTTTCTGGGGTCCGCCGTCCGAAATCATAGGGGCTACTGAATGCTTCAGGCTTTCATCATTACGCTGCGCGAAGGGGTTGAGGCTGCTCTGATTGTGGGCATCACTCTCGCCTATCTGACCAAGATCGGGCGCGCCGAACTGCGCAAGACGGTATATGCCGCGCTGGCTGCGGCGTTTCTCGGCAGCATCGGCGTAGCCATTGTCATCTCCCGCACCCATCTGAACGAAGACGTCTTCGAAGGCTGGATCATGCTGGTGGCTGCGTTCTTCGTGGTCACCATGGTCGTCTTCATGATGAAGACGGGGCGCAAGCTGAAGGGCGAGATCGAGGGCAAAGTCGGCCTGCTCGCCGGCAATGACGCCTGGTTCGGTCTGTTCGTGTTCATTTTCCTGATGGTGCTGCGCGAAGGGGCGGAGACGGTGCTGATGCTCTCGGCCGTCTCGCTCAACTCCACCGAACTGATGAGTTTTCTGGGCACGCTGCTGGGCGTGCTTTCGGCCATCGCCTTTGGCGTGATGTTCGTCAAGGGCAGCGTGCGCATCAACTTGCAGAAGTTCTTCCGCGTGACGACCGCCATCTTGTTCCTGGTGGCGGCGCAATTGCTCGTCTCGGGCCTGCATGAACTTTCGGAGAGCGGAGTGATTGCGTCCTCGAAGCGGGAGATGGCGATCATCGGCCCCATCGTCAGCAACGACTGGTTTTTCTTCGTGACGATTTTTGCCCTGGCCGCGCTAATGGTGCTGTTTGACGCCAAGCGGCGCGAGCCGGTGCCCGACTCCGCCTCGCCGGCCGAGCGCCGTAAGGCTCTTTGGACTGCCCGCAAAGAGCGGCTGTGGATGGCTTCGGTATATTCGTTCTCATTTGTCTTTATTGCGATGGTCACGGCAGAGTTCATTTATTCGAAGAGCGTGAGCGCGCTCTCGCCGGCGACCGAGGTCACCTTCACCAACGGCCAGGTGAAAATTCCGCTGACGCAGGTCTCCGACGGCGACCTGCATCGTTTCCAGGCGAAAGAGAATGGCACGGAGGTCCGCTTCTGGCTCTATCAGAAACCTGACGGCAAAATCGCGACTGTCTTTGACGCGTGCGAAATCTGCGGCGCGGTCGGCTTTTATAAGAGCGGCAACGGCGTGGTCTGCAAAAACTGCGCGGCGCCGATTAATCCGCAATCCGTGGGCACAGCGGGGGGCTGCAATCCGATTCCGCTCAAGGCCACGCAGACCGCCGACGCGATCATCATCGAGGAGGCGAACATTGCGGCCGGTAGCCGCCTGTTCGCTGCACGGTAGCCGATGTTCGCGCGTCTCGTTTACGAATCATTCCGGCGTCAGAAGCGGCGCAAAGTGCTGGCCGGTGCGGCCATCACCCTGGGCGTGACCGTAGCCACGGCGATGATCGCGGTGGCGACCGACATCGGCGACAAGATCAACCGTGAACTACGCACGATCGGCGCCAACTTGGTCGTTACTCCCCAGGAAGACTCGCTCGACCTGGAAATTGGCGGCGTGAATCTGAAGCCGCCGAGCGACGGAGCCTTCCTCGCCGAAGCTGACCTGCCCAAGATCAAAGACATTTTTTGGCGCAATAACATCACCGCCTTTGCGCCCATGCTTCCGGTCAATGCGGTCGTCGAGCATGCGGGAAAACGGCAGGACGTCACGCTGCTGGGAACTTATTTTGCCAAGCGGATTCCGTTGGGCAACGAGGATTTCACCACCGGAGTGCGCTCGACCTACGCCTGGTGGAAAGTTTCGGGCGCCTGGCCCGAGGACAATTCCCGCGACCTACTTGCCGGAGAACGACTGGCTGAGCGACTGAACGTGAAGCCGGGCGAGGAGATCACGGTTGCCAGCCGTCCGCTGCGAGTCATCGGGATTCTCTCGACTGGTGCTGCGGAAGACGATCAGATCGTCGCTCCTCTGGCGCTGGCGCAGGAAATTCTGGGCAAACCCGGAGCCGTGCGCCGCGTTTATGTAAGCGCGCTGACCAAACCCGAAGACGCATTTGGCCGCCGCGACCCCAAGAGTATGTCGGGAGCAGTTTACGAGCGCTGGTATTGCACGCCGTATCCGCAGGCGATCGCACTGCAGTTGGCGGAGGCGATTCCGCACTCGCACGCGGAACAGATTCGCCAGGTGGCGCAGAATGAAGGCGCGGTCCTGACGCGAATCGAAGGCCTGATTTTTCTGATTACCCTGGCGGCGCTGTTTGCATCGGCGCTGGCTGTGTCAGCGGCCATGGCCACGGCCATCTTCGAGCGCCGCGCGGAAGTCGGACTGATGAAGGCTCTGGGCGCTGGAAAGCTCGCGGTCGCAGCCGTGTTCTTCGCGGAAGCCACGCTGCTGGCCTTGATCGGCGGGGTGGTTGGATACTTTGCGGGCGCGCGGCTGGCGCGCCAGATTGGGCAATCCATTTTCAATTCGGAGATTTCGATTCCGCCGGTGCTTTTGCCCGTGATTCTGGCGATTGCGGTGATCGTCACGTTCGCGGGCAGCGCGGCGGCGATCCGGCGCGCGGTAGGTCTTGACCCGGTGTTTGCGCTGCGAGGTGAACTGTGAGCGCGCCTGGGTTGCAGGACATGTCTCATGCCGCGCGCGACCTCGCGGCCAGCCGCGCCCATGCGCGGCATACTTCGATGTTCCTGCGCATGCTGGTGCGGGCGGCGATTCTGCGGCGTGGACGCGCCGCTTCGGCGCTATTTGCCATGGTGGTGGCGGCAGCCGTCGCTACCGCGATGCTGAATCTTTATGTGGATGTGCAGGCCAAACTCCGGCGTGAATTCCGCAACTACGGTGCGAACATCATCGTCGTGGGCAACGACGGCGCTTCCCTTCCCGCGAATACGATCACGCAAGTGGATTCCGTCCTCGCCGGTCGCGGCATCACCGCGCCTTTCGCGATGATCGTCGCCCGCACCAGTGACGGCCAGGCGATCGTGGTTGCAGGCACGGATTTCGACCGCGTGCGCCAACTCGACAACTGGTGGTCGGTGAGCAGCTGGCCTTCGACATCCCAACAAGCTCTGATCGGCGTGCGCGCCCTGCCGGCGGTGAGTCCAAAGAATCAGCCATTCGACTTGAGTTTCCAGGGGCGAACGATTCATCTCACACCCGCGGGCACGGTGCAGACGGGCGCCGCCGAGGACAGCCGTATTTACTTGTCACTGGCAGATTTCGTGGCGTGGACCGGCGTTCAGCCGGCGACGATCGAGGTTGCGGCCAACGGGTCGCCGGAAGAGGTCACGGCCATCATGAACCAGCTGGCGCACGAGATTCCGGCCGCGGACGCGCGCCCGGTGCGGCAGATCATGGAAGGCGAGGCGCGGGTGCTGGGCAAGACGCGCGCGACTCTGCTGGCGGCTGCCGCTTTGATTATTTTGACGGCGGCGTTGTGCGTACTTTCCACGCTGATGGGCTGGGTGTTTGACCGGCGGCGCGACTTCGCCATCATGAAAGCCCTGGGTGCATCGGGACGCCTGCTGAACGGATTCTTCGCAGCGGAGGCTGCCGCCCTGGGCGCGACGGGAGCGCTGATCGGGTTTGTGGTGGGCATCGGCATCGCGGCATGGATCGGCCGCGTGAACTTCCACGCCGCCGTCGTGCCCCGTTTCAGTGTGCTGCCGGTGGTTCTGGCTGGTAGCATGGCAGTAACCTTGCTGTCAGCGATCCTCCCGATCTCGCTGCTGCGCCGGGTACAGCCGGCGGTCATTCTGAGGGGAGAGTGAAATGATCCAGATCAAGAACGTGACCAAGCTCTATCCCGCCAAGGAAGCGGGAAACGGGAATGGTTCGGGCAAAGACAACGGCATGATTCACGCTCTCGACCACATCTCCCTGCACGTGACCAAGGGCGAATGGCTTTCGATCATGGGGCCGTCGGGATCGGGCAAGTCCACGCTGGTGAATCTAATCGGCTGCCTGGACCAGCCGACGTCCGGCGAGATCTGGCTTGACGGACAGAACGTTGCCGGCATCTCCTCGGCTGAACTGAACCGGGTGCGCGCGGAAAAGATTGGCTTCATATTCCAGCAATTCCACCTGATTCCCTTCCTCACCGCGGTCGAGAACATCATGCTGGCGCAGTACTTTCACAGCATGACCGACGAAAAGGAGGCGATCGAGGCGCTCACGCGCGTGGGCCTCGGCGACCGCGCCCATCACCTGCCGTCGCAGCTCTCCGGCGGCGAGCAGCAGCGGGTCTGCATTGCGCGGGCGCTGATCAACGATCCGCGTATCATTCTGGCGGACGAACCCACGGGCAATCTCGACGCGCAGAACGAAGAGATCGTGCTGCGGCTGTTGCGCGAGTTTCACCAGCAGGGGCGGACGATTGTGATGGTCACCCACGATCCGGTGGTGGCGCGGCTGGCCGACCGCCGGATCGAGCTGCATCACGGCAAGATCGCGGCGCAGGAAGTTTTCTCCATGGCCGACGAAGAGCAGCTCGACGAGGTTCTGGAAGAGATGTGGGTGCTCGAAGAAAATGGAGAGATCGCCGAAGTCGAGCGCATGGAAGTGCACGGCGCGTTGCCGGTCAGCCTGGCGATCGAGAAGATGATCGATCTGGGGCTGGTGGTTTCCGCGCCGCACCCGCCGCAGGCTCACCAGCACAGGCCGTTTGTGAATCCGTGCCACGATGCGCTGAAGCCGGTGTCGGCGTCGGTGGGCGACGGAACGCTGATCGTGGAACTCACGCCGCGTGGCCGCGAGCATGCGGGCAGCATTATCCGGCGGCACCGGCTGGCCGAGCGCCTCTTCACCGACAGCCTCGCCATGGACAGCGAAACCGAAATCGAGCAGCAGGCCTGCAAGTTCGAGCACATCCTCTCGGCGGAAGCGACGGACAAGATCTGCACATTCCTGGGCCATCCTCGGACCTGCCCGCACGGCGCGCCGATTCCGCCGGGACCCTGCTGCGGGTCTAGGCTGGCACAGAAAGTTGCGTTAAACTCCACCTCAGCTTCCACTCGTTAGCCGTATGGCAGAAACGCGGCGTGAATTCCAACAACTCGCTAGAATGCGGCTGAAGGACGCCCGTGTCCTGATGCAAGGCGGAAACGTTGAGGCTGCATACTACCTGACGGGGCTGGCAGTCGAATGCGCGGTGAAGGCCTGCATCGCCAAGAACACCAGGCGCCATGACTTTCCGCCGAACCAGAGCGCTATCAAGGACATTTATACGCATGATTTGGTTAAACTGATAGGTGCGGCCAAACTACAAACAGCGTTGGATGCCGACAGGCGCAGGAATCTCTCCTTCAACAACAAGTGGGATGTGGTCAAGGATTGGAACATTAACAGTAGATACGCGGTGAGTGGACTGAACGCTAGGGACCTATATCGTGCAGTGGCAGGCAGGAATGGAGTAATGCAATGGCTACGGCAACGCTGGTAAATAATGACATTGAGATCGGGCGACGGATCGTCGCCGCACTCACGCGAGCATCGATACCGGTAACCGTGTATCTTTGGGCGTTCATTCCCCAGTTGCAAGAATGGCAATTCATGGTAGCAACCCCTCTCGTCGATACCAAAGGTCCACTCGCTGCATACGGTGAAGTGAACAAGGCGTTGCAGAAAGAGGGAGTTTTCGATGATGCTCCCCTCAGAAGAATCTTTCTGAGGAGCCCCAACGACAGAGTACTGAAGTCCCTGGAAAAGGAGAGCAGAGCTGTGCCCCAGGAGTCATTCAGGGTGGTCAATGAGCAGATTGCGGGAAACTTTGTTGAGGATGCTTATGTCTACAGCGGCTCGATTGACATTATGCAATCAGGGGCGCGCGGAACTGCGGAAGAGCAGTATCTCGTGATCTACACGCCGTATTCAGGACATGGAGGTGCGGTCCCGACCGTTCGGTTGCAGGACAGGGAGCAATTGAGGGAGTTTCTCGATCGGAAAATAGGCATCCGGCGAGAAGTAGTAGAGAACACCCTTAAAGAACTTGCCGAGAAGGGGGATGCCGTCATTCCCAACGTACAGCTCAAGCGCTCGGAGTTGAGACGTCTAGGACTCGTCTAGCGTGTCCCCCCGTCGTCCCACCATCGGCGTATTCGATTCCGGCTTTGGGGGCTTGACCGTCCTTAAAGCTTTACTTGAACTCATTCCCGGGGCGGATTATGCCTATT
>Ga0209039_10003224_pt1 | contig 12930 bp, 12 predicted proteins | sample BogFormECP12_OM1_FD_188238 | JGI IMG/M metagenome (GOLD analysis project Ga0209039, IMG submission 188238) | Bog forest soil microbial communities from Calvert Island, British Columbia, Canada - ECP12_OM1 (SPAdes) (version 2) | ecosystem: Environmental > Aquatic > Freshwater > Wetlands > Bog ...
CCCTTGGGTAAAGGGACCATGCAGCCCTGCTCGAGGTCGAAGCGGTTGTTGCACAGCAGGAAGGCGTCCTGGATGCGGTGGGTAACCATGATCGAAGGAGTGTGGGAGACATCGCGTTCCTTGACGATCAACTCGATGATGGTGGTGGAGGTGAGGGGGTCAAGGCCGCCGGTGGGCGAGTCGTAGAGCAAGAACTCCGGCCGGCGGATGAAGGCGCGAGCGATGGCCACGCGGCGGCGCATTCCGCCGGAGAGGCTGGACGGAAAAAGGTCGAAGGTCTCCTCCAATTCCACAAAACGCAGGGCATCGCGGACGCGGAGGTCGATTTCGTCATCGGGAACCTGCTCCTGAATCAGCTGGTAGGCGACGTTGTCGCGGACGGAGAGCGAATCGAATAGCGCGCCCTCCTGGAAGACCATGCCGGTGCGGATGCGCAGAGGAAAGAGCTGCTGCTCGGGCATATGGGAGATCTCCTGGCCGAATAGCAGGATGCTGCCATCATCGGGGCGCAAAAGGCCGTTGGCGAGCTTGAGCAGAACGCTCTTGCCCACGCCTGCCGGGCCGAGCAGGATGCGGGTCTCGCCGGGCGCAACGGAGAAGCTGACGTCCTCCAGCACAGGCGGGCCATCGAAGGCGATGGAGACATTACGAAAGACCACCACTGGGCTGTTGTCCATAGCCGTTTGTTGACAGAACGGATGGGCGCCGGGATGGGCAGACTGGGTAGGGTCGCTCATAGGGGTGGCATGATGGTGAGCAGCACCTGGGTGAGAAGGAAGTCGACGAAGATGATGAACACGGAAGACCAGACGACCGCCTGAATGGTGGAGCGGCCCACGCCCTGAGTGCCGCCCGAGGTTCTCATGCCGTAGAAGCAGCCGATGGAGCTGAGGATGTAGCCGAAAAAGAGCGGCTTGACCAGCCCCTGGACGATGTCGGGATAGCTGAGATGCTGCCATGCCATATCAAGGTACTGAGTCCCGTTCTGATGGTTCATGAACACGGTGACCAGGCCGCCGCCAGCAATGCCGCAGGCGTCGGAGACGATGGTGAGGAAGAAGAGCATGCAGATAGTAGCAGCGATGCGGGGAGTGACCAGCTTGCGCATAGGGTCGACGCCCAGAGCGCGCATGGCGTCGATCTGCTCGGTGACCACCATGGAACCAAGTTCGCTGGCCATGGAGCTGGCATTGCGGCCGCTGACCATGACTCCGGTGAGTATCGGGCCCAGTTCGCGGATCATGGTCAGGCTGACGAAGCGCCCGGTGACGGCAGTGGCGCCAAAGGCCGACAGCGTGGCCGCCGATTGCAGCGCCAGCACGCCGCCCGTGGAGAGCCCGGTAAGGATCACAATGGACAAGGAGCCGAAACCGATGATGTCGGCCTGAATGAGGAATTCAGGCCAGTAAAAAGGCGGGCGATAGAGGTTGGTGAAAGCGCGCAAGGCAAACAGGGAGTACTCCTGCAAGGTCAGGATCAGGTTCTTGGCGGTTTTTTCGATTGCTTCTAACGCCATGGCGCTTGCCTGCCTGCGGGATAAAGTGAGGAGCCGCTCTCTTCGACAGGATAGCGCATTACAGGGGTCAGGGGTCAGAGAGCAGAGAATCTTCCCTGCATAAAAAAATGGGCGGCAAGGGGGATTCCCCTGCCGCCGCCCGTCCCTGGGTTGTCTTGAAGTTACTGCAGTGGTACGCTTCGTGCAAAACCCGTTATTACTGCAAGAGCTTGGTCACTTCCTGCTCGACGCTGTTGGCCTGGGCCAGGGCGGCAATGCCGGTCTGGCTGAGGATCTCATACTTGGACATGTTGGAGGTCGCGGAGGCATAATCGGTGGCCTGGATGGCGTTCTGCGCCGAGAGCACGTTCTCCTGCTGGGTGCTCATCACCTGGCTGATGGAGTTGAGGGTATTGATCTGGGCGCCGATGTACCCGTCCATCGCGGCCACGTCGGTGATGGCCACATTGAGATCGTTCAGGGAGGCCTGGGCATCGGCCTGGTTCAACAGGTCGGTGCCGCTCAACGATTGGCCGGAAGTGTCAGAGTAGCCCATCGTGGCGGTTCCGCCCGTGCCGGTTGTGTCCGCAGTGAAGGTCGAGGAAGCTGCCTGCGCGGTTGCGAGATCCGCAATTCCATTAGCTCCGATGACGGGCGTTGACACTCCGACGGTGTAGAATGCAGCCGCTGCATTGTAGGTTGGAGTGTCGGTGGCGGTGGCGGTAACGTCGGTGAGATTGGCGGCGATGATGCCCGCTTTGGAGCTTGCCGACGTAAACGTATCACTCCCGGTCCCCGCAGCGCTGTATAAGGCCGTGATACCCCAGCCTTGAGTGTTGATCGAACCCGCTATGTTGGCCAGGGTGTCCCAGCCGGCCCCGCCGAGGGCTTGTGTGTGGATGTGGCCGGAACTGTCCGTGATGGTGAGGGTGCCGTTGAGAGTATCACCAACCGTTACCTCGCCGATGTTTAATGCCAGGACACCGACAGCGCCAGGAGTAGTACCGCTCCCTACACCCGCACCCGACCCGGTAATCAGAATGCCGGTGTCGGTGGCATGGCCCGCGGTGACAGCCTGGGTTCCGGCCTGTGCCGCCGTGGAGAAGCTTGCGGTAACGCCCAGGTTCGCAGCGTTGATGGCGTTGATCATTCCCTGGGCCGTGTCGGCGAAGCCAGTGACGCCGCCAGCGGAAATGGTTGCGGTTTGCTGAGAAACAGCCCCGTTCGGCCCCGTCGCCATGTAGTGAACGGTCAACGTGGAGGTGGCATTGTGCAAGGCATCGCCCGCTGTCGCATTCGTGCCGCCATTCGACAGATCGATGAACGTGTTGCTCTGGCCGTTGCTGTAAGACATCACGCCACCGGTGTCGCCCACGCTGGACTCGGAAAGCGGGTGGATATTCAAGTTGTCCAACGAAGAGCCCGCCGTCGAGGAGTCGCCGGTGTAAATGGCGACCTGGGTGCCATTGAATACCTGCTCCTGGTTATAGGTGGTCGTTTGCCCGATGTTGTTAATCTCGGCCATAATCGACTGGTACTCCTGGTTGGCGGCGCTCTCCTGAGTGGAGTTGAGGGTGCCATTGGAGGCTTCAGTAGCCAGCGTAATGGCGCGATTGAGCAGACTGGTCACCTGCGAGAGGGCGCCATCGGCAACCTGGAGCAGCCCCACTCCCTCCGTGGCGTTGGTTTCCGACTGGGTCAGGGCAGCCGAGTTGGCCCCCAGGCCATTCACCAGCGAAAGACCCGCCGCGTCATCGGCGCCGGAGTTGATCCTCGAACCCGAAGACAACTGTTGCAGCACCTTCTGCAAGCTGTTGTTGGTGTTATTCAGGTTGTTTTCCGCGTAAATCGCTGAAAGATTGTTCAAAACACCGAGGGCCATGGAAGGTAGCTCCTTTTAGATGCCTTAAATCGCGCCATGCCCGGCAACGCATCTTTCGTTCCGCCAGACCCTCCGAAGATTCCGGAGGGGCGTTCCTGCATCTGCCCCCTTCATCGGTCCGAGTGGAAATAACTTTAGTCATAAATTTAAGAATTGCTTTTGCCCCACGTTGTCGCGGGCCGATTCATGCTGTCCAGCTTCAGTTCAAAGCGTGTCCCAAAGCGATTCAGGCGCTGTAGCATTGCGCTCCACAGGTCTGTCCCGGTTTGATACAGGAAACGGACGATACAACACGCTGACGGGCTCTGCCGCGGCGAATATTGCTGATATCCCGCAGCGGACGAAAAAACGGCGGCAAGAGGAAGGCCTCCTGCCGCCATCGGTATTAACTACAACCGCATTTGCTCTCTGCCTGAAACCAGGTGCAATAATTCCTTCTATTATTCAAATTCGGATTGAGGAGCCGGGGGTGAAGCCGTTCCACCGCCGGGGGGAGGCGTCTGCGGAGGAGTCGTCTGGTGGTTGTACTGGCCACCGCCCTGCCGCCAGCCACCTTGTCCCTGGCCATGGCGTTGCCCGGCGCCGCCATCTCGTCCACGGTTGGCGCGCTCGGCCTGCACCTGCGCCCACTGCTCGGCTGTCAGCTTGCTGCGGATGGCCAGCAGATAGGCCGCATTCGCTTTTTCGAGCTCGGCACGCGCCTGTGCAACCTTGTCAATCTGGGCCAGAATTTTAGCCTCGTTGGGCTGCGAGTCGCTCACCAGCGGCTCCAGCGCCAGCTCGGCCTTCTGCAGGTTGGCACGCAGGTCAATCAGCTTCTCCCGGTGCTGCAAATAAATGTCGTCAAACTCTTTGCGCTGCACATCGGTCAGCTTCAGGCGTTCCACGACCCTGGGATTGTTCCACCAGCGTCCCTGTGCGCCCTGAAATCCGAAGGCATTTTCCATGGGAGGGCGATGCCCTCCGAATCCCTGGCCCATTCCCATCCCACCGCCGGGCCCCTGAGCCAGCGCCGTCCCTGCCAGCAAACCAATCGCAATTGCCACTCCCAACCGCATCGTTATCAACGCTTTCATCTTATTTTCCTCTCCATTTGGATTCTTCCAATCCAGCTTCTGAGTTTCTATTTCTGATTCCCGATTTGTAACTATGGGGTTTCGTCATCGACCATTAGTTGAGCCAGAGGCTCCATGGCGATGGGAACTTCCCTTGATACATCGCTGTCCACCTTAGCCAGTAAATCCTCATCCTCTAGTTGCTGTGCCTGCTGCTGGGCAGCCAGCCGCTGATGTTCGGCGATGCGAGCCTGGGTGATTCTCAATTCGATCTCACGCTGGTGGTGCTGCCAGAGCCCCACGGAAGCGCCTCCGGCAACCAGGACGCATCCCAGCGCGCAGCCAACCGCCAGCCGCCAGATTCGCCGGGGCTGAAGTGCAGCGACCGCAGTCCGAGGACGATTGAAGGCAGCATCGCTCCAGGCATGAACGCTCAGGCGGAAGTTCGTGAGGGCGTCATTCAGCTCTGAATCCTGTTCTGGATTCTGCATATTGTCTGCGAATTTGTCCTTGAAAATCACCGTTTACCTCCCAATTCCGCTCGCACCCTTGCCACTGCGCGCGAAAGGTGCGCCTTCACCGTGCCCTCACTGAGGCCAGTAGCCCGCGCAATCTCGCTTAACTCAGCCTCTTCCACATAGCGGAGCAGAAAAACCGTCCGCTGTCGCTCGCTGAGTCCCTGAACCGCCTTGCTTACCTGCCTAACCCGCTCCTTGGCCAGCAACTGCTGCTCCACAGACCGTTCGCCGCTCGGCAACCATTCGCTGGCCTCGTCCAATGCCACCGCGTTATTCTGCGTGTGCCTCCAGAACTGCATCCGGCGGTTGCGCCAGTGGTCCTTCTGCAGGTTGATGGCAATGCGCATCAGCCAGGTCAAGGCGCTGGACTCGCCGCGAAAACTGGACCAGTTCCGATGCGCCTTCAGGAAACAGTCCTGGGTGAGCGTTTCGGCCAGATCCACGTCGCGCGTGGAGGCAAGCAGAAACCTGAAGATCTGCGGACGGTGCCTGGCGACGACAGACGCAAACTCCTCCGCGGCGATTTCTTCAGCCGTTGCCATGGTCATCCGTTCCAGTACCGTCGCGGCTGCCATCACTCAGGTAGACGCCCGCACCGGCTGCAAGTTTACAGCGTCAGCTGCATTTCTCATCAATGAAAAAATCAAGGGGCGAATCCTGCTGTCCCCTTTGCCGCATCGAAATTCATAACCTGGATTGGGAGTATTTCGCTCCACACTTTTGAATTGCCGGGAAGCGGGCTATGCGAGCACATCTACCAAGTCGAATTGCAGGAAGTGCGATCAGGGAGGGAACGCGGTAACGGGTGCGGAGAGCCGACTGATTTGAGTAGAGCAATCTGCGTGAATCCTGTTATGTTACAGGTTTCAATAGGCCAATTCTTTTCTCCATAGGCACTCTGCTATTTATTGTATTCTGGGGGTAGGATACTTAGGCTTCCGGTTGACATTTTCCCGGGCCTAACGTCCCTATCTCGTGTATTCTCAATCGCTTGTCCTTCTTTTTATGGTCTTTCACTTTTTTTCACCCATGGCAACTGGCGTGCAACAAAGTAATAGGAAGTAAGGTACTCCCCTGATGGAGACGAGTCTCTTCAATCGCTTGCAGGCGACAATGCTGGCCCTTGGCACGGCCGGGCTTGTACTGCTGTCGGTGTTGAATTTTCTCCAGGAGCGCCACTCCCAGCCGCCCGACGACGGAGTGTGGTGGCGAGAGGCAGCGGATGGCCGCGGCCTTGTGGCCGACAGAGTGCTGCCCGACAGTCCCGGGTTGCGCGCCGGTATCCGGGCGGGAGACAAGCTGACGGGAGTGAATATCCTGCCTGTCGGGACTGTGGGGCCGGGGCTGCACACGGGAATCCGGCCGGAGGAGCCACTGGCGGGCGTCAAGGTTCTGCCTGCGGAGACCGGCCAACGCACCGGCAGCGAGACGCTACCCCTGGCTGCCGACATCAAATTCACCCCTGTTACACGATCAGCGGACCTGGAGCGCGCCCTCTACCGCACCGGCAACTACTTCCAGATCTACTACCGAATCACACGAGCCAGCATGGTGACGGGCGAGTCGGTGGAGGTGATCGCCGAGGTGATTCCGGAGCCGGCGGACCGGAGTCTAGCGTTGGGGCTGCGACTGATCGGCCTAGTCTATCTTGCCATCGGCATCTATGTGCTGTTTCGCCGTTGGACAGCTCCGCGCGCCACCCACTTCTACATGTTCTGCCTGGTCTCATTCGCCCTTTACGCGCTCAAGTATACCGGCGCGCTGGACGCCACGGGCCACTGGGACAAGCTGGACCAATGCGTATTCTGGTTCAATGTGCTGGCTGAATCCCTGCAACCGGCGCTATTTCTGCACTTTGCTCTCAGTTTCCCCGAAGAGCGGTTGAAAAAGATCAGCCGCAACTGGCTTTTGCCACTGATCTATATTCCCGGCTTGGCATTGTTTGGCCTGTGGCTCTATGCGATCAACTATTGGCAGGCCACAGCGCTGCTCAAGCACCGGCTGGAACAGGTGGGTACAGCCTACGACGCCATTTTCTACGTGCTGGCGGCCACGCTGTTCCTGCGCAGCTACAGCCGCGCCAACACGCCGCTGCTGCGCCAGCAGTTGAAGTGGCTCTATCGCGGCGCTCTTTTTGCCGTCGTCCCCTTCACGCTTTTTTATGCCATACCCTTTCTCCTTGACTGGAGCGTTTCCTCACGGCTGACTGATATAGCCGCGCTGTGCCTGGTCATCCTGCCGCTGACCTTCAGTTGGGCCATTGTGCGCTACCGGCTGATGGACACTGACCTGATCTTCAAGCGCGGGGTGGCTTACACGCTGGCCACAGGCCTGATCCTGGGAGCCTACTTCGGGCTGATTGCGTCAGCTGCCGGGCTGGCCCACTACCGGCTACCCGAACCTGTCCGGGACTGGGGCGAGGGCATCGCCATTGTGGTGGCGCTGGCCCTCTTTGAACCTCTCAAGCGCAGGATTCAAAGCTGGGTGGACCGGGTCTTCGACCGCCAGCGCTACGATTACCGCAAGGCGCTGGTGGAGTTCGGGCGCGGCCTCAGCTCGGAGACCGATCTCCATGCTCTGCTGGAGTCGATCGTCGAGAAGCTGCCAAATACATTGCTGGTGGCGCGCGTGGCGATCTTCATGGCCAATAACTATGAGGATCACGGCCGCCTGCGGCTGGCCGCCTCCCACGGCCTGACCGCCGAGGCCCTGGCCGCGCAGGAGAGCATGGAACTGGGCTTTCTGAACTTTGACCAGGCCACGGATCACACACATATCTTCCTGGAAAACGCGCAGCAGGCCGTACATCTGCCCGCCGGGCAGCAACGCACCGCGGCCCTGCTGGATCTGAATTACTATCTTCCCTGCCGCGTTGCTGCTGGCCAGATGCAGGCCGGCGAAACCGGTCCGAATGAGCCAGAGGCCACGCGCACCATCGCAGTGATCGGCCTGGGCCGCACCATCGGCGGCGACTTTCTCTCCAGCGAGGATGTGGAGCTGCTGGAATCGCTGGCCTCCTACATCGGCATCGCTTTGCAGAACGCCAGCCTCTACGCGCGACTGGAAGAAAAGATCGGCGAATTCGAGCGGCTCAAGGAATTCAACGAGAACATTGTCGAGTCGATCAACGTGGGCATCCTGGCCCTGGACCTGGACGACCACATCGAGAGCTGGAACGCACAGATGGAAGCCATGTATGCCCTGAGCCGCGCCGAGGCCATCGGCCAGGAGCTGAGCGCTGTCTTCCCGGCGGAGTTTATCGAGGCGCTGGAAGGCTTCCGCAACGAGCAGGGCGTCCATCATCTCTACAAGTTCCCGCTGACCACGCGCGCCGGCGAGCAGCGCACCGCCAACATCGCCATTGCGCCGCTGTTGTCGCGGGATTTTGTTTCGGTGGGCCGCATCATTCTGGTGGACGACATCACCGAGCGCGTCTCGCTGGAAACGCAACTGGCGCAGGCTGACAAGCTCAGCTCCATAGGATTGCTGGCCGCGGGAGTGGCACATGAGATCAACACGCCTCTGGCCGTTATCTCCTCGTATGCGCAGATGCTCGCCAAACAGTTAAAGGGCGACGCTCGCCTGGGCTCGGTGCTGGAAAAGATTACCCAGCAGAGCTTCCGCGCCGCCGAGATCGCCAACGGCCTGCTGAATTTCTCTCGCACGTCAACCACCGAGTTTCGCGACACCAACCTGAACCAGGTCATCCGCGACACGCTCTCCCTGCTCGATCACCAGTTCAAGACCGCTCAGATTGTCGTTAATCTGGAACTGGCAGAGGAACTGCCTCCCATCCACGGCAACTCCGGCAAGCTGCAGCAGGTATTTCTCAACCTGCTGCTGAACGCCAAGGAAGCCATGCCGGGAGGCGGCCGCCTGCGCCTGACCACGCTGTTCAACAGGCAAGACAAATACGTTGCCGCGCTGGTCAACGACTCCGGCTCCGGGATCTCTCCCGAACACCTGAAGCGCATCTACGATCCGTTTTTCACCACCAAAAACGTACCCCGCGGAGGCGACCGCCGCGGCACCGGCCTGGGGCTTTCCGTCTCCTACGGCATCATCCAGGAACACGCCGGCAAGATACATGTCGAGAGCGCCATCGGCGCCGGCACAACCTTCCACCTTGAGTTTCCCCTGTTGAGGACAAGTGTTCATGCCTGAGGTAGAAACGCTATTGAATCCATCCGCATCTGCTCCCGCCGGAGACTCCGGCGCAGTTGACAGCCAGACCCGCATCCTGGTCGTCGACGATGAAATTGCCATCCGCGAGTCGCTGGATGCGCTGCTCAAGCTCGAAGGGTACACCGCGAGAATGGCAGCCGATGGCGAAGAGGGACTGCGGATTATCGACCAGGAAAGCTTCGATCTGGTGCTGCTGGACCTGGCGCTGCCCGGCCAAAGCGGCCTGGAGCTTCTGCCCCAGATAAAGGAACGCCATCCCGATCTGCCGGTCATTATGATCACCGCCTACGGCTCGGTGGATAATGTTGTCGAGTCCATCCGCGCCGGCGCGGAAAACTTTATTCAGAAGCCCTGGGATAACGAAAAACTGCTGGCCGACATTCGCTCCGCCGTCGCCCGCCACAAAGCCGAAGAAGAGAACCTGCAACTCAAACGCACCCTCAAGCAGCGCTACAATTTCTCCAACATTGTGGGCAAGAGCGAAGTCATGCTGAAGGTCTTTGACCTGGTGGCGCAGGTGGCGCCCAGCCGGTCAACAATTCTGATTCAGGGCGAGAGTGGCACCGGCAAGGAGATGATCGCCAAGGCCATCCACGCCAACTCGCCGCGCAAAGATAAGCCCTTCGTCCCCATCAACACCGGCGCCATGCCCAGCGAGTTGCTGGAGTCCACGCTATTCGGCCACGTTAAAGGCGCCTTCACCTCGGCCATCGCCTCCAAGAAGGGCCTTTTCGAGGTGGCCAATGGCGGTACGCTCTTCATGGACGAGATTGCCACCATGGGTATGGACACCCAGGCCAAGATTTTGCGCGTGTTGCAGGATCGGCGCTTCATGCACCTGGGAGGCGTGCAGGAGATCCAGGTGGACGTGCGCATCATCGCCGCCACCAACATCGACCTGCACAAGGAAGTGCGCGAGGGCCGCTTCCGCGAAGACCTCTTCTACCGCCTCAACGTCATCTGCGTTGACCTGCCGCCGCTACGCTCGCGCCGCGAAGACATTCCCCTGCTGGCGCAGCACTTTCTTGACTTTTACGCCAACGAGAACAACCTCGCTCCACGCAAACTCTCCGCCGAAGCCCTGCGCGCCCTGGTCGATTACGCGTGGCCGGGGAACGTGCGGGAACTGGAAAACTCCATCGAACGCAGCGTGGTGCTTTCCTCGGGCCCGGTCATCGGCCCCGATCTGCTGCCCGGCCACATCACCGGCCGCAGCTTTCAGGACGCCCTGCTGGAACACAACCCTAACGCAACGCTCTTCGACATTCTGGAAGACATCGAGCGCCGCATCATCATCGAGAAGCTGGAGCACTGCAACTGGAACCAGACCGATGCCGCCGAGCAGTTCCACATCCCGCTCTCGACACTGAACCAGAAGATCAAGCGGCTGAATATCGAGATTCGCAAGAAGGGCAGGGAGTAACAAAGGCAGCTTACAGCTAACAGTTGTCAGCTAACAGCTGTGAGAGTTCAAGGGATGAGAAAGGGATTCCTGACCTGGAGAGTTCCGAATCGCTGACCGTGTTGGAGATCCTCGGTAAAAAGCAGGTCGCACCGTGCCTGGATGGCAGCCGAAACGATCAATGAGTCGTACCATGAAAGCCCGCTTTGGGCATGGAGTTGCAATGCATCCGCATATAGCGCCTGTGACGAATGCACGCCGAGCAATGGGCGGAAGACCATCCTAAGATATTGTTCGGCGTCCGCAGCTTGCATCGGTTGGGAGAAGCGTTTCAGAGCCACATTGAAAAATTCCTGCACGACCTGATAGCTGATGACGCCCTTCTGCGTTGTCAGAGCCTCGCGGATGAGTTGCACGGCTCGCTGGGCTTTCGCAACAGCGTTTTGATCGAAGGAATAAACGAAGATATTCGTATCCAGAAAGAATCTATCGCTCATTCAATTCGTCCCTGCTGAAATGCCTGCCCGCGTCAACGTGATGCAAGCGTTTCATCAGCGCATCGAAGCCTTGGGCGTCTCCCGCGCTCTGAGAAAATTGCGCCAGCCATTCACGGAAGGCATCGTTCAGGGTTCGGCGCTGCTCGCGCGCAATCAAGCGCGCCCGCTCAATCAGGTCCTCGTCGGCACTTAAGGTGATGTTCTTCATACGAAAATAGTGTACACGATTCTCGTGTATTTGGCAACGCAGCAACGTAAGTTCTTCCAGTATGCCCCTTTTCTAGCTACCTCTACCATTCCCCCGTCGTCAGGAACTCATGGATGGAGGCTGCGGCCTTGCGTCCCGCGCCCATGGCGAGGATGACCGTGGCGCCACCGGTGACGATGTCGCCGCCGGCAAAGACGCCGCGCTTGCTTGTGCGCATGGTTTCAGGTTCCAAAAGCGGAACACTTCGGCAAGCTCAGTGCAGGATTTGGGGCACTCGACTTCGATGACCCGCAAGATACCGACTATTCGCATTCAAACAGCGACCTGTCGAGGCCGGATTGACGAATGATGCTCAGGAGAGTGCCACGCATGAGTGGATTGTGGAGCGGAACGGGGACGGTAGTGGTTGTTCCCTCCTTTTGCAACTGCATAACTCGGTGACTGCCGCGCTGGCGCACGGCGACAAATCCGCGCTCTCCGAGTATCTTGCAGGCTTCAGCACCGGAGAGGACCCGCAGTTTACCCAACGGGCACCTCAACCTGAGTGACAAAGACCTCGCTGTGCAACCGCCGCGAAATTTCAGAAGAAGAGGCAGTCTCGAAGAAAAGCGTCAAGGCTTCAACGAGATTGGCGCGCGCCTCCTCAATCGTGGAACCCTGGCTAGCGATGTCTAAATCCGGGCACAAGGCGACAAAGCCATCGTCTTCTCGCGAAAGAATAGCCGTCATTTGGCGCGGTCTCTGCATATTCGGATTCTACGCCTTTTAAGACAGTCCGGAAAATCGCTTTCTACCACACACCCGTAGTCAGAAATTCGTGAATCGAGGCCGCGGCCTTGCGTCCCGCGCCCATGGCGAGGATGACTGTTGCGCCTCCGGTAACTATGTCGCCGCCGGCAAAGACGCCGCGTTTACTGGTGCGCATCGACTTCTCATCAGCGACGATATAGTTGTGCTTGTTGGTCTTCAGGTCCGGCGTAGTGCTCTGGATGAGGGGATTGGCAGTGGTGCCGACGCCGATGATGGCCACATGGGCGGGTAAAACGAATTCTGAACCCTTGATCGGGACCGGGCGGCGGCGTCCGCTTTCGTCCGGCTCGCTCAGTTCCATGCGCACGCAAACTGCGCCCATCAGCCAGCCCTTATCATCGCCGAGGAACTCGATGGGGTTGGTTAACATACGGAACTCGACGCCCTCTTCGCGGGCGTGCTTTACCTCTTCAGCGCGGGCCGGCATCTCGGCCTCAGAGCGGCGATAAACCAGCGTCGCCGTGCGCGCGCCCAGCCGCCGCGAGGTGCGTACCGCGTCCATGGCGGTGTTGCCTCCGCCCACCACGATCACGTCGCGATCACGGCAATCGAAAACCGGCTCATCGTACTCCTCGATCTGGTAGGCGCGCATCAGGTTGACGCGGGTAAGAAATTCGTTGGCCGAGTAGACGCCGTTGAAATGCTCTCCCTGAACGCCAAGGAAGACCGGAAGTCCCGCGCCGGTGGCCACAAAGACCGCATCGTAGTGCTCCACGGTCATCAGCTCGTCGAGAGTGACACTTTTGCCGACGACCACGTTGATCTCGAACTCGACGCCCATGCGGCGCAGGTTGTCCACCTCGCCACGCACGATGGCTTTGGGCAGGCGAAACTCCGGAATGCCGTAGACCAGCACACCGCCCAACTCGTGCAGAGCC
>Ga0209039_10003226_pt1 | contig 12928 bp, 7 predicted proteins | sample BogFormECP12_OM1_FD_188238 | JGI IMG/M metagenome (GOLD analysis project Ga0209039, IMG submission 188238) | Bog forest soil microbial communities from Calvert Island, British Columbia, Canada - ECP12_OM1 (SPAdes) (version 2) | ecosystem: Environmental > Aquatic > Freshwater > Wetlands > Bog ...
CAACACGAATCGCACAAAATTTTTTTTAGAGGGACACAAAAATACGAATTCCACTAGCATCACGGCTAAATCACCAATAACACAAAGTCACAATACAAGTTCACAAAAACACCAAGGGCACGGCTATTAATACCCAAAAGAGTTCCGCGAAAAACCGAACCGCACCAAAACGATACCCAAAAGAACCATGGCCCAGAGTTCCACGTTAAGACAATTTGATAATTATCGGGTTAGCTGGACTTGTAATCCTTTTTGTTGTATCATTTTTGTGTCCATTCGTTTTTTCGCGGAACTCTTTAGTGTATTAATAGCCGTGCCCTTGGTGCTTTAGTGAGCTTGAATAGAGCCTTAGTGCAATTCGTGATTTAGCCGTGAAGCTAGTGGCCTTTGTAGTTTTGTGTCCCTCTAAAAAAGTTTTGTGCGATTCGTGTTGGGAAACCGAGGAATTGTACGTATATCTCCTAAAAACGCGAAAGAGCCAAAAGAATAAAAAGCAAGTGACATAATGTCACTTGACGTTAGGTTCTACTCAACGAGAACAGCGTTAACTTCGCCCTGCTGGCCAGGCCTGCTCGTGATCCTGGCCTTGCCCAGTGCGGTCATAACGACTGCTCCCTTGGTGAGGATGTTACGCCGGATATAGTTCTTGTTTGCGGGGTTCTCGACCTCGGTGGTCATGGTGGTCTTCTGGGTCTTCCCTGACTTCGGGTCGGTGACGTTTACGACGTTTTCCCTCATAACCTTGACCTTGGTGCCGTTGCCCATGACTTGAACGACTTTCCTGTTGGTCGGGCCGATGATCGGGTGTACGATTTCGGTGCCCATCTCAAACTTACGCTTGCCGCGGTTCGAAATGAGCCTGCCGCCGGTGGCCTTTCTTACGGATTTTCCATGATAATTCATTTTAATGCCTCAATGAGATTTACGTTATACAGCTTAGATGCAGTATCCCTGCTGCAGTCTATCCGTTTAATATATGAAAGTTGTATAAATAGGTATTGCACGAAACAATGGCAGGATTTCGGCGGATTATGCTTTTCTTCCCGCGTGCTTAACATTATCCCTGCTTATGGAATACGGACACAAGTACGAACAAATTCCGGTCGAGCCGGGCAATAAAGCTCCGGACTTCAGGCTGAAGGATGAGGACGGACACGAGATCAAGCTCTATGACTTTATTAATGATTGTAGCGTCGTTCTGGTATTCATCCGTGCGACGAAAGATGCACACACGGGAGAGCAGGTGGACTTCCTTAAGGATAGCTACCAGCGCATCCGGTATCACTGCGCAGACGTGCTGGCCGTTTCCAGCGGCAGCGTCCAATTCAATAAAGAGCTGGCCGAAAGCCACAGGCTGCCCTTCCATATCCTGAGCGACGAAGACTGCTCCGTCCTGAAGCGATACGATGTTTACAATGAAGTCGATAAGCTGATCGGCCCCTGCGTATTTATCCTGAACAGCGCCGGCTTGATCACATATATGTATAACGGCAAAAACCCCGAGGATATCGTTGAGGAAGCCGACATCGTCCACGTGCTCCACGAGCTGATGGAAAACGGCGGCTATGTCGTCTATGGCGGGGTCGCCGAGAGGAATTTTTAAAGTTTATTTACGCGGCCGATATGATTTTATCGTGATAGGCCCTTATTAGGAACAATGTTGACGCTGGGGCTTTACAACACGTACGATAAGAACAAGGTCGTCGAAGCACATTACCGGGGCATAGCCCGGGGCGCTCCCATTGCCTATGCCTATGGCTTCAACCTGGCCCTGGTCGGCTTTCCCTACGAGTTCGGGGAGCAGGAGCTCGTGGAGTTCGTCAAGGATAACACGACCATAGGCGCATCGGGCCTGTACCTACAGAAGCTCTATGACGAAAAAAGGCTCTTTGTCATGGATATCCCGGAAAGAGGCTTTCCTGCGCATTTCGGCCACCTGGTCGTGACCACGTCCCGCCCTGAAAAGAAAAAGAACGTCAGCGCCGACACCATCGCTGATATGATGGCGAAGAACAGGCCGCTCTTGATCTTGATAGGCCTCGGGCGGAAAGGGCTGCCGAAGGTATATTTTGATATGTCCCGGTATCAGCTTGACATTACCGACGGGAAAGGCATCTCGCTGGAGACCTGCACGGCGATCGGGGCCATCGCGGCGAAGCTTTCAACGGTGGCGGAATATAAAAAAGCTGTGGAGAAGTCCTGAGGATATTAGGGGTTTAGTTTTTTACACTGATCGGTATTTTTTCCAGAGGTCTCGCCTCGATCTCCAATTGTTTACAGATGTCCATGATCCTTTCGCTGGCGGTGTATAGCGTGGCGCCGGTCTCCCGTGCCAGTTGTAGAGCCATGGCGTCAAAGGCCTGTAGGCCGTAATCCTTTTCCAGGCGCCTCATCTCCCCGATATTTTTTATCGTCTTCATTTTGATCCTGTCGACGCCTTCGATCTCGAAGATGGCCTCGTCCGGCCGGATCGTCTTACCCGGAAGTTCAGACAACCAATCTTTATCCTGCCGGCTTAGCGCGTACAAAGCGGACGAGTCATAGATGACCGGCTTTCGCCCCAGATAAACGATGATAGCATACAACAGTATGAGAAGGACGGCCAGCGCCGCCAGCAGCATGAGCCAGTTGGCCCCGCTCGTGAGCAATGTCGTCATATCCACGGGCAGGATCTCATGGGCGATCAGTACCTGGGCAAAGGCGATGCCTCGCAAGCCCCAGGAATTGTAATGCTCGGCCCTCAGGTAATATTGACCGTTCATTTGAGGCACATTCCAGATGAGATCCGACATGTTCCCGATCACATCTGACTGGCCAAGCTTGACCCAGGTCTTATTGTCCGTCGAGCCATAGTAGACGACATATCCGGGATCGGCGGATGGGGGTACTGAGGTCTCGATATCGGTGGTGTTATTGGTGATCACGTCGCCGACGCCGGGCGATATGAATACGATGTCCCGCTCGGTGACCGGCGATGGGGTCGGCGTGGGCTGTGTCGTGGGATTCCAGACATAGGGATTATTATTTGACTGCGGTTGTGACGTGGCGGCCGGCGGTGTAGGGGTCGACGCAGTAACAGTAACGGTAAACGGCTCGGTCATGGCCGATACCTGTGAATCCTGCTCCAGCGTATAGGGAAGTGAGTATGAGATGGAGATGAAATATACTGGTACCTGGTCGAAATGGTCGATCAGGGATGTTTTCCAGGTGCAGCCGGGGCTGAGTAATACGTCAGGCGCATAGGAAGCGATACGGACCGTGTCGAAGGGTGTGTTAACATCCGAGCGGTTAATGAAAACACTATCCAGGCTCATGATAAAATCGCTATCATCCGGTACGATAGCATCTACGCCCCACGTATCTACGGTATTATGGGCTTTTTGTATGGTGAAGGATGTGTTGGTGCTGCCTGAAAAGCCCGGAGCACCGCCAGTAAGAGACGCGCCATAATCGTACTTGATATAGGCCTCGGGGAAGTATAAGCTTGAAGGGGGCGTCACATTGAACGCTATGGCCAGGTGTTTTTTATCGCCCGGCGCGAGATCACCCAGGGCCCAGGTGACCGTATCATTTATACAAAGTGTGCCGCCATCGTATGCCGTCCAGGCGATACTCAGGTTGGATAAGATCGATTTTTGATAAACAAAGCCCGTGATGTTCGCGTCTCCAACGTTCTCGATCTCGACGCACAGCCGGATCTGTTGCTGGGCCCCCTGCGTTAGCGATGACGGGACGATGGTCTCTTTAACCGTTAATGGGATGTGAATGTCACCGTGGGCCAATGAATAGTCGACGGAATAGTTGGACGTCGGGTCGATACTACCGAAAAAAACCTGCGAGCTATTCCATAAGCTAATGCTCACACCTGACAAAGGAGATGTCGGGGCCGGATTGCCTACGATCAGCGATCCGTTACCGATGTCATAGGTGACGCTGCTGTTATTATGGTATATGACGCCGCTTATCTGCTCGGACACATTTAGTGAAGGCTCATAGCCCGCTGCACTGGCGCAAGCAATGAAGAATGCTGAAATTAAAAGCATGGCAATGAGAGCCGGAAAAATACGCCTAAACGTATGGATCGACCCCCACGACGGTCATGTTCGAGAGCTTATAGTCGCCCACGCCCTGGGCCGTGTATGTGATCGTGACAACCCCATTCGCCGCTATGGTGAACGGTCCGAATGTGTTTATGGTACCTTGTAATATACCATTATTAACGACAGTGGACGTGCGATTCTGGCTAAATCCGCCGACGGTAAAGTCGCCGGCAAAGAAGTCATAGGCGTGTACGCCGATCACCGTGTGATTATTCAGGTTCGTCAGATTAATGGTTACCAGGAAGCTTGAGCCGCCGGTGGAGTTGTAGGTCTTGATTACCGATACGTTGATCGGATATGTGATGCCTAAGGACGTCGACATGTTGTTTTTCACGCCGTTCGACTCGTTAGCCGTCACCAGGATGTTATATGTCCCCGTGTCCAGGATCGTACTCAAGGATATGTTCCGCTCGAACTGCTCCCATAAGCTTGGGGAGGAGTTGTCCGTCGTGCTGCTATTCATGGAGATCGGGCCGATGGCGATCGTCCCGTTACCGTATAGCATCGTGAGATTTACGCCGCTGATATCGAATGAGCCGAAGGGGTCGGTCACGTTGGCGATGACTTTAACCGTCGAGGGCGGCGTCGATGCGGTAGTAACGTTACCCCCGGAATCGTACATAATGATACTCTGGACGTTGATATAGCTCAACGTATCCATGTCGATCCGGGAAGGATATGCGGCAGACTGGTTTATTGTAAGGGTATTATCGTCCAGGTTAGTAATATTCAGGAATAGCTTGTTTCCCCGCGGGATGGTAACGTTGTACGTGTTCAGGGACACGTTGAAATTCAGCGTGGTCCTCGTATTGGCCGTTACCGTCGCATTGTAGACGATGGTCCCGATAACGGTCGATGAAGTATTATTCGAAGAGATCAGACTGACACTCATATTCACGCTGGTATCGCCGCTTGTTGCGTACAGTGTCAGCGCGGGGTCGTCGAGGATGTCGAAGTCCCGGGCGAATGCCGGCGTCTGGTTCCAGGTATAATTTTTATTGGCGGCCATAGTCGTATGGTCATTGACAGAATTGTTCATGGAGGTATTCATGAACTGGGTGCCGTTGTCGTGCAAATAGAGCGTCTTGACCACGGATGTCGTCGATATAAGCAGGGTGTCCGTGACCATCGACGTGATCGACGTATTCTGCGATGACCGGCCCGTCACGTTGATGAAGTAGACATCCATCGGGTTCACGTAGGAAGGCACGGTTACCTGCACAACTAAGTCCGTACTTCCCGGGGCCGACAGATTACCCGTATCGGGTATACCATCATTATCCGTATCGGGGAGAGGCGTAATCCCGTCTGCTTTAAATAGCTTGATGGTCCAGCCCGCCGGGCCCACAGTCGTTATGTCGACGACGTCGGTCCGGTAGGCATTCAGGTTCGTGACCGTGTGTTTGAAGCTGACCACGGCGCCCGGTACTGCTATCCTGGTGCTGTTCGGGTATATTAAAATGGCAGTGGTATTGGATATCAGCGTGATCGAAATGTTCTTACGATTAATGACGCCGTTGGACTCGTAGCCCGTTATGTTGACGCCATATACACCCGGGGTCAGCCCGCTGGCGAGATTATAGGAATAATTATAAAGCTTCCACAGGGCCCTCTTAGTGATGTCAGTCAGGTTGAGGGTCATGGTCTGGTTATTGACCAGGACGGTGCCGTTTGGCGCCGTGATCGTGATGGTGGAGCTAGCAATGTCGTAAGCGCCGATCGGGTCCGAGACATTTGCGGTCACGTTTAATGTATCACCGGGATTAAAGATGGAAGACGATACCGTACCATTGTAGGTGTTTATGGCGCCGACGTGGACATAGGTCGGTGTTTTTACATCGACCCTGCTCCGGTATACATTAGTATACCATACGTTGAAAGCGGTCGTCTGCTGGTTATCGATCTTAACTATAAGATAGGAGCCAGCGGGTATAGTAACATTACTATTGGCCTGCACGATAGTATAATTGAATAAAGAAGGCGTGGTCTGGCTTGTCGATACCGGTATTGTGGATGTGTTCATGCCGATCTGGACCGAGTTACCGATACCATTCGTGTAAAATAATGTAAGGGTAATGGGCATGGCTGTGGTCGTAGTGTAATAGATAGGCACGCTAATGTTGCCCGAGATCAGGAAGTTACTCGCAAATGCCGGCACCTGGGCCCACATCGAGAAGATCGACGTGATGGAAGTACTGCCTGTCGAGGCCGACTCGGGAGTTGTATTAAGGATTAAGTTATGCAGGTAGAAAGTTTTATTTGCCATTGCCGCCTGCGGCGTATCAGTAAGAAGGGTCGCCGAGGAGTTCGCCAACGGTTGGCCGGAAGGATATGCGGTCAGCGTTACCGTATCAAGGATGCCGGTATCGGCCGTGGCGGGAACGAGCTTTTGCAGCACAAGCGACGCGTTCGAAGATGCGGGTACGATGATCGATGGCAGCCCGGTGGACGCGTCTTTATAGGATGCATTGACCCAGTCCCATATGCCATCGCCCGTCGTATCCGTGGCTATCAGTATGGACGTGTTATTAAAGTATAAATTCGATGCCCATCCGGCGGAGGACGACGACAGGTTCAGATCAAAGGTACGCTGTGCCCCCATGTTCGAAAGGTTAAGGGGGAAGAGCACGTTATCGCCCGGGTTCGCATGGATCCACTGGCCGGGATAGAGTGAAAAGTTCTGAACGTAAACCGTTATGCTCTTCATGTCATTCGAACTATTCTGGTCGATATATACCCCGTTGGAGTTTGTAAGTTTTGTAAATACACTGATGTTATATGTGCCGGACGGGACCCCGGACAGGTTCCAGTTAAAGCTAACGGGGGCCATTTCCTGGTACGGCACCGAGAGGGATACGATCGTTGAAGTGTTATAGACGATACCACCGCTCGCATTTTGTATCTGCAGGAACACGGTCGGCGATTGGTCCGTTACCCCCAGGTCCATGGCGGTGGCATTAATGGCCATAACGGGTGTAGTTAAAGAGTCGAGACTAGTCCCATTCGATGGGCTGTCGATCGACCTAATGCCCACGTCGAATACATTGTGATTAATGGCATAATTGAGTGTATTCAAAAAGGTACTGTTATTTTGGCCAACCGCCCATATCACGGGGACTACCCAGGTCGTGCCCTTTGTTAACGTACCGTAGTCCCATGCGAGGGCCATGCCACCATCGATGCCATTTGTGCTTGTGCCATTTTGCAAATTATCCGCAGCTATATGCTGCCACATGGTACCATACTGGCTCACATCATGCTTGGAACTCACAAGCGTCGAGCGATATCCACCCGTTTGTATCGCATTCGGGTTCCCGTTATTATAATGGCCAAAGACTGTATCGTTCACCGCATCATAGTAATCATCATCGTCCGAATACTGGCCATTGAAGTTGAAATCGCACCCCTGGTAAAACCTAAAGCTACTGATATCGCTTCCGCCGGTATTAGTTATGTAATAGACCGTGGCGAACCAGAGATTATTGTTCCTGATGATCGTCTTATGAGTAATATTGACGATCGACGGTCCGCCCGCAGGCGTTACATAATTGGATAGGACAACGCTCTCGACGGAGCCGTCGGGCACGGTATTGAACCCTACGATGACGGGCTGGCCCACATCCGTATACTTGTAATTGGCGTTGCTATATGTAGGATAATACGTTCCGTCATCGCCGAACATCATAAGATTATTATTTTTGACATTATTATTTTGATACATTCTTACGGCAGTTTTCGACCCCGCATCCCCATCGATATTATTAGCATAGCCATTATCACCCGTTCGCCCAAGGTGATCGTTGCCGGATATGACTGCATTGGAATCCGTCTGATTGAACGGGTAGATGATGGCGGAGAGCTGGCCACCGTAAATGACATTTACCGCGAGCGAGTTGCTGGCTGCCGGCGGCAGAAGGGTAATATCATAGCCATTGATGGGGTCGTCATAGAAATATAGTGTCCCATTATCAACATACCAGTTGACGTCGTTTTTAACTATCTCTCCAGTCGAGCGATCAATGCTAACATTATTCTGGATAACTGAGCCGTCGGCCCTGGTTATCTTTGCAACACTGTATCCGGCGGGAATATTCGTGGACATCCGGTACCAGTAGCCGTCTACTTTATCATTCAGGGAGAGGTGGATGCTCGTACCATTGGCATTCATCGTAGCGATCGTGGTCGCTTTCGAAATATCACTGGTAAGATTGTACTGTCGGGCAACGGAATCGATGTTGCTGCTGTTGACCGGTATAAGGACTTCGATCTTCCGGTCTTCCGCCCTCGCCGCAGGAAGTTGAGAAGAGCTCGACTGGTTTTCAGTGGTTAATACCTTTATGTTTTTTACCGCCATCCCTTTTATCGCCGGGGCTCCTTTGGCGATGTTCGCAGCCATATCTGACGTCGTTGCGTTCACGTCCGCCCGCAGCACGATAGCTTTCTGGACGGGATCATAGGCGGCATACTGTATGCGTAGGCCATTATCTGCGCCTGCGGCCATGGACACGTTAAAATTAGCGACCGTAGAATTATAGGTGCCATTCTCGTTTACATAGGCGATTACCGTATAATTGCCCAAAATAACGGCTTTATCCAGGCTATAGTTACAGGCATAGGTGTAATTATCGATATTCTGTAAAGCGGGATATGCCGTATTATTAGCCGGGTCCTTTACAAGAACGTCCGGTATACCGGCATTCGTCGTAACGGTTATACACACCTGTTCGGATGGCAGGTAGTCTTTCTTCGATAAGTTGAGGTATAAGTATAAAGGCTGCGACACGGCCGTCTGGTTATCCGGCATTACTGTGGCGGAGGGGACCGGGGTGACTGAGACCTGGCGCGTGGTCACCTCGAACGTATCTTCAGCGTATGAGCCGGTGGCCGTATCTGTCGCCTTTACTGTATAATTATCTAAGATGATGCTATTATTCAATGTATATTCTGCCATAAAGGCGCTATCATTAACGATGACCACGGCGAGGCTGTAAATGGTGCCCGAAGGATCGATCACTTCCGCCTGAGGCGCCGTGGCATTGAAAATATAGATCCTGACCGTATCGTTGGGATAATAAGTATGGTTATCGAGCGCAAGCGCCAATGGACCCAATGTCGTATTGTTCGCCGGTGCCGAGGAATTATAGGGTATGGGAGTCGGTGTCGGCGAGATATCCGGCATGTTAACGGTTCCATTATCGGGCACCAGAGAAGTTGAATTATTCGTAGATGCCCCAGGCTGAACAGTACTCTGGTCATCCGCCGTCACTCCGGAGACTCCCAGCAGACTGGTAACAATAAGTATAGCTATTAACAGCGATAGGACATTTTTAGCTTGCATTGAATTGAGCCCCCGCCTTCTTCAAGGCTTTTTAGGCCCTTTAACAGGCCTCGTATACGTCCATACTACCCAAATCAGGCAAATGATGATGATGATGCCCCACAATAGCATGCTCCCATTGATCGGCAGTATCGGCAGCGGCAATATCGAGTATTCAAACCCGGCGCTCCAAGAGTCCATCCCGAGCTGGGACTTTTCCCAGACATAGGTGGAACCGTTGATCGAGGGCGATTGGCTCGAATACGTGACGTGGCCATTGTCGATGTTGGCTTCAACCACTGCTTTTTCTACGGGAATGCTTGATGAGGTGAACGGGTATTGGACCGTATTGAAGAGTAGTCCTTTATCTACGATATCGGGCGAATCATATTCGAGTACGACAGTTAGGCTCTGGCCTGCCCCGATGGGCACCCAGGCACCGTACTGAATCACCGTCGAATTGTTGACCTCGCTGACCTTGACATCGTTGATCGCCGTCCCATCGCCCATATGCGCTGTAACGTTCGTGACATTCACGGCCTTTACCGAACTAGTAAAGGGTATATCGATCGGACCGATCTTATCCGGCGATTCTTTTTGTAGCGTGAGCGTGATGATGCCGGGGACGACGGATTGATTTATTTCGTTCTCGATGGTCAAAGTCCTGGTAACATGAGTCGTAGCTCCGATATCCAGGTGGACTTTGTCCTCCTTGAAGACCTCTACGATAACAAGCGGCTGGCTTGCAGCATGAGCGGCCGGAAGTGAAGCGAATAAAACGGCACAAAATACTGCCAAAACAATTAATGCATTGGTAAATTTAAATAAACGGCCTGACATCTACTGCATCCCCTCTAGAAAAAGCCCTGATGGTTTAAATATATTATGATAAAGGGGATGATATCCCCCTTATCATCGGGGCCTTTCGGTTTTATCTAAAACCTTCTTCGGTATGTGCCGAACATGCCGACGACAACCAGGGCGAATGCGCCGAGAGCTGCGAGGGACTCAAAGTTCGCGTTCACCATTGAAGCGGCGTTCTGCAGGCTGGGCGTTGTTAACACATTTGTCGACTGTGCAGGGTCAACGCCTACCACCCATACCTGGGATAGTGCGTAATTAGCCGGACCTGTTAGCTTATAGGTCTGGGTAATTCCCGCGGAATTTGCAGCTATCGTTCCTTCATCCCAATAATACCCGTATCCATTGATTGGGGTACTGACACTAGTACCTGTATAACCATTCACAGGAACGTGGTTAAATGAAGTTGGGCTGCCAGTACTGGCGGTAGGGCTGTTATACCATGCCTGTGGCACTATATCGTATACGAATACATCTGGAGATATAAGAGTCCCTGTATTTTTAACTGCTATCGTCACATCGAATGTTCCGGGACTCCCGGACTCTTCCGCCACTGTCTTAGTTACTTCTATCTGGTAGCCATTCAAAATCCAGATCGATTGCACCATCGTAACCAATCCGTTCGTGGACGTATAGGTTCTCTGTATTTGTGCATTAGCACCAGAACCATCATCTGCAATGGTTAAGATTGGGTTGAGGAAACCGGCAGGAACGTACGCTGGGTTTTCTGTAATCGTTGGGCCGACCCATTTGCCACCTGGAGAAATCGTGCCAGGAAGAGCCGGGTTGCCAGTTACGATCGTTTTCTGGTCCTGCGGGGTACCAGCTACTGCGCCCGCCTGAATATACCAATAATTCACTGAGTTCAAGGTGAAATCAACCGTATCGCCGGACGTTGGCTGATTATTCATTACCTGCGGTGTAAACTGATATCCCGTACCAGGTACATACGTCTTGATCATGTCAACGCCAACATTTTGAGTGGTCGCCGTAGGGCTACCCGAAACTGTTACGCCCGACGCTGTCTGGGAGCCACCGTTTATTTGATAGGCGACTGTAGCCTGGGCCATACTATATTGGGTTAAAGCATTCGCGCTTGTTAAAGCTCCGGCATTAGTTAATGCTGCAGTATATGTAGCCGTGATGGGCGAAGCACCGTGGGCTAAGCCACCTGATGTCCAGGTCACGGTGTTAGAGGCTACAGTATCGGTTCCCGAAAGCGTCGTACCTGCAGTGAATGTCCATGGAGCCGGGCTAAGGGTATTGCTCACCGATACCGTTAATGGGCTTATTGTACAGGAACCGCTGGTCGTCTCATCCTTGGTCAAAGTCATAGTTACTACGGTTTGAGAGCTTGGATCGTTAATTTTTTGTGGTATTTTATAATTGCTATAGGACTCGGTAAGATCTACGGGCAATTTAGCAGCGTTAGGGTCAACAGTATATGTTAGGGTAATAGACGCGCCATGGCCCAATTTCGGGATATGGACCAGGATATTGCTACCGCTTGGTGTAACTTGTGCTGAACCCACCGGGGATGCTGCCCAGCTTGCGGCGAGAGTGGAACCCTGCAGAAAGCTCATCGACACATCATAAAGGTCGGTAGAAGCAAGGTTGTTTGTAATCGTAACGGTGCCTGCACCAGTTAAACCACCCTGCGCTGCTGTACCTACACCGGTCGCAGATGGCGCGTATGTGTCTGCTCTAGTCATTGTCTCCGTAATGCCAATGCTAAGCGTTTTTACTGGAGCTGCGCTCACGGGCGTTACAGGGAGGAGCGCTACAAGAAGCGTTCCTATAATTAATATTTGTAGTAAATAACTAGGTATTTTTCTCGTCTGAATAGTAAAGGCCCCCTTGAACCTTTAGCTTATATGAGCTATAACCGATAGCCATCGGTCTAATTAGGCATTCGGTCAATACATAAGTCCACAGTATACTATATAATCGTTTCTCTGTATGTGAAATTATGTTCTATTTTCACGAAATTATAAAATTAAAAAAGCCCCTATGTAGAATAAATAATCGATAATTGAATAACTTTTCGACAATTTATTTCATATAATGTTTTAATATTTTTGATTATAATTTCACACGATTAGACAAAATGTGAAAAAAATTATCACTTTTGAGAATTTGAGTCAAAAACTTAAAAAATTTATTCGTTTAATATGACCGCGCCGCAAGCACTATCTTTTCAGCAGGCTTGCCGCAAACGGGGCAAACGCCGGAGCCTTTCATGCCCTGTGGCTCCCCAAGCAGCTTGCCGCCCGTAGCATTCTCGATCTCCAGGCCGCAGGCCTTTTCGCCGCACCAGTGAAGACGCACGAACCCGAGGTCTATGCTACCTTTTGCCTCCTCGAGCGTACTGCAGTCCTTGATGTGGGAGTTCATGAAGCCTGTGGCCTTGTTTAATAGTTCGGCCTGGAAGTCCATGATCTTGCCCATGAGCGTGGTCGGCAGGCCGTCCATCGGGATAGATTCTTTCTTGCCGTCCCTGCGCACTAGCATGACCGCGTTGTTCTTTAGGTCCCTGGGGCCGATCTCGATACGGAAGGGCACGCCTTTCATTTCCCACTTATAGTATTTGGCACCGGGCCGCTCGTTCGAGTCGTCCAGGGCCGCAACGATGCCCGACTCGTTCAGGATC
>Ga0209039_10003228_pt1 | contig 12922 bp, 13 predicted proteins | sample BogFormECP12_OM1_FD_188238 | JGI IMG/M metagenome (GOLD analysis project Ga0209039, IMG submission 188238) | Bog forest soil microbial communities from Calvert Island, British Columbia, Canada - ECP12_OM1 (SPAdes) (version 2) | ecosystem: Environmental > Aquatic > Freshwater > Wetlands > Bog ...
TATAACAGCGCCGTGATGTCTCCAACAGACGTCCTCCCGCTCATTGATTCCCCGGCGCGTTTCTATTGACCTTAAAACTGTTGCCCGGAGTCCGGACCCGTCAACGGGGCTCGGCTTACTGCCTTCGTGCTCCGGCCGAATGTGAGGTAGGCCGTGTGCCCGACCATGATGTTCGATGGTCTGGTCATCCCGACCCGCGCCTCGAGGTGCCTCAGGAGGATCTCCACCGTCTCGACGGCCACGAACCCCTCCTCCTTCATTTTGGCCACGAGCCTCTCGGCCTGGTTTGTCGTAGGGGTGATTGCAGCCATGGGCGCAGATGGCTTGAGGCACTCTCTGATGCTGCGCACGACCTCCCACGGGTCCCCCACGTCGAGGATGGCGGCGTCGAGGCCGGTCTCTCCGAATCCTTTCCGTGAATCACCGATCTTGAAAGTGACGTACTCCGAGAGGCCAAGCTTCGCGACGTTCTTTCGTGCCACCTCCTGGAACTCGGGGTTGATGTCGTAGGTGTACACCATCCCTCCGGGCTGGACCAGATAGGCTACCATCGCCGTCGTCGCCCCACTTCCTGTGCCGGTCTCGACCACCCTTGAACCCGAATGCAGGCCGAGCTTGACGACAATCAGGCCGAGGTCTTTCGGATAGATGACCTGGGTCTTCCTGGCGGCTTTCATCACGAGGTCCTCTATGGTAGGCTTCAGAATCGTGAGCTCGTCCCCGAGGGTGGTCGTCACCGTCCTCCCGAACTCGGTCCCGACGAGAGCCGCGACGTCGAGTATTCCGAGGTGGGTGTGCAACTTCGGAGTGTCACGGGGTCTGACGAGCCACCTCCGCCTCCTGTCGCGGTAGACCAGCACGAGGGACTCCTGGGTGATGGTCTCCCCGACCAGGATCGACCTCGGAGCCTCCTCCTGAACCTTCTCCATTACGCTCTCCACCAGTCGTAGCGTAGGAACTCCACCGACTTCCTCTGCTCGTCCGGGATGGCTATGATGAACTGTTTCCTGACGGTGGTGGCCAGCCTCCCTGACCGCACCATTGAAGTGGCCGTCATGGTGGAACCGTGGCTCGCAACTTGGACGATGTATGGGGCGTGGTCAATCCCAGGGCCGTGCTCGTAGACGGCGAAGTCCGAGCCGAACTTGATTCCGGGGGTGACGACGTAGCCCGCCTCCCTCAGCTTCCGGTAGACCAGAAACTTCTCGGCGAAGTCCGTGTAGGACGACGCACAGGTCTCGTGGAGCTGCTTCGGAGTGAGCTCCTTCCCTGAGGTGTCCTCGACGTCAAGTAGTTTCTTCGTGGCAAGATAGTACCCTTCCATCAGGTCGAGGACTAGGGGGGCGTCGAACTCGAAGTCTTTCGGTTTGGGGATCCCAAGCGGCTTGCCATAGTAGCCTTCCTTGAAGAGTCGCCGCGACTCCTCAATATCCCACACTACTACCCTGTTCTCAAAGAGCCTGCCGCGCGCCTTCGGCCTCGGCAAGGTTACAACCCCAGTGCCAGGATTGTGCTGGCGTCAGAGGCGTCCAGCATGGCGTCAGCGCAGTTCTCTATGGCCTCGAGCAGCTCCTTGACCAGGATCAGCTCCTTTACGTTGCTGGCTGTCTTCATGACCATTGCCACGAACTCCCTGTACTTGTTGTCGATGGACCCCTCGGTCTGTTGCACAAGGGCTGACATCTGAATCGACTGCTCCGGGTTAATCGAAAGAGCCCTGACACTTTCGTTGAGCTTGGAGATCCCGTCGATCAGCAGGCCGAGAAGCTCCGTGATAGCCTCCCTGTACTTCTTGTTCTTGGCAGAGCTTCTGGGGAGCTGGGACATCTTGAACGCAACCCCGTTTATGTGGCCGAAGATGTCTTCCACCGAAAATGCGGCCCGCAGCACATCTTCGCGGTTTACAAGAAGCGTTCCAACCTGAGAAAGCTCCCTGATCAGTGCGCTCCTGAGGGTAACGACATCCATCTCTGCCTGCTTCACCTTCTGCATCGAGGACGCGACTTGGTTCTTGTCTCCCTTTGACAAGGCGCTGAATTCGTCAAGGAGCACACGGGTGGCGTCGAGGACCCGCCGCATCTCGTCCTGCAGAACAATCACAGTCCTCCTCCGGGCCTGAGTTTCTCCTTCATTTCCTGACAAGATATGACCCCCGCTAGACCTTCAAATGGTCAGAATATAAGACTGGGGCGATGAATTGCAATAATCTTGATTTCACTCGGTGTTTGCTGCTAGTTTCCTGCGTTTTGGAGCTTATTTCTTGTCGGTTTCCTTGGCGTATTCTCTGAGAGGCGCGAGGAGGCTCGTGAATTCCATCGGGAAGATGTACTTTGTCGACGGGCTTGCGCCGAGGGCTTTGAGGGTGTCGAGGTACTGGAGGACCATCGTCTTCGAGTCGATCCCCTTGGCCGCCCCGAAAATCTGGTTAAGAGCCCCCGCATAGCCTTCCGCCCTGAGGATTGAGGCCTGCTTGTCCCCTTCCGCCCTCAGGATGTTCGACTTCTTCTCTCCTTCCGCCACCAGTATGGATGCTTCTCTCTTTCCGTCCGCTTCAGTGACTGTGGCTCTTCGTGTCCTTTCTGCAGACATCTGTCTTACCATTGCCTCTTGGACGTCCTGAGGCGGCCTGATCTCTCGGATCTCGACGTTGGTCACCTTGATCCCCCAGCGCTCTGTGACCTCGTCCAACTTCGTCCTCAGGACCTGGTTGATCTGCTCCCTTTTGGCGAGGAGTTCGTCGAGCGGGATGTCGCCAACCACGGCCCTTAGCGTGGTGGTGGCGATGCCGATCGAAGCGCCCTCAAAGTTCTGCACCTGTACGACGCTCTGGGTGGCCTCGGTGACCTTGTAGTAGATCAGGAAGTCGATATCTGTCGGAGCGTTGTCCTTGGTGATGCAGGTCTGGTGCGGGACTTCGAGATACCTCTCCCTGAGGTCGATCTTGATCATTCTGTTGATTATGGGGGCGATGAAGACGACCCCTGGGCCCCTCGCGCCCATGAGCCTCCCCAGCCGGAACTGGACGAGCCTCTCGTATTCTCTGATTATCTTTACAGACATCGCAATGAGCACGATGACTATGATGACTACCAGCCCATAGATTGCGAAATTGATGAGGTCCCCGGTCGTCTGCAGCGGGATTACGTCAAGAGGAGTCATTTTGCCACCTTCTCTACGACGAGCTCATTACCACTGACCGCTTTAACTCTTACCGAGTCTCCGCGCTTCAGTTCGTCCGAAGAGAGTACGCTCCACTGCTCCGACGCTATCAGCGCTACTCCCTTCCCTCCAGCCTTCAGATCCGACTGCATCGTCCCGTCCCTTCCGATAAGATTTGCCGGGTCGTTGACTTTCGGGCGTCTCCTCATCGCCTCCCTGATACTCCTCAGGTACAGACTCCCGACCACAATGGCAGCCCCGAGTCCCACGAGAAGGCCGTAGGTGATGTCAGGGATCCCTGAGAATAGGGCCCCGGGGAGTGTCGGCCCAGGCCCGCTTTGAGCCGCTGCGGGTGGGAGCTGGAAGACCAAGAAGAAGCCAACCACGAAAATCACGACACCTACGACGGCGCTCAGCCCGTGCTGTGTCTTCACTTCTAGGAACATAAAGCCTGCTCCTATCACCATTAGTATTACGGCTAGCGGAGCTGCCCCGAAGACCCCCAGCCCAAAGAGGGCGGTGGCAACCACGACCACTCCCACAATCGAGAGGATCACGGTGGGATGATAGAGGTCAGCCAATATGGCAAACACGCCTACGAGGAAGAGCAGGCTGGACACGTTGGGGTCGCTGAGGACAGAGATGAGCGTGGACCTGAAGGAGGGAGTGTTGACGGGTGTCCCGGCCGGGACCCCGATTTCAGAGAGAGCTCCTGCGACAGTGGTCTGGTTCAATATCCCGTCAACCACGTGCAGCCTCTGGGCCTGCACGGCCGGGTAGGAGACCCCCAGGGTCACCATTAGGCCCGTCGCCGTTGAGTTTCGGTGGTTGTTGTCTGTGAGGGTCTGCATGTAGGACGAAAAGGCGCTGATGTCTTTCCGGAGGGTCGAGTTCTCCTCCCCCGTGGGTATCCCCGAGACGATGGGGGTTGCCGATCCGATGGTGGTCCCCGGGGTCATGTAGATCTTGTTCGACGCTTCTGCGATGTACGATCCCGCAGAGAAGGCGTACGACCCCTGCGGGGCAACAAGTGTGATGAAGGCGTCAGTGCGATTGTTCCACTGCTGGTAGTTGGCGATGGAGCTGATCATGTTCTCCATGCTAGCACCGTCTCCCCCGTTCGTCGTCAGGACGAAGACGATGTGCCCGGCACACTGAGCTTCTGCGTTGCTGACCGTCGTGGCCATGAAGTCAGCAGAGCCCGGGTCGATGTTCCCGTTCATGGAGGCCACATAGTAGTTGGAGGGATTGGGACCGCAGCTTTGGGCCCTGACGGGGAAGAGCTGCATTGCGAAGACTAACAGTAGAGCTGCAAGCAGGAGCACTCTGATGGTCTTCAAGGGTGGGAGATGGCGCCGATACTCTCACATAAATAGTGTTTCGACCCCCTCGAACAAGTCTGAAGGTGCCCAAGCCCAAAGTTACCGTGGTGGACCACCCGATGGTCATGGAGCAACTCACCCTTGCCAGGGACCGAAGGACGAACCAGGTTGCATTCAGGAAGGCCATCTACAGGCTGGGGCGTTTCATGGCCTATGAGTTCCTCAGGACCATGGAGACGGCGAAGGTGGACGTCTCTACCCCCCTCGGGAGTGCTGCAGGAGGAAAGGTCAAAGGGAACGACAAAGTCGTGATAATCCTTGTCCTGAGGGCGGCCATTCCGTTCGTGGACGGGATGTACAAGAACCTCCCCATGGCGAGGACCGGAGTCATCAGTGCGTGGAGGGGGAAGGCGCCCAGGTTCCCCATCGAGGTCAGCTATGCAAAGATTCCCAAAATCAAGTCAGACGACGTGGTAATCGTAGCCGACCCGATGCTCGCGACGGGGCACACCCTCCTGGAGGTCGCAAGGAGACTGGCGAAGGAGGGCAAGCCTCGACGGCTGGTCTTCTTCTCGGTGATCTCGACCATGAAGGGGATCAATTACGTGGCCAGGTTCTTCCCCCGGGCCGAGTTCTACACCTGCGCAATCGACCCCATCCTGAACGAACACGGCTACATCGTTCCAGGTCTTGGAGACGCCGGAGACCGGTGCTTCGGCGCCCCTCGCTAGGACACTTCGACCTTCTTCAGCTGGCGGTTGTACATGGAGACGATTTCCTCAACTGTAGTCGAATCCTCCGCCCGCTTGTCGTCCCTGACCTTCCCGCTGAACTTCGGGAACCTGAGCGAAATCCCCGCGCCAGGCCGTATCCTACCCATGGCAGCAGTGTGGATCGGCGAAAGGGTCAGCTCGGAGGCGATGATCTCCAAGACGAGATGTGGCCTGAACCAGATGTCCGGGACCATCTCCGATTCGACGTCCGGGGGTTTCGTGTGGCTCTCAAACGGCTTCAGGAGCTTTGGGAGCTTGGCCAGGTCCTCATCAGAGAATCCTGTCCCCACCTTCGCCACGCTCGAGTACACCTCCCTTTCTGCGTCAAAGGCGCCTAGGAGATAGGTCCCGTAGGTCCCGGCCCTCCTCCCTTTCCCGTGGAACGCTCCGATGACAGGGAGGTCGATGGTGTCGGTGAGCTCGCTCTTGTATTCACGCTTGAGTTTGATCCAGGCGAACTCGCGGGCCCCGGCCCTGTAGACCGAATCGGGGTCTTTGACGACCAGCCCCTCGCATCCGTTTGAGATGGCCTCTTCCATGAACTTCTCGATCTTGCCCGCATCGGAAGATTCCATCGCGGGGACGAGCCTCATCCTGTCAGAGGGTTTGAAAAGCTTCTCGAGTTTCTTGCGGCGAACGGAGTACGGTTTGGAGGTCAGGTCGGTGCCGCCGGCGAGCAGGATGTCGAAGAAGTTCAACGCGACAGGGTAGTCGGCAATGGCTTGTTCGATTCCATGCTTCCTCCTCCTGTGCATCAGCTCCTGGAACGGGAGGTACTCTCCGGAGTCTTCGTTTATTGCCACAACCTCCGCTTCGAGGATGCACTGTCGTAACGACACGTGCTTCTTCACGAGATCTGCCGCGTCGGGATAGTGAGACGATATCACCTCGAGGCGGCGGGAGAACAGGGTGACCTTCTCTCCTGCCTTGTGTATCTGCAGCCTTTCTCCGTCAAGCTTGTATTCCGCCACTACCTTTCGGTTCCCCATCTTCGCCAGTATTGCCTCGGCGGATTCGAGCCTCTCGGCAAGCATGGGCCTGATGGGAACGCCTGTGACCACTCTGATGCCTTCGATCCCCTTCGCCCCGCTCTTCGCCACGCTCTCAACGATGAAACCAAGGTCCGGATGGACGTTGTACGCTCGCTCAAGGGGAGGCCTGTCCTTCTTGCCACCCAGGAAGGCCGTCGCAGCCGCATCCAGCATGGTGTAGTCGGCCACCCCGAGCCTGAGTTCTCCCGTGACCGTCCTCATGATGAATTTCGCCTCCACGGGAGACGCGGCCTGGAGCAGGCCGGTGAGCTCCTTCAGTTTCGTTTCGACGGATCCGGAGCCTGACGTCCCCGCTATGCGGAGGAGGGTATCGTAGACCCGGTCAAGGGTGAGCTTCTCAGAGAACAGGGTTCTCTGGCTTTTGCTCTTCAGGAGCTCCGCTGCGGCGGTCCCGATGTCTCCAAGCCTTACGTAGGTCCGATAGACCATCTCCTGGTTGATCCCGGTCGCCAGGGCCAGCGCTCTAACGGCGAGCTTCTCTGCGAGTCCTAGCTCGACCCCTTCGTAGTCAGGCCTGAGCTTCCCCTGGGTGAGGTACACGAGCATCCCGAGTTGGGGCTTGGGAGTCGCCTTGAGAAGAGAAGCGAGGACGCCTGTGATTTCGTTCCTGCCGGAGATCTTCTCTAGGTTGGCGTAATACTCCGCGACGGTAGAATAATCCATCACTTTCGATTGCGCCTTCCTCGCCTATTCATCCTTTCCGGGAAGATGGGAAAACGCTTAATTGCGGTTGGTTGAGCTCGAGTCCAGATTTCATTTGGGTGGAGTCAAGAAGAAATCCCTTGCTTCGATGGAGAGATCGCAGGATTCTCAGGAGACGGCCCAGGGACAAGAAGCTCCCGCGCAGAAGGGGAAGAAGACCAAAGAGAAGGCCCCACCTCAGCAGCGGAAGCAGCTCACCTTCCTCAAGCCCTCCATGAGCGAGGCTGAGATGTTGAGCGCTCTCAGGCCTCTCAAGGCGATAACGGTCTATGGTGCATCGAGGACCCTGGGAGTGAACGCGTCAATTGCCAACGGGGTCCTGAAGGATCTGGAGAGCCACGGGATGCTCGTAAAGGCCGGAGGGAGCAGCGGCCGGGGGATCTGGGCATTGGTCCAATCCAAGGGCGCTTAGCAGATTCGACTGTTCGATCGTCGGTCCTAAGGTTCGGGCGCGTGCGGGCTTGATAGCCTGACCACGTCTCCAGGTCTCAGCCCATCGAAGAGCTCCAAACCTTCTTCCACCTTCCCAACGGGGTTCAGAGGCCGGTCACTCCTTGCATCCCCAAGGAAGACGCAGAGAAGACCTCCCGATGGGAGAAAAGCGACCTCTCCACGGGCGTACTGCCCTCTTGGCTTCTCAACCCCCACCTTCAGCTCGGCGAAAAGACAGGCAAGAGGGGGCTGGAGGTTCACCCTGCTGTCCAGAGGCATAGTGCGAAGGAGGGCGTTGACGGTTAGCGGGGCAAGGTGCCTGAAAAGGGCGATTTTCGCCTCTCCCCGGCCCCTGAATGAGGCTGTGCATTCGACCTTCGAGACCGAACCTGCCGCTGGCCCTGTCGACGCCGACAACGGGGGAGCTCCCGGGAACGTGCTTATTGCCCTTTTGGGCGCTTGGCCGGAAAAACACTTATCATACGAGCAGAAGGGGCGAACAACCTCCGAGGTCCTTTATGTCCCCAGCGAAAACTACCAGAAAGACTAAGCAGCCTTCAATGGCGTCGTTTGAAATCACGATCGGTCCTCCAAAGCTGACAAGGTTCGAGAAGGCCAGAATCATCGGAGCCCGCTCGCTGCAGATTGCGATGGGCGCGCCCCCCTTCGTCACAATCGAAGGGAAGTACGGGGGTGCCATCGAGGTGGCGACCAGGGAGCTCGAAGAAGATGCTCTGCCCATATCAATCCGCAGGTCCCTTCCCAACGGGAAGACTCAGGACATTCCAATCAAAGCTCTGGCAAAATAACTGCATCACTCGGCGGATTTTGCAAACGTTTCATGTCTGTTTTTTCCCATAGCATTAAATATGCGACGGCGCGGCCGTGCGAAAGAAGACCACCACATGCCAAGAAAGAAATCCGAATCCGAATCAACTGAAACAGAGGCAGAGAAACCCCAGGAACGCCCAATGCCAACAAATGCAGACACCCATAGCGAGGGTCAACCCATGCAGAGGAACTACCCGTCCAACCATATCTTCGTAGGCCAGAAGCCTGTGATGAACTACGCGATGAGCGCCCTCATCCAGCTTACCCAGGCCGGCGAAGTCGTGGTAAAGGCAAGAGGAATGGCCATCAGCAGGGCTGTGGACGTGGCAGAAATCGTCACCAAGAGACTCGCAGCAGGCCAGTTCAAGGTGAAGGGCATCGAAATAAGCACTGAAGTCGTGGGCGAAGGTCCTGAAACAAGGAACATCTCCTCGATCGAAATAGTCGTAGGCAAGTAAGATCAGCGATTCAGTCAAGATGCCCGCTGGTTCTCTAGGCTAGCGTGAGCTGGGGAACGCAGGGGCGGGATGAACCCGACAGAGGAGGACCTTCTCCTTTTTGCTTAGTCTCTTGATTTCGAACTCGCGCCGAAGGGCGGCGCTCCTAGACGGGGCTCTTTCTAGGAACGAGAACCGCACTGGGAGGCGGGACCTCGTGTATTTGGAAGCAGTCCCGGCGTTGTGCTCCCTCAACCTCCTCTCGGGGTCCGATGTGTAGCCGGAGTATAGTGTCTCGTCAGCGCAGGTTAGGATATAGACGAAGTGGGAGGCAACATTTTTCTTCGCTGACCTGGTTTCCGCGATGCCGGAGCGACTGTCCAGCGCATTCCATCGGCGAAGGACTGCCAATGCATTGAGTAGGTCATTCGCAGGCTTCTTAAGATGAATCTCTTTTTCGAAGAGAACCGATAAATCCTCGCCAAAGACGGCGCACGTCAGTTGACCCTCGAAGTCATTATCGGGCCCATGTTCTCTGGGAAGACATCCGAGCTTATTCGCCTCGTCGAGAGAGAGGTCTACGCCAAGAGGAGGGGTGCAATTTTCAAGATCGCGTTCGATGACCGCTATAGCGCAATGCAGGTGGTCACACACAACGGCCTCAGGTACGACGCCTACTCGGTCGCCAACTCCGAGGAGGGTCTCCGGAAGATAGAGGAGGTGGCAAAAACAGACGGGCTTGACGCCATTGGAGTAGATGAGGTGAACTTCTTCCCACTGGAGATAGTGCCCATTCTCGATGGCCTCGCCCAAGACAAGAAGGTGATAGCCTGCGGACTGAACCTCAACTTCAGGGCCGAACCTTTCCAAACGACCATGGAACTCGCGGCGAGGGCAGACAGGGTCAGATACCTCAGCGCCGTGTGCGTGGTCTGCGGACAGGAGGCAACCCGCACGCAGCGGCTCATTGGAGGAAAGCCTGCGCCGCGAGACTCGCCAGTGATAGTGGTGGGCGGGAAGGAGATGTATGAACCCAGGTGCAGGACCTGCTTTGACGCCCCTCTCTGAAAGGTCGGCGAACGGTTGATATCAGCGGTCAAGTCAACCTCAGAAGGGCAGTTGGACTAATGGCTCAGGAACCTAAGGTTGCTGAAGGCAGGCCTTACCACATAAGGCTGAGCAGGAAGGATGTGGCCAAGATAGCCCTGCTCCCTGGAGATCCCGGAAGGGTGCCCCTGATAGCGAAGAGACTGACCAATGCCGTCCAGGTCAGCTCGAACAGGGAATACACGGCGTACGCAGGGTATGTTGGCAGGGAGAAGGTCCTCGCGATGAGCACGGGAATAGGAGGACCTGCCACGGCAATTGCAGTCGAGGAGCTGGCAAGGCTCGGCGTCAAGACAATGATCAGAGTGGGGACCTGCGGCGCAATCACCCCAAAGCTGAAGGCTGGTTCCGTTGTCATAGCCGACGCAGCCGTCAGGATGGAGGGGACTAGCGGGCAGTACGTTGATCCGGGGTACCCAGCGGCTGCAACTCCTGGTGTTGTGCTCGCGCTGAAGGAAGCTGCCTCGAGGCTGGGGATCTCGGCGTCGGTCGGCATAACGGCTTCGACGGATTCGTTTTACCCGGGCCAGGGAAGGCCATCCTTCGGGGGCTACTTCCCCAAGGGAAAGGCGTCCATCGTCGAGGACATGAGGGCCGCTAAGGTCCTGTGCTTTGAGATGGAAGCAGCTACGTTGTTCACGCTCGGCAGGCTCTTCGGACTCAGGGTGGGGGCAGTTCTGGCCGTTGTCGCCAACCGGGTGACCAACGAGTTCTCTCCCGGCGCTGGGGTGGACGCTGCGATCAGGATTGCCGTTGATGCCACCAAGTACCTCGCGAAGTATCCGTCCTAATCTTGTCTGAGAAGAAGGTCAAGAACCTCAGCCCCCCTGTAGTTCCCAAGTGAGCCTCTCCGCGCGCTCCTCTCTGTGAACCTCAGGGCGTCGCCCTTGGAGTTGGTAGTGGCCAGGAGTGGGACAGGATCAGCCGCGTGCATCTTGATGGTGCAGGGGGTTGCATGGTCGCAGGAGACTCCTATCTTCACGTCTTTGGGGAGGTCAGCGACGGTGGCGAAGAATTCCCTGTCGATGGACTCTATGTTCTCCTTCTTCCCAACCGAGTCGCCGTCGTGCCCGAATTCGTCTGGTCCCTTGATATGAACGTAGACGACTCCGTCATTCCGGAGCTCCCGCGCCATCAGCTTGGCCTTCTCGTTCAGGTCCTTCATGTCCCTGACACTGACCATCTTCATTCCAAGGATCTTGGCGATCCCCACTTCCGCTGGGAGTTCGACCAGGGCCGTTCCGTTGACCCCGTGCCTCTGTTGGAAGGTCTTGACCTTTGGGAGGTGGTCCCCGGCATCTCGAAGCAGGAGGAAGTTGGCCGGGAGCTTGCCCAGTCGGACCCGCTCTTGGTTGACCTCGCTTTCCGCGAGCACCTTGGCGCTTTTCGACACGAATTCGTTGATCAGCCTGGCAGCCTTTTTCGCCCCTGGAGTGTCCGACAGAGCCTTGGAGGGGAGAGCCCCTTCCCCGGAGGAAATGACCCTCGCAGCTCCAAAACCGGCCACCCTCGAGTATGCGGGATCTGTGTTGGAAACATTCCCAGACAGTTCCCCATTCGCTCTTATGACCAAAACCCCACGGTAGGAAATGGTGGCCCGGTATTCGAATTCGGCGTCCTGAAGCCTGACCTTTCTCACTTCATCTGCGAGTTTCTGGGCCTCCTCCTGAGTCAGGTCCCGCCCGGCCCTCCTATCCACTAGTCGTCTCCCTTTCACAGAGGCAAGATTGGCCCTAAGGGCCACGTCGCCGTCGGCCATCTCGAGCCCGGAGCCGACGGCCTCAATGACCCCTCTTCCCGGGTACCCTTCGCCGAATGAGTACCCGAGCATGTTGAACACAGCGATGTCGGACTCGGGGGCGACACCCTTCTTCACAGTGATGACTTCGCCGAGTTTCGACCTCCTAGCGATATCATCGAGGTGAGGAGTGTATGCCGCCTCCAGCGGAGTCGTGTAGTTCAGCTGGGGGTTCGGGCGGTCAGCGCACCCATCGAGGAGCACATAGCCGACTTTCATGACGGCTCCTGCCATCTATCGGCGCCCCATAATCTTTCTTTGGGCTAGGGTTCCGGGACTCATAACGCTAATATGCTGACCACGGTGGAAAGTCGCGCTCATGGTCGAGATAAGGAAGGATTACTTTACAGAAAAAATCTCCATAATACTTCCAGACAGGGGCCTGAAGCCGGGGCAGGTCATACCGCAGAAGACAGAGCGTTGCAACTATTGTGCTGGCAACGAGGAGATGACCCCTCCGGCCGACCTCGTCCTGGTGAAGAGGGGGGACACCCTCCTAAAACAGTCAGATTCCGAAGGAGACGTCGTCAAGGGTTGGTCGGTAAGGATCTTCCCTTCGAAGAACCCCCTCGTCACTCCCAATGCGCCTCCGTCCTTTGGGGAACCTCCTCACTACAGCGAGCCGGCGGTAGGCTACCACTACGTGCTCGTGGCGACTCCGAAGCATGACCTGTCGTTCCCGAAGATAGACATTGAACAGTGGACAAATATCCTCGCTTCATTGCAGGACAAGGTCAGATGGCTATACTCCCAGAAAGGGGTCTCTTACGTCCTGGTCTATGTCAATAGTGAGAAGGACGGGTCTCCCACCGCGGTCCACCCAAGCATACAGATAGTGACGACACCCCGGGTCCCACCGGCCGTCGAGGTGGAGGCCGAAACTGTGCAGACGTCACTCAACGATCTCGGGATATGCCCGATGTGCCAGGTCGTAGGGACGGAAACGGGAGGGCCGCGCCAGATACTTGCTACAGACTTCTTCATCGCCTTCGCGCCCTGGGTCTCGACCCATCCCAACGAGTTCTGGATCTACCCGAAACGCCACATGACTAGCATGCTCAAACTCTCCCAGAAGGAGATGATGGACCTGGCACTCATGCTCAGGTCGACCCTGGGGGGGATGGCCAGGGCCCTGGACACCCCGAACTTCGCCATGGTCTTCCACAGCTCGTCTGAGAAGAAGACGACAAAGCAGATCCACTGGCACATGGAGGTTTATCCGGGAAAGAAGGTTCCTGGCGGCCTCGAAATAGGGGGCGGCATCTACGCCAACGAGGTCTCCCCTGAGAGCGCCGCACTGACTCTGGGG
>Ga0209039_10003229_pt1 | contig 12921 bp, 10 predicted proteins | sample BogFormECP12_OM1_FD_188238 | JGI IMG/M metagenome (GOLD analysis project Ga0209039, IMG submission 188238) | Bog forest soil microbial communities from Calvert Island, British Columbia, Canada - ECP12_OM1 (SPAdes) (version 2) | ecosystem: Environmental > Aquatic > Freshwater > Wetlands > Bog ...
CGAGATCTTCCCCGAAGTGCCGGGCTTCACGCTGACCAGCGCCTATCGTCCCGACCAGGAAGTTGGCGGCGACTTTTTCCAGATCGTTCCGTTGGAAGGCGGCTCCACGCTGGTTATTCTCGGCGACGTCAGCGGCAAAGGGCTCAAGGCCGCCATGGCTGTCTCGTTGATCGTGGGCGCGATCCATGTCCTGGCGGACGAGCACCCCGACCCGGCCCAACTGCTGACCCAGCTTAACCGCAGCCTCCACAGCCGCCTGCAAGGCGGATTCGCCACCTGCGTCGCGTTGCGCCTCGAAGCCGGCGGGAGGTGCGCAATCGCCAGCGCCGGTCACCCTGCGCCCTTCCTCAACGACCAGGAACTGGCACTGCCCGGCGCGCTCCCGCTGGGCCTGGCGCTCTCAGCCGGATACGAAGAAACCATCCTTCAGCTCAGCCATGGCGACCGGCTCGCCCTCTATACTGACGGCATGCTCGAAGCCCGCAATCAAAGCGGCGAACTCTACGGCTTCGAGCGCCTTGAAACCCTTTTCGCGACCCGGCCCAATGCGGAACAGGCCACCAAAGCCGCCATCGCCTTCGGCCAGGACGACGACATCACTGTCCTCACGCTGACCCGCCTGGAAACCGCTTTGGCGTAGGCCGCTCTACCCACAATTCTCCCAGCAAACAGATGTGAAAACCACTTTAAGCCAGGGCTGTTTCATAAACGGCGAGCATCCGGTTTTCTGTCGAAGTGTGATTTAGCTCACATACACTCCATGACGGCCTCCAATAGCTTCAAACCGGCGAGAAGCGCGCTCAAAACCGCGGAAAGAGCTCGCGGATCCCCGGCGAGGTCGTAATAGAGAGGGCTTGATGAGTGTTTTCAAAGATGCAGGGCATCTTTTCCGGTTTGCGGGGCTGTTCGTCCTCGCCTTCCTGGTTTTTCTTGTGGTGCGCCATTACGTTGTGCCCAAAAGCTTTGGGCAGTATGGGCACTATCGCGGGGCGGCCATCGGCGAAATTGCTGCGCGGCCTGTGAAGTTTGCCGGACATGAAACCTGTGAGACATGCCACTCGGATGTGGCGGATAAGAAGAAGATCGGCAAGCACGCGCATGTGAACTGCGAGGCCTGCCACGGAGCGTTGGCCAGCCACGCCAACGCCGACGATCCTACGGCGGTCATGCCGGTTCTGCCGGATCCGGCCGTGCTCTGCGCCCGCTGTCATACGGCCAGCGCTGCCAAGCCCAAAGGCTTTCCGCAGGTTGATCCGGCAAATCATTACCCCGGTTCGCCGTGCAAAACCTGCCATCATCCACATAACCCCGGCATCGATGCGGGAGGTGCAAAGTGAAGATTTCCCGGCGTCAAATGCTGATTCTGTTGCCGGCAGCGGCGGTCGCGTGGGAGTCCGTGATGGCCGGAACCCCGGAAGACGCGCCCAACTACAAGCTGACCGATCACTGGTGGGGCATGTTGATTGACATCTCCAAGTGCATTGGCTGCGGCAACTGCGTACGCGCCTGCCAGACTGAGAACGACGTGCCGGATGGTTTCTTCCGCACATGGGTCGAGCGCTACCACGTCTCGGACGAGGATATGACCCGCCCGGAGGTCATCTCTCCTGACGGCGGCAAGGAAGGATTTCCGGTAGCCAGCGAAGATGGACGGAAGTACTTCTTCGTTCCCAAGCTGTGCAACCATTGCGCGGATTCGCCCTGCACGCAGGTCTGTCCGGTGGGCGCCACCTTCATCAGCCCCGATGGCGTGGTGCTGGTGGACCAGACGTATTGCCTGGGCTGCGCCTATTGCGTACAGGCCTGTCCCTATGGCTGCCGCTACATTCATCCGGAGAAAAAGGTAGCCGACAAGTGCACCCTCTGCTACCACCGGATTACCAAGGGACTGACGACGGCCTGCTGCGAGGCTTGCCCCACCGGTGCGCGCCAACTTGCCGACCTCAAAAATCCAAATGATCCGATCCACGAGTTCCTGAAGACGCACAGCGTGCAGGTGTTGAAGCCGCAGATGGCCACCGGCGCCAAGGCCTTCTACAACGACCTGGACGGTTCGGTGCGGTGAAGACAGTGAAAACGTGAATTAGTGAAAAAGTGAACAGTGAACAGTTAGAAGCCAATGGGTGAGGAATTATGAGCGGTGGTGAAGGCTACATGTATCCCAACGAAATCACTCTCTATTGGAGTGTATTGATTGTTTTGTACCCCTATATCACGGGGCTGGTGGCGGGCGCATTCATCCTGGCGTCGCTGGAGCGTGTCTTCCGTGTCGAAGCGGTGAAGCCCACCTACCGACTGGCGCTGCTGACTGCCCTGGCCTTCCTGCTGGTTGCGCCGCTGCCGCTGGTTTTGCACCTGGGTCACCCCTTCCGCTCACCGGAGATGTACTTTACTCCGCACAGCACCTCGGCCATGGCCATGTTCGGCTATGTGTACCTGTGGTATCTGATGGCTGTGCTGGTCTTCGAGATATGGCTCGACTACCGCCGCGAGATCGTGCTTCTGTCGCAGTCCAGCAAGGGCCTGCTGCACCAGGTCTACCGGGTGATGACGCTCGGCTCCAGCAACATCAGCCCGCGCTCGCTGGCCCTCGACGACCGCGTCGGCTGGATCGTGACGCTGATCGGCATTCCCTCCGCCTTTTTGCTGCACGGATACGTCGGTTTCATCTTCGGCTCCATCAAGGCCAACCCATGGTGGTCCTCGCCGTTGATGCCGGTGGTCTTCATCTTTTCGGCCATGGTGTCGGGGGTTGCCGGTGTCATGCTGCTCTACATGGCCATCACTAAACTGCGCAAGCTGACCATCGATATCCGCTGCGTGGACACCATCGCGATGTATTTGTTCTATATCTTCATCATCGACTTCAGCCTGGAGATGCTGGACCTGATTCACCGCCGCTACGAGGCCAACGAATCCTTCCGCAGCCTGGATTTCATGGTGCATACGCAGCTCCTCATTCCGCATATTCTGATCCAGATCTGCCTTGGAACGCTGGCGCCGTTGATTTTGCTGTTCCTGACGCAGGTGGTGAAGTTCAATGAAATCGTCCGCAAGCGCCTCTATGTAATCTCCGGATCGCTGGCCCTGATCGGCGTTCTTGCCATGCGCTGGAACGTGGTGATCGGCGGGCAGTTGTTTTCCAAGAGCTTTCTCGGCTACACCACCTACAAGATGGGCCTGGTGACGCGCGAGGGCCTGCTGGTGGCGATTGCGTTAACCTTGCTGCCGCTGGTTTTTCTGTGGATACTGATAAAGCTTCTGCCGCCGTGGCCTGAAAAGAGCGCGCACGCGCCGGCCGCCGGAGACTAGAGCGGAACCAGAGTAGGTATATCCTGTTGAGTTTTGTTCAGGGTCGCTGCTCCCTGATGGTCGCATCGACTTGAATGCTGTGGTTTCGGGATACATCGACTCTGGTTCCGCTATAGAGCGCGGCAGGAATTCTTTTCCTCGGGTGACACTCATGGGCGAACTTCCCGACGCACTCGACCAACTGAAGGCGCGCCTGGAAGTGCTGGAGCGGCGCGTCGATGCACTCGAACGCCCCTCTGCCGCGCCTCGCGCGCCGGAGCTGGTTGCGCGGCCCTTGATCGCGGCAGGCGAAGGGCTCTCCCTTGCGCATGCAGGTGGAGCCTTCTCCGTGCTGGGCAAAGCCATGCTGGGCATTGCCGGCGCATACCTGCTGCGCGCCGTGGCCGAGTCCAGCTCGCTTCCCCGTTTGGCGATTGCCGTCGTCGCCATTGTTTACGCGCTTCTGTGGCTGGTGGCTGCGGCGCGCGTCCCGGCTGCGCAATGGTTTGCGAGCACCGTCTACGCCGGCACTTCGGCCCTGATTCTTGCTCCCATGCTCTGGGAACTAACCTTGAGCTTCAAGGTGCTGCCTGCGCCCGCCACAGCCGCCATTCTGGGCCTATTCGTGAGTGTGGCCACCGCGCTGGCCTGGAACCGAGACCGAGCGAAAAATCTGGCGCCGCTCCTCTGGGTGGCAAACTTTACTGCGGCAGCAGCTGCGCTTGCCTTGTCAGTCGCCACGCATCAGCTCCTGCCCTTTATCGCCACTCTGCTATTGATGGCGCTGATCTCGGAATACGCAGCTGTGCGCAACTATCTGCTGAGCGTGCGGCTTTTGCCGGCCCTGACCGCCGATGCAGCCATTTGGGCTCTGATCTTTATCTACTCCGGCCTCGCAAGCGCGCGCATGGATTATCCGGCGCTGGGCACGGCAGCCTTGCTCTTGCCCGGTTGCCTGCTCTTCCTCATCTATGCGGTAAGCATCGTCCTTCGCGCCTTGCTGCTCCACCAGAAGATTACCGTCTTTGAAACCGGCCAGGCGATGATCGCGTTTTTGCTGGCCGCATCGAGTGTGCTCTACTTTGCTCCGGGCAGCGGAGCAATCGCCCTGGGTGCGGTTTGCCTGCTCTTCTCGGCTGCCTGTTACGCGGCAGCCTTTTTCCTGTTGAGTAATGCCACTGAAGGCCGCAACTTCCACGTCTTTGCCGCGTGGGCCGCTGGCCTCTTTCTTGTCGGAAGCCTTCTGTGCCTGCCGCCCTTCTGGATGTCGGCGATTCTCGGCCTGGCAGCGATTGCCGCCACCTTTCTCGCAACTCGCCTGTCGCTCCGCTTTCATGGTTTGGTGTTTTTGTTTGCGGCAGCACTTGCATCGGGACTGTTGGCGTATGCCTTCCACGCACTTGCCGGGACCATGCCCGGACGTCTGGACGCGAGCGCCGGCATCGTCTCGCTCTGCGCGTTCCTCTGTTACGCAGCCGGCAAGCATCTCCCTCAAGAGAGTTGGAAATCGCAGCTTCTTCATCTGGCAACGGCGGCTCTGGCGGTCTTCGCGCTGGCGGCGCTGCTGGTCGAGGGCCTTCTTTGGCTCTCCGCTCTGCGTATGACTCCCAGCGCGCCTTACGTTGCATTCGTTCGCACGCTCATCCTCTGCGCTCTCGCCCTTGCGCTGGCCTATTTCGGCTCCCGCTGGCATCGCGTCGAATTAACGCGCATCTCCTATGCCACGCTGGGGCTGGTTGCCGCTAAGCTACTCCTTGAAGACCTGCGCCTTGGCCACCTGGAGTTCATCGCCGCCGCCATCTTCCTTTTCGCCATTACTCTCATCGCGGTTCCTCGCTTTGCACACAAGAAGAAGAAAGCATAGGCCACGCCGGCGCAAAGAACGACGGCTTTTTTGCAAAGCAACAAAAACCCCAGATCCCGGAATCGAGACCTGGGGTTTTCAGAATGTAAGCCAGCCATCAACGATAGATCTGCGGCTCATAATGCGGCGGAGGAATATCCGGCCGGATATCCGGCTCGTGGGGAATGCGCCGAGGCTTTTGCGTGCGCCATGCCACTTCTCTCAACTTCAGCTTGCTGATGTGCACGTCGTAGCCGGTTCCGGGCAGCAGCGATTCCAACACAAAGGTCTCCGTGCCTCCGGCGCGCAGTTCGCGGTAACGGTAGACGCCCACATCACCTTCGCTGGTCTCCGTCCCTCCCGAGGGGGCGTCAAGAAAGCGCTGCGCATCGGCCACGGTGGGCGCGGCGTGACTTCCGCCCTCGGTCAGGCTTTCGGCCGCATAAGACCGCACCAGCTTGGTCCAATAGCGGCTGAGCAGATCGGTATCGACAAACAGGTCGGCCCAAACAATCTCGCCATGCACCGCCACCACCACTCCGACGGCGCCTTCCTTGCGAAGCTGCGCGATCACCTGCTCACGCGCCTTCATCACCGGAGCCGCGGCCTCATCCACCTTGGCGCTGACCGAGTTGTCTTCCATGACCCGTGCGTAGCTGGTGGTTCCCATCGAACGATAGTATCCGCTTCCCGATCCGCTATTCATCGCCAGGGTAGAGGATGGTGCCGCCGCGACTTCCATCTGATTGATGCTTCCCCGCACCGAATTCCACACCTCCTGCTGGTCCTTGGCAACCATGGCCCGCTCACGCACGCTGGGTTGCACCATGAAACTGTGCGCGGGCGCCTTGGCCGATGCGCCGAAGGTCTCCGAGCTTGCCGTCCAGCGTCCCGGCTCGATGCAGAAAACTCCCAGGTCGATGGGCTCGCTGCCGGCCGGCACAATGCGGTCCTTGGCGATCACCCGGTCCTGCTTGCCTCCGGTAACAATCTCTCCAGCCAGCAGCAGCAATGGTTTGTCGGAGTTGTTCACCAGCACCAGCGTGTTCACTTCGTCGCCACGATAGCTGTCGTCGTGATGTGGATACTGGGGTAAGCCGTCGCCACGATAAGGCGGAACGCCGATGATCATGTCTCTCTGCCGCACCATTCCCCGCGCGCGGCCTGCCTCAGTCACCTCGACCTGGCCGCTCTTGATGCCTTCGTCGAGAGTGATAAAAGGCGTTGCGCCGGTAGATTTGCCGCTTGCCCGCACCACCGGGAACAAAAGCAGGTTTCCGCTCTCAATGGGGGCCAGCACCTTGTAGTAACCATTCGATGTTTCCTGCGGCCCGCCTGCCGCCTGCACTCCACTCTGTTGCACAAATGCAGCGAGCCCCAACACCAGAACGCCCGCCAGCCCCAACCTGCCCAGATTCTTCATGACTCTCCTCCGCCGGGATTGATCGCCGGCTTATGAACCTAGAACGCCGCCCGGCTATTTTCTTGCAAGTTTTTTTTGCAGGTCATTCTGGCGTATCTTGAGAACGTGGGGATTATGCCCTCCCAACCCGTTGAAGCGAGCGCCCCCGCCGGCATATCCGCCGTGCCGGAGACAATACACGTGCTGGATAAACTCTGGCGCGAATCCAGCGCTGCCGCCTATGGGCTGGAGCGTGAACACTTCAACGAAATTCTGGAGCGCATCGCAGCGGCGCAGAACTTTGGCCTGGCGGCTGGAGTGAAAGCTTCACGGCAGCAGCAGGCGAGTTTCTTTCATGGTCTCCGGCTCGCAGACCTGGTGCTGGCGCGAGCCTGCGCCAGCGGCCACCAGGGTTCGTGGGAGCATTTCCTTGCCGTCTACCGCCAGCCGCTGACGCGCGCCGCCATTGCCATTACCGGCAGCGAATCGCTGGGCCGCGACCTGGCCGATCAACTCTATGCGGAGCTGTATGGGTTGACGACCCGTGACGGCGTCCGGCGCAGCCCGCTGGACTCTTATCGCGGGAGAGGTTCACTGATGGGCTGGCTCCGGACAACGCTTGCCCAGCGCCACGTGGATCATCACCGCCGCACCCGCCGCGAGCTTCCGCTCGACGATCCGGCAGACGGCTACGAACCTCCGGCAGCAATCCCTGAGCCCGAAACTCCCCCTGCCGATCTACAGCTTCTGAGCAAGGCAATTGCAGAGGCTCTCCGCCAACTGGGCGCCGAGGATCGATTTTTGCTGGCCTCCTACTATCTGGATGGGCGAACTCTGTTGGAGATCGCCCCGCTGCTTCACGTTCACGAAGCAACGATCAGCCGCAAACTGCACCGGGTGACCAGCGGCCTCCGGAAGCAGGTCATCCGCAATCTGCAAGGGTTGGGGCTGAGCAAGCCCGCCGCTCAGGAGGCGCTGGGTGCCGATCCGCGCGATCTGAACCTCAACCTAAAGAAAATTCTGCAAATTTCCTCGCTGGATACGTTCCAAGAGAAGGCAGCATCGTGAACACAACTACCCAACTCAATCTTCATCCCGACGCCGAGAGCCTCAACGCCTTCGCCGAGCAGGCGCTTGCCGCCACGGAGCGCGAGCAGGTTCTCGCTCATCTCGCCGGCTGCAGCCGCTGCCGGCAGGTGGTTTTCCTGGCGCAGCAGGCGGCCGCCGAGGCAGAAGTTCCGGCCCGGGTTCCGGCAACCCGGCCCACAGCGCAACCCAAAAAGTGGCTCTGGAACTGGCGATTTGCCTGGGTTCCGGCGGCGGCGCTGGCTGCGGCGCTGGCGCTGGTGGTCACCTTTCATCCGAGACACACGGAGCCTGCACCGGAGATGGCGAAGGTCGAACCGCCTAGTCAAGCGGTCGTACCAGCTCGCGTCCCACAGGAACCGGCAGGCGCTGGCGCATCGCACAAGCCGGCGCAGGCGCTCGAAACGAACCCCGCTGCCGGTCACGCGAAATTTGGCGCGCGCCGTGGACCATCGCAGGAGCTGCCTGCTCCTTCCGCCGCGCCCCCGGCCGAGCCGGCCACATTCGGGGCTTCTTCTGGAGCAAGCAATGCGTTTCTGCCGTCTTCCGTGGAGTCCGCGCCACAAACAGCAATAGCAACCCAATACCAGCCTGAACCGGCTGTTGCTGCCTGGCCGCGGGAACAGCAGCGGACGGCCGGCACGCTCTCGGCCGGCGCCGATGCCGCGCAGGTTTCACAGAAGAGTCTGCGGATGGAAGCATATTCCGCTCACGCCAGCCGCCAGGCGGCCACGTCGGGACCGCGCATGGCTCAGCAGTCCCAGTCTGCACCTTCCGCCAACTTCGATATTGCAACACAACAGCAACTCGCCGGATCATCTGCCTCGCACAAGGAGAAATTGCCAAAGCTGCCCAGCGGCTTAGAGGCTGTCTCCAGGGCTACCGCCCAGCATCTCATGCTGGAAATCGATCGGGCGGGCACGCTGTTTTTGAGCGACGAGACCGGCGAGCACTGGGAACCCGTCGCTCGCCAATGGACCGGGCGCGCCATCGAGGTGAGAGCGAAATCAGTTTTGAGCGGCAGTCCCGCGACGGCCGAAATCTTTGAACTGAAAAACGACGCCGGCTCGACCTGGGCGAGTGCGGATGGAAAGACCTGGACGGCGCAATAGAACATCTCCGCCCGCCGTGACACTACTCTAGCCGTGTCTGAAGAGCAAGGTATAGCGCCGGCCTAAATGCGCGGCTCCGTTTTCGGCAGTGCGTTCGCGCCCACTACGGCGCAATTCTTAGATCTCTCTCATTCGACACAGGCTTGCTCATGGAATCTCTCCGCCCGCCGAAAAGGCTATTACCAGGTATTTCCTGTGAGGCGTGATGCGTTTTGCGCGTCTGAGTGTTGCATCTGCAGAAGAGTCAGCCTGTTTGAGCTCAGCGCCAGACGAAGGGAGAGATGTGATGTTGCAGATTAAGGAGCGAAGGAATGAGGCAATCACTCCGTCCTGGGCACATCTCCGCCTTCCGCCTTTCCCTCAGGTCGCCCTCCGGGTGCTGCAACTGGCCAACAATGAAAACGTGCAACTGCACGAGTTGAGCAATCTGATCTCGGCCGATCCGGCCTTTGCAAGCGAAGTTCTAACCATCGCCAATTCGCTCTTGTATGCTCCGCGGTTTCCCGCCAGCAGCGTTCTGCAGGCCATCGCGGTGCTGGGCGCCAATAACCTGCAAGGACTCTGCCTGACAGTCGGCGTGCGCGCATACATGGGCAAAGCGCTGAACCAGCCTGCCATGCGGGCTATCTGGCGTCATAACCTTGCCTGCGCGCTGATCGCCGATCAACTGGCTTCCGTGGGCTTCCTCGACAGGGATGTTGCATTCACCTCGGGAGTGATCCACGACATCGGGCGATTGGCGCTGGCCGTGATCCGGCCCAAGGAATACAGCCTCCTGCTGGGGGCTCACAGCGGCTCTGCCGCCAGCATTCTCAAGGCTGAGCGGGATCTGTTCGGATGGGATCATTGCGAGGCCGGCCGGCAACTGATCACGGATTGGATGATGCCCGCGGAGTTTGAACCCATAGCCGCCGAGCATCACGCGCCACGGCAGAAGGATGGCCCCTGGGGCATGGCAGATGTAATCAATGTCAGTTGCCGCATGGCCGACACCGTAGGCTGCGCCGCGTTTTCCGGCTGCGAGATCACGCTCTATCCCGATCTGCTGGACGAGCTACCCGAGCGCGAGCGCAGGCTCTTCCATCCCACGGTCGAAACCATCACTGCGGAAATCGCCAGAAAGATCGAGTCCGTAGAGTCCGCTTGATCGCAAGAAACTCGTTGACTGTCACCCTCGTCGTTTTTCGGCTGCCTAGAACCGGAAGAAGTTCTTAGCCAGAAACAGCACATTCGCCGGCCGCTCGGCCAGCCTGCGCATGAAGTACGGGTACCAGTCGTCGCCGAAGGGAACATACACGCGCACGTTGTATCCCTCCTCGACAAGTTTGCGTTGCAGGTCACGCCGAATTCCATACAACATCTGAAATTCAAACCGGCTGCGATCGATGCCGTGTTCTCTGGCATAGCTTTTGGCGGCTGCGACCATGGCGTCGTCGTGGGTCGCCAGGCCGTGATAGATCGGGCTTTCCAACAGCAGATTGGCGAGCTTGATAAAGTTCGCGTCTACATCCGCCTTGCGCGGAAACGCGATCTCCGCCGGCTCCTGGTAGGCGCCTTTGCACAGGCGCACGCGGATGCCGCTGGCGATCAGATCCTCTATGTCCTTCTGTGAGCGGTAAAGATAGGCCTGGATCACGATGCCAATCGCCTCGCGTAACTCGGGCTTTGCATGAAGCTGCTTGACGATCTCCATTGTCACCTGCGTCAGCGACGAGTCCTCCATGTCAATGCGCACAAAGCTCTTTGTTTTGCTGGCGTGCTGGGCCACGCTCTCGGTAATGCTCTCGGCCAGGGCGCGTGAAAGGTTCAGCCCCATCTGCGTCAGCTTCATGCTGATGTTGGCGTTCAGGTTGCGCGCGGCAATCGCATCCAGCAGCTTGTGATAGACCTCGGCGGCGGCCCTGGCCTCAGCCTCCGTGGTCACGCTCTCGCCCAGCGAGTCCAGCGTAACGCTCATGCCCTGCTTATTGACCTCTGCAGCCACCCGCAGAGCGTCGTCAATCTCCATGCCGGCAATAAACCGGGAGCTGAGCCGCTTTCCCACCATGGAGCGCTCGCTGAAGCGCCTCAGGGAGCGATTGTGAGAAAGTGCAATAAAAAATGAACGTAGTACAGGCATTTTGTGATCCTCCTGGACAAGCCATCTGTCGCGGCCTTATTCCAGACCAACTAGTTTCGCACATAAATCTCAGGTGGGCTGTGACGGGAAAATCCCGGTATCAGACCGGTGTAGGCCCTGCGTTACGCGAATTTTTTCCATCGCGGCAGGCGCGCATTCTCTATAATGCGAGAAATCGACGTATCGCAAAGGAGTATCCCATGAATCGCAAGCAGTCCATGATTATCCGCCTTCTCTTTGCTTTCGGAGCGCTGGCCCTCGCGTTGCCCGCCGTCCTGGCCCAGACCGCTCCGCCCACGGTCTACATCAAGGCCGGTCATCTTTTCGATGCCACCAGCGACAACCTGCGCGACAACATGGTGCTGGTTGTCGAGGGCGAGCGCATCACCAAAGTTGCGCCCGCGTCCGAGGTAACTATTCCTGCCGGAGCCACGGTCATCGATCTCTCCCAAGCCTGGGTGTTGCCGGGACTTATCGACTGCCACACCCACCTGGAAGCTCGCGCCGACCACTATGACCCCATCTGGGCTGTGCGCGAAACCCCTTTCATGGGCGGCTTTAACGGCGTTATCAACGCCAACAAAACTCTACAGGCCGGCTTCACCAGCGTTCGTGACGTCGGTTCCCAGCCCTTTTTCGCCGTTGATCTGCGCCGCGCCATCGACGAAGGCCAATTTCCCGGCCCCCGTGTTGTGGCCAGCGGCCCGGCCATCTCTATCACCGGCGGTCACGGCGACATGAACAGCTTTGCTCCCGGCGTCGAGAACATGATGTATCCGGCCGAGCGCGACTATGCTCTCGCCGACGGCCCCGAGCAGGTTCGTCATGTGGTCCGCGAGCAAATCAAGTTCGGCGTGGACGTAATCAAGGTCATGGCCACCGGCGGCGTGCTCTCCCTGGGCGACAAGCCCGGCTCCGAGCAGCTCACCTACGAAGAGATGAAGATGGCCGTCGATGAGGCCCATCGCGCCGGACGCAAGGTCGCCGCGCACGCCCACGGGACGCAGGGAATCAAGGACGCGGTGCGCGCCGGCGTCGACTCCATCGAGCATGGCAGCCTCATTGACAACGAGGGCATTGAAATGATGAAGGCCCGCGGCACATATCTGGTCGCCGACATCTACAACGACGACTACATACTCGGCAAGGCCATTGAGTTCGGCCTGCCCAAGGAAAATGTCGACAAAGAAAAATCGTTGGGCCGCCAGCAACGCGAAAACTTTTCCAAAGCCGTGAACGCGGGCGTCAAGATCGCCTTCGGCACCGATGCCGGCGTCTATCCCCACGGCGACAACGCCAAGCAGTTCCACTACATGGTCAAGTTCGGCATGACCCCCGCCGGAGCCATCCGCGCCGCCACCTCAAGCGCCGCCGACCTCATCGACCGCGCCCACGACGTGGGCACCCTCGAAGCCGGAAAGTACGCCGACCTGATCGCCGTCACCGCTAACCCTCTGGAACGCATCGAGGTGCTGGAACACGTTTCATTTGTAATGAAGGGCGGCAAGATCTACAAGGACGAGCTCGGCGCCTCCAAACCATAGGCGCGCTAGAGTATTTCCAACGATAGTGTAAGGAAGCTCCGTGCCCCATCCATTTCACGTTCTTTGTGAAATGGGTGGGAAACCATAAAATCAGCCTCACAGAAACTGTGAAAAGGAAGCTCCGTGCCCCATCCATTTCACGTTCTTTGTGAAATGGGTGGGAAACCATAAAATCAGCCTCACAGAAACTGTGAAAATGCTCTACTCACCCGCCGGCCAGCGATAATGCCCTACTGCGCGATGGGGCGCGAAGGCTGCAAGCGGACTCTCTTCCACGCCGCGGCCGATATTGTGCACCACACGCGTTTGCAGGCCAACGCTCACCACGATGCCCACATGCGGCAGCCGCGCGTCCAGCAGCCAGGTGAGGATGTCTCCAACTTCCACGGGCTTGGGAAAACCGTCGCCCGGCGTTGGCTTATTGGCAGCCCACAGCCGCGCCCCGGCCCGCGTCCAATATGTCTCCAGGTTCAGAACCCGCCGGTGATCGATGTTCGCATCCGGCTCCCGCGATCCCCAGACCT
>Ga0209039_10003230_pt1 | contig 12917 bp, 11 predicted proteins | sample BogFormECP12_OM1_FD_188238 | JGI IMG/M metagenome (GOLD analysis project Ga0209039, IMG submission 188238) | Bog forest soil microbial communities from Calvert Island, British Columbia, Canada - ECP12_OM1 (SPAdes) (version 2) | ecosystem: Environmental > Aquatic > Freshwater > Wetlands > Bog ...
CCAAAAACGGCTTCAAGGATGTCGTCACCGTGACGGTAATCCCGCTTCCAGCACCGTTGGAACTGCGCTGCTTGGAAATTTCAAATATGTTTGGCTAGTTTTCCTTGGTATTTCAAGACACGATACCCGCGCCGATGCGGATTATCTGCTGGACAAGATTCTCGGCCTGCGCATCTTTCCGGATGAGTCGGGAAAGATGAATCGCAACGTTCAGGAAGCCGCCGGCTGCCTGCTCGTGGTGTCGCAATTCACGCTCTACGGCGATTGCCGCAAAGGCCGCCGGCCAAGTTTCGACCAGGCCGCGCCACCCGCACAGGCCGTCGATTTATATAACTACTTTATCGAATGCGCGCGGCGGGGACCCGTTCCGGTGGAAACCGGTGTTTTCCAGGCTATGATGCGGGTCCACCTGGTAAACGACGGGCCGGTCACCATCGTAATCGATTCCGAGTCCCGGCCGAGTAAGTCGGCCAGCCGTTCCTGATGTCTCTCCGAAAATGGGCGGCAGCCGGTAAGAGTACTTAACATAAGTTAACAGGGTACACTCCAGTCCGTGCCGCGCCGTTTGAGCCCCGCATCGAAAATCTAATTTCGATTCATATATCTTTCATTTAACCTTGTCTGCCGATTGGTCAGGTCCGCTTGCCTGCCTTTCTCGGAGAGGGAGATTCAGTCCTTGTAGGCCGAGTCTTCCGCCTTCGGCAACTTTGGAACGCGGCCGCGACTGGACGTTGTCTTACCCGTCCCGTTGAATGACTTCGGGAACCGTGCCGGCCCGCGCCGTGGGGACGGTCATCAAGACATAGCCGCCGGCGCTGGACGCATCGCCTCGCCACTGGGACCACGTTGTAAGTCCGGCAGCCCGGCGGTCGCCCATCCATAGGGCACTCCAAGGCGCCCCATGTTATTCGCCTCCTCGGCCTGCGCGCGAACCGGCTTCGATCACGCCTCTGCGCATGCCGACGGCCGGTTGTCCGGCCCCATCCGGCGCCGCCGGTTTACAACCGGCGGTCTGGGTCAGCCCACCGCCACTGGGTGTATCCTCCCGCCCGTCCGGGGCCGTATACTGAGATTTGTCAAACTCCGACGCAATTCGCTACCGGGATGCAGGCGTGAACATCGATGAAGGCGATCGCGCCGTGGCGTCCATCAAGAAAATGGCCCGCGGGACGTTCACCCGGGGCGTGCTGACGGATATCGGCTCGTTCGGCGCCGCGTTCCAGTTGGCGGGATTCCGCAAGCCGGTGCTGGTCAGCTCCGCCGATGGCGTGGGCACCAAGCTGAAGGTCGCCTTCCTCACCGGCCGCCACGACACCGTGGGCGAGGACCTGGTCAACCACTGCGTCAACGATATCGCGGTGCAAGGCGCGCGCCCACTCTTCTTCCTGGATTATTTCGCTGTCGGCAAGCTGAATGCCGATGTCGCCGCGGCGGTGATTTCCGGAGTGGCCCGCGGTTGCCGGGCCAACGGCTGCGCCTTGATCGGAGGGGAAACCGCCGAGATGCCCGGGCTGTACGCCGAGGGCGAGTACGACCTGGCGGGCTTCATTGTGGGCGCCGCCGAGCGCTCCGAATTGCTCACCGGGACGAGGATCCAGCCGGGCGACGCGCTGCTGGCCCTCCCCTCCACCGGGTTGCACACCAACGGCTATTCGCTGGCCCGCAAGTTGCTGTTCGAGGTGGCGGCCTTCGGGATTGAAACCGTGCTCGCGGAAACCGGCCTGCCCGTAGGCGATTGCCTGCTGGCGGTGCACCGCAGTTACTTGAAGCCGATCCGCGCGCTGATGGACGCCCGCCTACTGCGGGGAGCCGCCCACATCACCGGAGGGGGCATCACCGACAACACGCCGCGCATGCTGCCCAAGGGCCTGGCCATCTCCATCGACACCGCCTCCTGGCGGATTCCACCGATCTTCGAAGCGCTGCGGCGCATCGGCAATATTCCGGAAGAGGACTATCGCCGGACGTTCAACCTGGGGGTGGGCATGATTCTGGCCGTTCCAGCGCGCGCCGCGGCGCGCGCCGGTACGATCCTGGCCAAAGCCGGCGAACCCGCGTTTCGCATTGGCGAGGTGACTGAGCACAAGCGCGGCCGTCCTCGCGTGGAGTATCGATGAAACGCCTTGGCATTCTGATTTCCGGCCGCGGCTCCAACTTCGAGGCCATCGCCAATAACATCGCCGCCGGGCAGCTCGACGCCGAAATCGCCGTGGTGATTTCCAACCGGGCGGCAGCCGCCGGCCTGGAGATCGCCCGCGCCCGCGGCCTGAACGCCGAGTGCATTCCGTCAAAAGGCCTCGACCGCGAAGTCTACGACCGCATGCTGGTGGAATCGCTCGTCAGGAATCGCGTCGACCTGGTTTGCCTGGCCGGATTCATGCGCCTGTTGAGCGCGTGGTTCATCCGCCAGTTCCCCGGCCGCATCCTCAATATCCACCCGTCGCTGTTGCCCGCATTCCCAGGCCTGGACGCCCAGCACCAGGCGCTGGCGCATGGCGTCAAGATCGCCGGCTGCACCGTCCACTTCGTCGATGAAGACCTGGATGCCGGCCCCATCGTTCTGCAGGCCGCCGTTCCCGTCGAAGACGCCGATACCGCCGAGACGCTTTCCGCCAGGATCCTCCGCGAGGAGCATCGCCTCTACTCGGACGCTATCCGCATTGTCCTGGGAGGCCGCTACCGGTTGGAAGGCCGGCGGGTGCTCCTCGACTGAAGGTATTCGGATAGTTTCATGGGCGGTCCCGGCCCGGTGTCCATCTGCCGCTGTACGGCGCGTTCATATTGTTCCAGCAGTTGCCGGCGCCGTTTCGGCGCCAGTTGGCAGCATTCCAGGTCCAGCAACAACTCCACCTCCCAGGGCGCGAAGGTGTTCCGCCCCAGCGCACCGCGCTTCAGGTCCCCCATCAGCCGCAGGAAGCGGTTGCGCATCAACTCCAGTTCTACGATCTCATCCGCCGCCATTCCATAAGGAGATCGGCGGAACACTTCCGGAACATTAGCCGCCTCGCGGCTCACGCTGCCGCGCTGTTCAGGCCGCCCGGAGACCGGCGGCCAGACCCCTGCGTTTCCGGCCGCACCGGTTGTTATCATTGTCCACACATTGCGCCATGTCCACTGAACCTCACGCATCACCCGGTTTCGACGCGTCGTCTTACCTTCCTTTGCTCCTGATCCTCTTCGCCGGGAGCGGCTGCTCGGCGCTGATCTACGAGATCGTCTGGTACCAGTTGCTGCAACTCGCCATCGGCTCCACCTCGATATCGTTGGGCTTCCTGCTGGCTGCGTATATGGGAGGCCTGTGCCTGGGCAGCATCGGTCTGCCCCGTTTGCGCACCAGGCGCCATCCCCTGCAGATCTATGCATTCCTGGAACTCGGCATCGCCGCGCTCGGCCTCCTGGTCCTGGCCGGACTGCCGCTGATCGACCGCGTGTATGTCGCCGGCGCGGAACGCGGCATGCCCGGTCTGCTCCTGCGGGGATGCATCTCCGCCGTGTGCCTGGCGCCGCCCACCATCCTCATGGGAGCCTCGCTGCCGGCCATCGTGCGCTGGATCAAGTCCACTCCCCGCGGCGTTTCCTGGTGGGGAATGCTTTACGCCGGCAATACCGCGGGAGCCGTGTTCGGATGTCTGCTGGCGGGCTTCTACCTGCTGCGTGTGTATAACATGGCCGTCGCCACTTACGCCGCCGTGGCCATCAACCTGGCCGTGGCCGCGGTCAGTTTCCTGGTGGCCGCGCGCACCCCGGTCCAGGCTTCCGCCGGCGATTCCGCCGCGCCCGGAACGGCGGCCGCGCCCGGCTCGGGGACGGCCGCCCCGCCGAGCCGCTGGCCGGTGTACGTCACCATCGGCCTTTCCGGCGCCGGCGCGCTGGGCGCCGAGGTCGTCTGGACGCGCCTGATGGGCATGATGCTGGGCGCGACGGTGTACGTGTTTTCCATCATCCTCGCGGTCTTCCTGATCGGCCTGTCGCTTGGCAGTACCGTGGGTTCCTGGCTGGTGCGGTCCGTCCGGCCGCGCGTGGCCCTGGGATGGTGCCAGATCCTGCTGGCGCTGGGCGTTGCCTGGACCGCGTACATGATCGCCAATTCCCTCCCCAACTGGCCCATCAACCCGCTGCTCACCACCAGCCCCTGGTTCACCTTCCAGCTCGACATGGTCCGGTGTCTCTGGGCCATCCTTCCGCCCACGCTGTTATGGGGCGCCAGTTTCCCGCTGGCCGTCGCGGCCCTGGCCGCTCCCGGTGAGGACGCCGGCCGCGTGGTCGGCGCGGTGTACGCCGCCAACACCGTGGGCGCCATCGCGGGAGCCCTCGCGGTGAGCCTGGTCCTGGTGCCGTGGATCGGCACGCAGAACTGCGAACGCGTCATCCTGGTTCTCTCGGCCGCCGCCGCTTTGTTCGTGCTGTGGCCTTACGCGGCCGGGCACCCATCGAAGATCCCCGCAGCCGCCCTGACCGCTTCTCTGATCCTCGCCGGCGTGCTGGCCAAAGGCGTCGACCCCATCCCCGGGAAGGTCGTCGCTTACGGCCGCCGCATCATGATTTCGGCTCCCAACTCCGAGCTGCTATACACCGCCGAGGGAATCAATTCCTCGGTAGCCATCACCCGCTGGAACGACGGCGCCACGGAAGTGGACGTCAACGGCCACGTGGAAGCCACCACCGAGCCCTACGACATGCGCCTGCAGCGCATGGTGGGGCATCTTCCCGCGCTGCTGCATCCCCGGCCCAGGAGCGTGCTGGGAATCGGATTCGGCGCCGGCGTCTCGGCCGGGACCTTCACCCGTTACCCCAGCATCGAAAGCATCGCGGTGTGCGAAATCGAGCCCATCATTCCCCCCACCTCGACGCGCTACTTCGCCAAACAGGACTACGACGTGCTTCACAACCCGCGCACGCGGATCATTTTCGACGATGCCCGCCACTATCTGCTGACCACCACCGAGAAGTTCGACATCGTCGCCAGCGACCCGCTGGACGTCTTCGTCAAGGGCACCGCCGCGCTGTATACCAAGGAGTACTTCGAAGCCGTGAGGCGCCACCTGAATCCCGGCGGCTTGTTCACGCTGTACGTGCCCCTGTACGAAAGCGACGTGCGCACCGTCCGCAGCGAGTTGGCCACGTTCTTCGACGCCTTCCCCAACGCCACGGTGTGGGCCAATACCGTCAACGGGCAAGGCTACGACATGGTCTTTCTGGGGACCGCCGAACCGCTGAAGATCGACCTGGACGAAATTCAGACCCGCCTCGACCGCCCGGACTACGCGCCGGTGGCCGAGTCGCTGCGCGAGGTCCAATTCTCTTCCGCCCTGGATCTCTTCTCCACTTACGCCGGCCGGAAATCCGACCTGGGCGAGTGGACCGCCGGCGTCGACCTCAACCGCGACGGCGACCTGCGCCTGCAGTACTGGGGCGGATGGGGCATCAACTCCACGCTCGAGGATGTCATCTATCGCCAGATGCGGAGCCACCGCCGCCCGCCCACCGGCCTGTTCACCGGTTCCCCCGCGAAACTCGACGAACTAATGTACGCCATCGCCCGTTAGCGGCGTGCTTGCCCGGCCCGGCCACGATAGAATGAACCCGTAATGCAGATCTATCTCCTGCGGCACGGCATCGCGGAAGACGCCCGCGCCGGACTCCGCGACTTCGACCGCGCGCTCACCCCGGAAGGCCGCGAGAAGCTCCGCCGCGTACTCGAACGCGCCCGGGCCGCCGGCGCCGCGCCCGCGGCGATTCTCTCCAGCCCCTTGCGCCGCGCCGTCCAGACCGCCCAGGCCGCCGCCGAAGTTCTCCACTACTCCGGAAAAATCGTCCAGACCCGCGCCCTCGCGCCCGATGCCCCGCCCGCCGGGGCCTGGGGCGAAATCCGCGGCCACCCCCAGGAAGCCGCGGTGCTCCTGGCCAGCCACGAACCACTCATGAGCTCGCTGGCGGCATACCTGCTGGACAGCCCCACCCTGGTAGTCGACATGAAGAAAGCCGCGCTGGTGCGCATCGATTGCGAACGGACCGGCCCCTCGCCGTCCGGCGTATTGAAATGGATGCTGACACCGGCGGTGGCGGGAGATTGAACCCATGAACATTCATAAAGCCACCGATCGTTACGAGGCCTGGCTGTCGCGCCACCTCCGCATCGTGAAGCCGGACCTCGAGTTCAAGCACCAACAGATGCGCAGCGCGCCGTTTCCGTTTCTGCGCGCCACTTACTACCGCTGGGCCCAGATCTGGCCCGAGGTCTGCGAAGACGAAGCCCGCGCGCCCGAGGCCCTCGCCGTGGGCGATCTCCACGTCGAGAACTTCGGGACCTGGCGGGATAAAGACGGCCGCCTCGTCTGGGGCATCAACGATTTCGACGAGGTCTGGCGTCTGCCGTATACCCACGACCTGGTCCGCCTGGCCACCAGCGCGCTGCTGGCCAACCTGGGCGGCGACGTCAAGAAGGGCCTCGACGCCATAGTCAAGGGGTATCGCGGGGCTCTGGAAGCCGGCGGACGGCCCTATGTTCTGGCCGAGCATCACACCGCGCTGCGGCTCATGGCCACCGCGCGCCTGCACCAGCCCGAACAATACTGGGAGAAACTGTACGCGCTGGCGGAGTTCAGGGGCACTCCCCCGGCCGGCGCCGTAAAGGCCCTCGCGAGTCTCATGCCGGTGCGGGGCCTGGTGTGGCGGGTGTCGCATCGCGTGGCCGGCCTCGGCAGTTTGGGCCGCGAGCGCTACGTGGCCCTGGCCGATTGGTGCGGCGGCTCCGTGGCGCGCGAGGCCAAGGCCCTGGCGCCCTCGGCGTGCGTATGGGCGGAGAGCGGCAAGGGCACCGCGCCCATCCACTACCAGGAGGCCATCGATCGCGCCGTGCGCTGCCCCGATCCCTTCGTGCACCTGCGCAAACGCTGGATCGTGCGGCGCCTGGCGCCGGATTGCTCCCGCATCGAACTATCGGCGCTGCCCAAGGAGCGCGACGAATTCCATCTGCTGCAAGCCATGGGCTGGGAAACCGCCAACATCCACCTGGGCACCGCCAAGGCGCGCGTCCTGCTCCGCGACCTCGACAAACGCCCGGCCGGCTGGCTCTTCAAAGCCGCCAACCGCATGCGGAAGGCCGTCCTCGACGATTTCAAGGAGTACTCCAAATAGCCATCGGGCATTAGCGCCGCGACCGCAAGATACTGTTCCGCTGCCAGGGGCCACTCCAGGCCCAGCGGACACCCCATCGTGGTTCCGTTCGGAACCGCGGGCGTGAGAAGCCGTGATGGAATCGGTTGGCATTGGGCGCTTCCGTATGTTCACCCGGCGGTCCGCCCGATTCTCTCGTGGGTTCTGAGCGAGCGGCCCGGAAGAGGCGCCAACTCACGCGGTCGAAGCATTAGCGGAACTGGGGGCGCGGATCCGAAGCCTCGGCGTTCCCGGCGGAGCAACGAAAACGGGCGATCCTTCCCGCTTGAGATTCAGGAACGGGCCGTCCTCCCAGGCGCCCATCGTTATCGAACTGTGAGATCGGTCCCATATGCGGAAAGTCGTGCTGCCGTTTGGTTCCGCCAGGAGCAGAACGGTTTGGAAACTCTGTCCGTCAAGCGTGAGCAGCGCGTTGCCGCCTCGATCGTCTGTTCCATATCCGCCCCGCTCAGTCCCGGTTGCATCGGCGATGATCAGGCCGGATACGGGACCGTCTCTCTTATGCCTTCGCCCGAGGATCGGCGGGTCCGGCAGTGGCGCGTCGATCACGATTCGCTCCGTTCCCTTCTCGTCAACGACAATCAGTTTTCGCGCGCGTAATACTTGCCCGTCTCCGCTCTCGCGGCGTGTGGCCCAGATCGTGTAGGCCGTCTGCACCAGCATCGACGCGATCAGGCAAAGAGTGAGGACCTTCAGCCGCCGGCGCCGCCGGCCGAGCATAAGGACACCGTCTTGTGAGTCTTCCATTCAGCGGGTTCCTCAACCCACCAAGAGTATACGCTTGCGTTGCGGGCTCGATTGCGTTCCGGGAAGACGACCCTTGACAAGGCTCGTTCGTAGTGGTACAACATGTACCATGACAACCTGTACAGCATCGGCCATGCGCGTGCGATCGCCGCTGACCGAATTGGAGAACGAAGTCATGCAGGCCGTCTGGGGCGCAGGGCCATGTACCGTCGAAACGGTCCATCAAAGCGTCGCCCGCGGCCGCAGCATTAAGGAAACGTCCGTTCGCACCCTGCTGCGGCGCCTCGAGCAAAAGGGCTACTTGAGGCACGAAGAGGACGGGCGGGCGTACCTCTACCGGGCGGTGGAACCCGCGCGGAGCCTGGCGGCGCACGCCGTGCGCCAGATCATCGATCGCTTTTGTCAGGGATCGGTGGAGGAGCTGGTTACCGGCATGGTGGATGCCAGGGTCCTGAGCAAGCAGGAAATGGAGCGGCTGGAGCAACTCATCCGCGGCCGCAAACACGGAGGAAAGTGATGCAACATCTGATTCTGGAATGCGCTCTGCGGTCGCTCCTGATCGCTATCAGTGCCGGCACGGTTCTGCACATCCTGCAAGTCAGGAACGCGCGCGTGCGCCATGCCGTTTGGGCCAGCGTCGTAGCGTTAATGCTGGCGCTGCCTGTCTGGACGGCCTGGGGGCCGAGGGCGGTGGTGCGCGTGCTGCCCCCGCCAGCCACGCCTGCCGTGAGCCGGTCCGCCGCACCGGAAGCGGCCGTTTCCGCGCAGGCGTTGCCCCAGGCGTTCCATGCCGAAACGCCCCTGCCACCCTCGCGGAGCCTGGCGTGGAGTTGGCGGAACTGCCTGGCCGCGCTGTACCTGCTGGGACTCTGCGCTCTGCTGGCGCGCCTGGCCACCGGTACGGTGCGCGCCCACCTGCTGGTCCGGCGCGCCGCCAATCGCGAAGGCAGGCTGACCAGCGGCTCGTGCGCCGTGCCGGTCACGGTGGGCTGGTTGCATCCCGCCGTGATCCTGCCGGAATGTTGGCGGCGGTGGCCTCGCGAGCAGCTTGAAGCCGTGCTGGCGCACGAGGGCGAGCACGCACGGCGGCGCGATCCGCTGGTCGAGTGGCTGGCGCTGCTGAATCGCGCGGTCTTCTGGTTCCATCCGCTCGCCTGGTGGCTGGAGCGGCGTATCTCGGCGCTGGCCGAAAAGGCCTGCGACGCGGCCGTGCTGGAGCGCGGTCACGATCCGTTCCTGTATTCCGAATACCTGCTGCAGATTGCGCGGGTGGTGCAGCAAACCGGTGCGCGCGTGGGTGCCCTGGGGATGGCCATGCCTGGATCTTCACTTCCGCAACGAATCCGGCGGATTCTGGAAGCCGGCCCGGCGCCGCGGATATCGGGTGCGCGCATGGCGTGCGTGGCCGTGGCTTGCGCGGCGATATCGATGGTGTTCACGGCGGGCGCGGTGGGTTACGCGCCGGTTCAAACCAGTGCCCCGGCCGTTGCCAGTCCCGTGCCGGCCCCGGCCGAGCAGCCGAAAGTCCTGCTCGCCCAGACCCAGTCAACTCCCGCGCAGAAGAGCGTACGCCCGGTCGAGCCCGCTCCGGAAGGCGCGGGATCGCTCTCGGGCACCGTGGAAGACCCCAGCGGCGCGCGCGTCCCTTACTGTGAGATCGGCGCGCGTAACCGGAGGGGCGGCGCGGGCTTCGCCGTGGCCGATGCGGCGGGCATCTACCGGTTCGCGTCCCTTCCGCCCGGCCATTACGGCGTCGAGTTCCAGGCGCCGGGGTTTGCCCCGCGGACGGTGGAGGTGGACATCGCCTCCGGCAAGCCGGCGCGCATCGACGCCACTCTCGATCTCGGCCAAATCACGGAGAGCCTGACGGTTACCGCGCAGAAGCCCGCCGTGGCCGCCGCGCCATCCGCCGATAAGCCGACCCCCGCGCCAGCTCGCATCCCCGTGGGCGGCAATGTGCAGCCCGCCCGCTTGATTTTCGGACCGAGGCCGGTCTACCCGCCCGAGCTGAAGCAACAGGGCGTGGAAGGCACGGTGCTCATCCGCGCGGCGATCTCCCGCGAGGGGACGACTCTCAATCCCCGTGTGCTCAATGCCGAAGAGCTGGACCCCCGCATGGCCCAGGCTGCCCTGGACTGCGTGGCCAAATGGCGCTACAGGCCGTCGCTGTTGAACGGCAACCCGGTGGAGATCGCCACTACGATCACCGTGGAGTTCCGTCTGGCGGAGTGAGCCAGCGCAGCGCGGCGCAAGTGCCGGCGGCCGTTCCCCGCCGGCACTTCCAGCCGCGGCCCGGAACCCGTATGAGACGGATCGGTGCGCCGGGCGCGGCGCCCTGTAACATTCCAACCCCCGCCAATCCCTGAATCCCCTGCAACCTTCGCTAGAATCAAGGTTACCCGTCTCAACATGCCATCCGAGACCTTTGCACAATTGCTGGACCGCGCCGCCTCCGTCTGCGGAATTGAGCCGGGCTTCTGGGACATTTGGGGCCACTATCACGAGACCACCACGGAGGCCAAGCAGGCGCTTCTGCGCGCTCTCGGAATGGACGCCTCCGGGCCCGCCGAACTGGAACGCGCCCTGGCCCACCGCACCCGCGCCGCATGGGAGCGCCTGGTGGATCCCGTCACGGTGGCCGCCGAATCCGCCGCCGCCGAACTGTCTCTGCACGTTCCCGCCGAGTGCCTGGGAGACAGCGCCCGCGTCACCGTCACCCGCGAGGATGGCGAGACCGCCGAGTTCCAGTTGAATCTCTGGGACCTGCCGCAAACCGGTTCCATCGAGATGGATGGCCGCACCTGGGTGCGCAAGCGGGCGAGTCTGCCCATCGCCCTGCCCCTGGGATACCACCAGATCGCCATGCGCTTGGGAAACGCCTGGGCCTCGACCCGCTACATCGTCACCCCGGAGCGCGCCTGGTCGGACCCGCACCTGGGACGCCACGGGCGCGCCGCCGGGGTTGCCGTCAGCCTTTACGGCGTCCGCTCCGATCGCAACTGGGGCTGCGGCGATTTTCGCGACCTGCTCGACCTGGTGGACTGGGTGGCAGGGGAGTTGGAAGCCGGCTTCGTGGCGCTGAACCCGCTCCACGCCATCCACAACCGCCGCCCGTTCAATACCAGCCCGTACCTCCCGAACTGCAGCTTCTATCAGAATTTCCTGTACCTGGACGTGGAAGGCATCGACGATTTCGCCGGCAACCGGCGCGCGCTGGAGTTGCGCGCGCATCCCGCCGTCGAACTCGAAATCCGCGAGCTGCGCGGCTCGCCGTTTGTCGAGTACGAGCGGGTCAGCGCACTCAAACTGCGCTTCTTGAAACTGCTCTTCGCCGGGTTTCTGCGCCGTCACTGGCGCCCGCGTACGCCGCGGGCCAGGGAGTTCCAGGCGTTCCTTGACCGCGAGGGGGAACTGCTGGAAGGCTTTGCCACTTACTGCGCCCTGGACGAACTGCTTCACCGGCGCGATCCCAATCTGTGGATGTGGACCGAATGGCCGGAGCCCTACCGCGATCCCGCCAGCGCCGAAACCCGCCGGTTCCGCCGCCAACACTGGCGCCTGGTTCTGTTTCACCAGTACCTGCAGTGGCAGATCGACGAGCAGTTGCGGCGCGCACAGCAGCGGGCGCGCGACCGCCGCATGGCCATCGGCCTCTACCACGACCTGGCGCTGGCCACGGACAGCTTCGGTTCCGACCTGTGGGGCCACCGCCCGTTCTATGTGTCCGGTTGCCGCGTGGGATCGCCGCCCGACGATTTCTGTCCGCAGGGACAGGACTGGAGCTTCCCGCCGCCCAACTCCGAAGCCCATCGCCAGGACGGGTACCGGCTCTTCGCCGAGTCCATCCGCAAGAATTGCCGGCATGGCGGAGCGCTACGCATCGACCACGTGATGCGGCTGTTCCGCCTCTATTGGATTCCCGATTCGTTCGATGCCACACAGGGAGCCTATGTGCGCGAGCGAAGCGAGGATTTCGTGCGCGTTCTGGCCCTGGAGAGCGTCCGCAACCGGGTGGTCATCGTGGGCGAGGATCTCGGGACCGTGGAGCCGGCTGTCCGCGAGGCCCTGTCGCGTTTCGGAATCCTGAGCTACCGCCTGTTCTACTTCGAGAAGAACCCCGACGGGGAATTCCGCCGCTACGACGAATATCCGGCGCAAGCGCTGGTCTCTTCGACCACCCACGACCTGCCGACCCTGGCCGGCTACTGGGTGTGCGCCGATATCGAGGCGAGGCGCGGAGCCGGCGCCATCGACGAGGCAGCTTACCGTTCGCAGATGTCGCAACGCGCCGCGGAGAAACAGAAAATGCTGAACGCGCTGTTTGCGCAGAATCTGATGCCGCCGCACCTGGCGCGGGACGCCGCGGCCTATCCCGAAATGACCGGCGACCTGCACAACGCCGTGGTCGGATTTCTGGCCCTGACGCCGTCGCAGCTCCTGGCCATCAACGAGGAGGATCTCACCAAGGAGTTGGCGCAGCAGAACCTGCCGGGCACCACCTGGCAGTACCCGAATTGGGGCCGGAAAATGCGCTTTACGGTGGAGGAGCTGCGCTCCAATTCCGAGGCGCGCGGATTCACCGCGATGTTCCGGAACTGGATCGTAGCTTCCGGCAGGAAAAACGGGCTTGGGGAGTAAACCTTGAAGACGCGCTGGTTCTTTCTCTTCTTCTTAGTGTCCGGATTCTGCAGCTTGGTTTATGAAGTGGTCTGGCTGCGTCTGGCCATGGCGCGCTTCGGCGTGACCACGCCCATGGTTTCCATCGTCCTGTCGGTGTTCATGGCGGGGTTGGGGATCGGGTCGTGGGCCGGCGGGATTCTCACGCGGCGCTGCCGGCGGCCGGCCGCGGCCGTTCCCCTCCGCCTGTATGCCGCGGCGGAGATTCTCATCGGCGTTTCCGGCGTGGCGGCGCCGTGGATGATCGAAGCGGGTTACAACTGGCTGCGCTCGGGCGGCCGGGAAATGGTCTGGGGTTCGTCGTCTTATTACCTGGT
>Ga0209039_10003231_pt1 | contig 12914 bp, 6 predicted proteins | sample BogFormECP12_OM1_FD_188238 | JGI IMG/M metagenome (GOLD analysis project Ga0209039, IMG submission 188238) | Bog forest soil microbial communities from Calvert Island, British Columbia, Canada - ECP12_OM1 (SPAdes) (version 2) | ecosystem: Environmental > Aquatic > Freshwater > Wetlands > Bog ...
CCGGTCGACGATTGTAGTGACAAAAACTAGCCGAGCTGGCCCTTAACCAACTGATAGCATACGCATCCCCCTCAAAAAGTGCGGAAAATGGGTTAATGTTGAACGAATATGAGCACTCCGGATTGCGTGGAGAAGCCGCCGTAGGTCGCAACCAGCGGGTTGTCACCATCGGGTACGGAGGTTGGAATTGCGATGTTGAACTGATACAGGCCCGGCGCCACCACGCCCGCAAACTGCACCTGTGCAGCAATCCCGCCGACTTTGATCACCGGCTGCGCCGGCAGATTGCTCGACTGGGTCGATGAACCGTTGGTCATGGGCGGCGAGGTCTGCCCGAATCCGTTGGCGTACAGGACTACCACCTCGCCCGGCTTGGCCGGAAAGCTTGCGCCTGGGTACAAGGTGGTCGGTCCGATGTAGCTCCAGTCGGCGTGCTGCGCCGCGACATAAGGGCCGCCGCCGAATTGGAAGAAGCCCGGTGCAACCTGCTGCATTGAAACGTACACAGGAGCGCTGGTCCCCGCCGCGTTGGTCAACTGCACTTGAACCGTGCCTTGGGTATTGTCGAGCGACGTCAGAATATTGACCTGCTTGGGACTGACGTACCCGATGAAGGCAGGTTTCCCATTCACCGCGGCGCTGACGCCATCGAGCCGCACCGGCATCTGGCCATTCGTGAAATCCGACTGCTGCCAGGCGCGGGCATCCGGGGCGAGGTTGACACCGTAGATTTCAACCCAGGTGTTCGGGGCGATAACCGCCGTTTCGCCCGTGCGGTTCACTACGGCGGTGATTTTCGGCGCCGAAGAAACCGTTGCAGCCGCTTGCGAAACGGTGAGCGCGTGCCCCGCGACAACAAGCGTGGATTGGCGCGCCGGACCGATATTCGCGGCGATAGTGTACATCGCGGTTCCGTTGCCGGCCGCACTCGACGGGGTTGCCGTGATCCAGTCGGCTGCGCCGGCGGCGGTCCAGTTGCAGCCGGATGCCGTCGTTACGGAGATGGTTCCAGTGGCGCCCGCCGCCGGTGCGCCGATGGAAGCGGAAGAGCTCAGCGACGTGGCACAGTTTGCGCCGCCGGCGGCGCCGAGGGTCAGTTCGGCCCACGATGTGAAATCGGCCGTGTTCCCGCCCTGCGAATCGGTGATCAGTTCAAGCACCACCGGCTGGCCGCTCCAGGGTGAGAGATCGACTGCACCGTACTCCCACGCGGCAGGAAGATTGACATCGTATTGCCAAAGTGTAGTGCCGTTGACCCGAACCGACATCAGAAAACCTTGGGACAACGGCGTGTAGCCGTCCCAATATGCGGCGCTAAAGGAAAGTGCAAGGTTGGGTGAGGCCGGCAACTGCAGATACCACGACAGGATCGTCTGGCCATTAGTGGGAGAAAACGCCCAGAGGGTTCGCTGCTTGGCGATTCCGCCAGAAGTAGACGGTCCAATGTTTCCCGCACCGACCTGCGCGGGGCCGGCCAGTTGGCCCGTGGATGACTGGGATTTGGTAAACGGGATGTCGAGCAGACTCTGGCCCGCCGAAACCCCAGTGGGTTGGCCCGTGAAGACGATGATCGACCCTCCCGCGGGGAGATTACGAACCGTCGCCGTTCCGTTGTTCACGCTCGCGCTGCCGCCCGTCACCAAGACATTCGACGGCGTGAGCGCCGGCGGCACTGCCAGTGTGACACTGTCAAGCGCCTCGTTCGCCGCGACGGACATCTGCAGGGCGCTCCATCCGCACCAGCCGAAATTCGGGTTGCCCGATGGACCGGGATTGCTTACAAAGCGGATTTTGATAGTTTGACCAAGCCAGGGTCTCAAGTCGATGCTGCCGGCTTGCCAACCACCTGTGGAAACATCCTGTTGCCAGAGTATCGTTCCGTTCACTTCGATCTTGAAGGTCATGGGGCCCTGCCGCTGCCCGATCGCACTATCGAGGATGCCGGCGGCGAAGGAGACGCTTGCTCCATTGCCAACCGGCACGGGCACCGTGTATTCAAGGAAGGTCTCGCCTCCCCGCTGGGCCATCCACGGAGGCGAGGTGGAGATCGCTTTCCTGGTAATCCCTCCCACGACCATCGTGGTGAGATCCGCCGTGGCGCCATTGCCCAAGGGATAGTCGGCGCCATTGTATGTGACGCCCACATTCGCCTGTCCCAGCCTGGCGAAGAAATCAAAAGACGCCGAAGCCGGCGGCAACAACTGGAAGTATGCGAATTGAGGCGTCACCAGCGTCCCCGTGGCCAACCCCAGCCTGACTCCGGGAGGCAAGCTGGTGATGTGAGGAAGACTGGAGTTGTTCGCAGGTGAATCGAGCCAATATTGGTATGCGGGATCGAGTCCGAGTGTCAGGTTGCCACTGTAGGCCGGCCAGTTGGGCACGAACAGGGACGAGTCGATCTGACTGGATGCGTGCACCCTCTGGTAAATCAGCGACGAGGAGCCGGACTTTTGCAGGTTGAACTGCACCAGCGTACCGCTGTCAGCGACAGTCGCCGAGGAGCCATTCGTGCCCTGGTAGCCGACTATGGCGCCATTCCAATTCGTGTCCCAGGCTGGCTGCAGGCCGTTTGTCCGGAAGGCGTCGATCACCTTTAGGTAACGCACCCAATCCGGCTGGGTAAAGTCGGTTTGACCCTGATTGAACCAGAAAGTCGGCAAAACGCCCTGTCCTTCATACTCCGTCAGGGAATCGAGAAAACCACCCTGATCGGGATTCGGCATTCCCAGATATCCGTAGGGGTACACGTTGGGGAAGATGTACGCTGAGATTGGGACCGGAGGCGTGACATCGGCGCCAAATGGGGCCGACCACTGGTCCACCTGCGCAAACGATCCGTATGGAGATATGGTGTCATTTGTGCCCTCCGTCCCAAGGACCAAACCGGGGAACGCGGCCAGCAGATCGCGATGAAGTTGAGCGGCGCCCTGGTTATAGTTCATCCCCTCGATCAGTCCGTTCCCGTCGTTGACGGCCCAGCCGGCAATATCCAGATGAAGCGCGTCGGCCGATAACGTCTGGATCGCATTCTTGAGGCGGTTCACGAAGAGCGTGCGATAGGTTGACGAAGCCGGGTCGATGTAGCCGTAGCGGCCCGGAGTGGAGGGCGGATAGCTCCAGAACCACCCCTTGGGCTGCAAGGAAAGAGGGTCCTTTGCCTGAAACTGCTGCACCGTCTGCCAGTCGGAGTTTAGCGGCGAAACGCCGATCATGTCAGTGTGGAGCATGACGTGAAATCCGAGCTGATGTGCGTAGTTCACCAGCGCCTGTATGCTGGGGTGGGGCGTGTAATCGGGGTAGTTCACATCGTAGTTGGAGGTGCGCCAGTTGACGAGATACAGAAGAGTTTCGGCTGGATTGACAACCTTCGTGAGTGGGTCGAGCAACGAGGCGGCGTACGGCGGATTGCCGCCAAACTTAACTACCGTATTGATGTTACTGGCCCAGGCTCTCGCTCCAGTCAACGCTACTGGCGGCGCGGTGGTGTTGTGCCAGTCGCGATAGATCCGGGCGCCGGCTTGCCAATCGCCCTGATACGCCGCCAGTCTCCATTCGATGGGGCCTGCTTCCGCGGCGGAGTTCCAGGGTCCGGGAGCTTCCACCGCGAACGACTCATTCACCGTCTGCTGCCCATTTGCCGCGAAGGTCAGGTCCTTGTAGAGCGACTGTTGGTCGGTGGAGTAGATCGCTACCCCGCCCCGACCGCCCTGAAACAGGGAGACTGGAGCATCCCAGTGGTTGCCTGACCCGAAGTTGGATACAGCAAAAGTGAACGAACTTTGTGCCGAGAAACTCGCGCTGGTTAGCGAAACCCCGCCCGCGGCCGGCACGATGAACTTCCCGGCCGTGAGGTCGAATCCCGTGACTCCCCAAATCAGCCGTTCCACGCCGCCTTGTTTCGCCTTACCATCCACACTGACGACCACTTCCTGCGTCGCGGGATCGACGCTGACCGCAACCGTCACCGTACGGCTGGAGTCCGTGAAACTCAGGCTTGCCGAGGTGCCGGCGGAGTTCACGGTCCACGATCCGGAAGCTGCCAATGCCTGGCTCGGCGCCTGCACCAGCGTCAAGTTCAACTGCATGTTGGTGGACGGGTTGCGCAGGTATTGTTCGCCGGTGAGCTGGTTCGCGATTCCCACGACATCGGCGCCGCTGAAGGACACCTGAAGCTTGTCCGAGGTGACGGTCAGGTTTGTGCCTTGCGCGCTAAATGAGGCCCCCAGCAGCGCGCTACAAGCAATGGAGAAGAGAAGGGCTATGCGCGTGACTGAAGCCATAACGTACTTTGGGATGCTTCCGACGACGCGACAGATTCAACTATATCCTGTGGAACGCCTTCAGAATCTCGCGCGTGGAGTAGTGCATGGCAATCGGGCGGCCGTGGGGGCAGCTCATGGGGCAATCGGTGGCGGCCAGGGCGCGTAGGAGCCACTCCATTTTGGCGGCGTCCAGGCGGGTGTTGATCTTGATGGCGGCGCGGCAGGCGATGCCGGCGCAGATGGCGCGGCGCAGGTCGTCCATGGAGGCGCCGCGCAGTTCGCCTTCGGCGATTTCCAGAACCTCGAAGATGATCTTCTCCAAGTCCGAGGCGCCTACGGCGGCGGGCGCGGCTTTGACCGCGATGGTGCGGTTGCCGAACGGCTCGGTCTCGAAGCCGGAGGCGTGCAACTCGTCGGCGATGCGGGCGTAGTCGATCTGCTGTTCGGGCGTGAGTTGCAGAATCAGGGGCATGAGCAGGCGTTGCATCTCGACGCGGCCGGCGGCGCGCTGCTTCATGACCTGCTCGAACAGGATGCGCTCGTGCGCTACGTGCTGGTCGATGATCCATAGGCCGTCGCGGCCGGCGGCAATGATGAAGCTCTCGTGGATCTGGCCGAGCGGGCGCAGGTCGGAGAGCACCGAGAGCGACATCTCGGGCGGCGGGATGGCTTCGGGCGGGAATTCGCCGTGGGCGTCGAGCGAGCGCTGGAGCTTGCCGGAAGGCGGCGGGCCGGGTGTGACTTCGAGCGGCGGCGCGCTGAAATCCAGGCGCGGCGCGGGGCCGGCGGTGGGCCGCAAGGCGAATTCGGGGAGCGCTGGCTCGGGCTCCGGCTCGGGTTCGGCAAGACTCACCGCCGCCGGCGCCTCGTTGGCCATCATTTGGCTGAATTCGGAATAGGGAAGCCGCGCCACCGGCTGGGCGGCTGCCGAGGGCTGCACGGCCGGCGAAAACGTGGGCGCCGGACGGCTCTCCATCAACCTGTCGCGCAGGGTATCGCGCACGAAATCGTGAACGAACGAGCCATGGCGGAAGCGCACCTCGGTCTTGGAGGGATGCACATTCACATCCACCTCGCCGGGGTCGCATTCCAGAAAGAGCAGGGCGAAAGGATAGGCCGAAGCCGGCATCAGGTTGTGATAGGCCGAGGAGAGCGCGTGCAGCAAGGTGCGGTCGCGTATGAGGCGGCGGTTGACGAAGATGAAGATCGAATTCCGGTTGGCCTTCTGCACCTGCGGCCGGGAGAAGAAGCCGGTCAGCCGGAAGATGCGCTGAGACGGGTCGTCGTCGGGGCCAGGTTCACGGCGGTATTCGGCGATGGCTTCGGAGGGCGGCACGCTGGGCGGCGGCAGGAACAGCTCCTTCTCGCGCACGCCGATATCCACCAGTTCGTCGAGCACCTGGCTGCCGAAGACCTGGTAAACCCGCTCCTTGAGGGTGGCCACGGGCGTCACGTGCAACAACTCGGTGGGGCCGCTGGTGAGGCGAAAGGTGCGTTCCGGGTGGGCCAGGCTGTAATGGGTAACGAGCGACGCGATGTGGGCTAGTTCGGTGGGCTCGGTGCGCAGGAATTTTCTGCGGGCGGGCACGTTATAGAAGAGGTCGCGCACGGTGATGACCGTGCCGCCGCCGAGCGCGGCTTCCTCGCAGCGCAGCATCTTGCCGCCGGCGATCTCGATGCGTGTGCCGGTAGTCTCCTCGGCGGAGCGGGTTTCGAGGAGCAGCCGGGAGACGGATGCGATGGAGGGCAGCGCCTCGCCGCGGAAGCCGAGGGTGGCAATCGAGAGCAGGTCCTTCACGTCGCGCAGCTTGCTGGTGGCATGGCGCTCGAAGGCCAGCAGCGCGTCGTCGCGCAGCATGCCGCAGCCATCGTCCACCACGCGGATCAGGCGGCGGCCGCCGGATTCCACTTCCACCCGCAGGTCGGTCGAGCCGGCGTCCAGTGAATTCTCCAGAAGTTCCTTGACCACCGACGCCGGCCGCTCAACCACTTCCCCGGCGGCGATCTTGTTGGCCACCTGGTCGGGAAGAATGCGAATGCGGCCCATGATGTTGGCGGCTACGCCAGGTTGAGCACCTGCTTGACGGTGCCGCTCGAGTCCTGAATCTTTTGCTGGAGCATCATGAGCGCGTAAATGAGCTGCTCGGGGCGCGGCGGGCATCCGGGCACGAAGACGTCGATGGGGATCACCTGGTTCACCGGAACCAGCGCGTAGTTGTTGAACACGCCGGTGGAGGTGGCGCAGGCGCCCATGGAGATGGCCCACTTGGGTTCCGGCATCTGCTGGTAGAGGTGGCGAATGACGGGCGCCATTTTTTGGGAGACGCGTCCGGCGATGATCATGAGGTCCGACTGGCGCGGCGATCCGCGGAAGACTTCGGCGCCGAAGCGCGCGATATCGAACCGCGAAGCGGACATGGACATCATCTCGATGGCGCAGCAGGCCAGCCCAAAGGTCATGGGCCAGATGGAATTCTTGCGTGCCCAGTTCACGGCGCGGTCGAGCTTGGTGAACACGATCCCTTCGGACAGGGCGGCAGCGGCATTGGCGACGGAGTAATCGTCAATCCGCGAGAACAACTCCGCGGGACCACTGGCGAAGGGCTTCTGCATACCTTTATTTTCGCATGGAAGAACGGTCACCGGCGGCAGAGACCGCCGGCGCCACTGTATGATGGAAGACTCGGTTTGGCCTGCGCCTCATGCTTCTTCTGGAACTGGTGTTGACATTCGGGCTTCTCGCGGTCTGTTCATTCACGCCGGGCTTCTTCTTCGTGCGGCGCCTTCGATGGACTCCGCTGGAGAAACTGTGCGGCTCCGTGGGACTGTCGCTGCTCATGCTCTTCCTGGCGTCCTGGCTGGTTTACCTGTTTACCAGCGGGAATGAGAGCGAGCGCGTTCCGTTCTGGTGCGTCTCCGCGGTTTCGGTGGCTCTGGGAATTGTGGCCCGGCGGGACATCGCGCGGCTGTTCCACGACCGCCGGGTGCTCCAGGCAACAGGGGCATACGGATTTCTGCTGCTTTGGACGCTACTGATTCTGGGCATGATCCGCAGCTATTCCGGCGGGACGTGGTTCGGCGACTGGCTCGAACATTTCCAACGGTCCCTGTTCTTTCTGCATCACTTTCCCGTGCACACGGCGATTTTCGGCGAGTATGCGCTACCGGCCAGGCCGCCGATGATGAACGTGCTGGGGGCCTTCTTCATGGCTCAAAGCGCGGACCGCTTCGAGATCTTTCAACTGATCTTCACGTTCTTGAACCTTCTGGTCTTTTTGCCATGCTGCCTGATCATGCCGGCGCTCGCCGGGGCGCGCAGACGGCGCATTTTGCCGCTGCTGTGCCTGTTCGCGCTGAATCCCGTGGCGATTGAGAACGCCACCTACTCGTGGACCAAGATGTTCTCCGCCTTCTATGTGGTTCTGGCGATTTGCCTGTACCTGGCGGGCTGGAGAAAGCGGGACCGGGGGCGGATGACCGCGGCGTTCGTGGCATTGACGGCGGGGATTCTGGTGCATTATTCGGCGGCGCCCTATCTACTGCTGTTGAGCGGGCACTATCTGTTCTTCTTGTTTCCGCGGCGCCAGCGGAAGTGGCGGGAGCTGGCGACCATCAAGGCGCTCTGTGCGGCGCTGCTGCTGGTCTGGTTGGGGTGGTCCGTCGAGACCTATGGCATGCGAGCGACATTGGCATCCAACCCGACCGTCACGTTGGGCCGGCAATACCAGGGCAATACCGCCGTAAAAGTGGCCGCTAACCTTTTCGATTCGCTGGTGCCGGCGGTGTTACGGGACCCCTCGGCCATTGAGCGATTCAACCAACCGAATACCGCGGCGGCGATTCGCGACAATGTGTTTGCCTTTTACCAGCCAAACCTGATCTTCGGCATGGGGCTGGTGGGCGGTCCGCTGGTTCTGTCTCTTGTGTATTCGGCCTGGGAGCGCCGCAAGGGGTGTAAGCCGGAAGGGAGGTTCTGGCTGGCGTTTGTTCCTTGTTGCGTATTAGTGGGCATCCTGGTGGTGGGAGAACGCGATTCCCTGGGGGACGCACACCTTACCTTGCTTTCCCTGGAAGCCATGGGGCTGGCGCTGCTGGCCGGGACCCTGCCGGTGCGGCGGGCAATGGCGGTGGCGCTGGTAGCCGGTTCGATGGTCGATTTCTCGCTGGGCATTTTCCTGCAGGCACGGGTTGAGAATCTGGAAAATACGCCTGGAGAGACGGTCTTCTCAGGCCTGACCGCTGGCGATGGCAAGTACAGCGTAGGCGAGCCGGGACCTCATTTGTTCTCGGCTTCAACCACGGCGTGGCGCAACTGGTACCGCAAACATCAATACGAGCTGTCGAAGTTGTGGATGGCGGAACTGGCTCCCCACGTGGCGAGGGAGGCGGGAGCGCGCCAGCTTGCCGAAGTGCTGACATCGCAGATGGAGGAGGATCGCACCGCCTGGTATGGATGGTACTCGCGCCATGGCGGATCGGTGGAGTTTGTGGGGGACCACGTGGCGCAATGGCCCATGGTTGCCTGGGCGGAACTGCTGCTGTTGCTGGGGATCTTTGCGGGCTTGGTCAAGAAACTGTGGGAGTGCTCCGTGTAGAATCAAAGTTACTCTTCTTTTTCATGCCCGAGACATTCGAGCAGCTTCTCGACCGCGCCGCATCGGCGTTCGGAATCGATCCCGGCTTTTGGGACATCTGGGGCCATTACCACACCACCACCGCGGAAGCCAAGCAGGCCATTCTGCGCAGTCTGGGATTTGCCGCGGACAACCTGGAAGAACTGGAGCGGTCGCTCGCGGCGCGCGTGCGGCGGGAGTGGGAAAGGCTGCTGCCACCGGCGGTAGTGGCCCGCGAATCGGCCGAGACGGAGCTGGTTCTCAATGTGCCCGCGGAATCGCTGGGACTCCGCGCACAGTTCACGATTCGCCGCGAGGACGGGTCCACGGCCGGGTTCGAGCGGAACCTGTGGGAGCTTCCGCAAACGGCCCACATCGAAATGGACGGCCGCACGTGGGTGCGGAAACAGGCGCGCCTGCCCATCAGCCTGCCGCTGGGCTATCACGACATATCCGTGAAGGTGGGCGGCACGAGCGCGGCGACGCGCTACATCGTGACACCGGACAAGGCCTGGACACCTCCCTACCTGGGCCGCGGCGGGCGTGCGGCGGGCGTGGCCGTGAGCCTCTATGGAGTGCGTTCGGCCCGCAATTGGGGGTGCGGCGATTTTGGCGACCTGCTGGAGGTGGTGGACTGGGTGGCGGAAGAACTCGACGCCAGCTTCGTGGCGCTCAACCCGCTGCACGCCATACATAATCGGCGCCCGTTCAATACCAGCCCGTATCTGCCGAATTCCATCTTTTACCAGAACTATCTCTACCTCGACGTGGAAAGCATGGCGGACTACGCGGGCAACCGCCGGGCGCTGCGATTGCGCCAGACGGCGGAGGTTGCGGCGGAGATCGAGGCGTTGCGCGATGCACCGTTGGTGGAGTACGAGCGGGTCAGCGCGCTGAAGTTGCGGTTCCTGAAGCTGCTGTTCGCCGGGTTCCTGCGAGAGTGGCGGCGAGGCTCGGCGCGCGCGCGGGAGTTCCAGGCGTTTGTGGAACGGGAAGGCGAACTGCTGGAGCGGTTCGCCACCTACTGCGCGCTCGACGAGCACCTGCACCGGCGGAACCCCGAGGTGTGGGTGTGGACCGAATGGCCCGTCCCGTATCAAGGCCCCTGCTCGGAGGAAACGCGCGCATTCCGCAAGAAACACTGGCGGAGCGTGATGTTCTATCAGTACCTGCAGTGGCAAATCGATATCCAGTTGCGCCGCGCGCAGCAGAGGGCGCGCGCCCGGCATCTTTCCATCGGCCTGTATCACGACCTGGCGCTGGCCACGGACCGCTTCGGCGCCGATCTGTGGGCGTACCGCGCATTTCACGTGGCGGGCTGCCGCGTGGGATCGCCGCCCGACGATTTCTCTCCCCATGGCCAGGACTGGGCGTTTCCGCCGCCCAACGCGGAGCGGCACCGCGAAGACGGATACCGGCTATTTGCCGAAGGCATCCGTAAGAACTGCCGCCACGGAGGCGCGCTGCGCATCGACCACGTCATGCGGCTTTTCCGGCTGTACTGGATTCCGGACGGGTTCGACGCCTCGCACGGAGCATACGTTCGGCTACCCTCCGAGGATTGCCTGCGCATCCTGGCGCTGGAGAGCGTCCGCAACCAGGTGGTGGTGGTGGGAGAAGACCTGGGAACGGTGGAACCGGCCGTGCGCGACACGCTGGCGCGCTTCGGCATCCTCAGCTACCGGCTGTTCTACTTCGAGAAGAACGAGCGCGGCGAGTTCCGCCGGTATGAAGAGTACCCGCGGCAGTCGCTGGTGTCATCGACCACTCACGACCTGGCGACGCTGGCCGGCTTTTGGGTGGGAGCCGACATCGAGGCCCGCCTCCGCGCCGGCATGATCGACGAACGGGGCTACCAGTCGCAAACCGAGAGCCGCGCGCGCGACAAGCAGAAGATGCTGGATGTGCTGTTCGAGACGGGATTGTTGCCGCCCGGACTGCCGCGCTCGGCCGCCGACTACCCCGAGCTGAGCGGAGAACTGCACAATGCCATCGTGGGATTCCTGGCGCTCACGCTGTCGCAGCTTCTGGCCATCAATCAGGAAGACCTCACCAAGGAACTGGAGCAGCAGAACCTGCCCGGGACCACGTGGCAGTATCCCAATTGGGGAAGGAAGATGCGGCTGAGCGTGGAGCAGTTGCGAAGGGACCCGCTGGCCCGCGGGTCTACGGCCATGTTCGCCAACTGGATCATCAAGTCGGGCCGACGCAATCAGCCCGGCGAATGAACCGCCCCGCCGACGAAACCGCCTACCATCTGCCAACCACCGGCCGGTCGCCGGGAAGGCCATATTGAAACACGAGGTCCGGCCCTCGCCGGCTGAGGTCGAATCGATGACCGCCAGTGACATCTAAAATCCATACCCCCTGCCGGAAAATGCCCACCTTGCTGAACCCGCCGCCATTCCAATCGCCCACTACGGGAACGTCGCCCTCCTCCGATTCCGCGGACATCGCGGGATGGCGCCCGGCAGGCAAGAAGGGTGGCCCGGGTCTCCGGGAGCCGTCAAATCGGAACATGAGGTCCTGTGCGGGACCGGTGCCATCGAACGTCCCGTTGCCGTTCGCGTCCAACATCCAGATGCCGCCCTTCCGGAAAATGCCGATGCGCTCGGCCCCGGCATGGGTCCAATCGCCCACCACCGGTATGTCGCCGGGTTCGCCTCCGAAGGTGTAAACCTTGTCTTTGCCCGGTTCGAAGACGCCGTTGCCGTCCCAGTCCAACAGCCACTGGGACCCCCCGCGGAAAATGCCGATCCAGGACGGCCCGCCGCGCCACCTTCCCACCACGGGAACGTCGCCCGGCTGGGGCTCGGTGAACGTATACACCCGGTCATTGGCCGTAAGCTGGCCATCCCCATCGTAGTCGAGAACAAACTGCCCGTTCCTGTACACGCCCGCCTTATAGGTTCCGGAACCGTTCCAGTCGCCCGTGATCGGAATATCTCCCGGTAAGCCGCCGAACGTGAAGGTCCGGTCGGCGGGAGTGATTTGGTGGTTCCCGTCGAAATCCAGCGTCCAAGATCCGCCGCGCACGAATCCTACCCGGCTCGCACCCGGGTTGAGCGAGACGCAACCGGGGTTGGGAATCTCCTCCACGGGCCGCAGCGCGACCCAAACAGGAATCGGCAAATCGCCAAGATAACTTACGGCCTGCTGGAGGTTGTAGATCGTTGACACGTACCCCTCTGGCCAACCCTCGCCCGCGCCGACCGGAGCCGAGGGGTCAACGTGGAAGGTCCATGGCGGGTTGTAACATGCAGGGCCGTTGAGGGGATAAACACCAATGGTCAGGCCCGGGGTGACCCCGTTCAGGATGTCCCGCACCTTCTGAATCGACGCCGGATCGTCAACTTTGATCGTAAAAGTCTCCTGCCAGGCATTTCCCCAGGACGTTATCACGAAGAACGCAGGCCCTGTGCTTGGTGGAGCCGGTCGCTGGGCCAAGCAGACAATCGTCGCCAAGCCGCACAAGAACACTGCGCATCTTCGCACGAAAACCTCCACGCAAGCACTGAGATCCGCCTCTCAGGGCGATCTGGCGGTCAGTACGCCTTTGCCAACAACGTCCGCGTTCCGGGTGCGAGGCGCTACGCGTTCCCTAAGACACCCAACCAAGCATAGCCCCACGGATGGGCTGGTTCCTTTCAGTGGTAATCGACATAATCAACGTCCTGCGCGCCGTCATCAAAGCGGGAACAATTTTAGCACCTCGCCCTTTCCCCTGATCGCTGAGGCAACGAATTAACCAGCTAGTCTACGCCAGAACTGCGACAGCAAGGTGGACTATGGCCGGGGCCACATTGCGATCGATCTAGTCGCTGGCGCTTTCAAGGATCATGCGGTAGTGTTCATCGCGCAGCCAGAACCCAGCTCTTCGAAGGTCGTCAAGCTTGGGGCGCACGGCAGCAATGAGACGTCGTTGTTTGGCCAGGCGGTAGATGCCAGGCGTTCGAATCACGTTCGCTCCCGCCGCAGTCGCGAACCTGATTCCATCACCGTCGTCCATCAACAGCGCCTCGGAACCAAGTTCCGAGGC
>Ga0209039_10003232_pt1 | contig 12913 bp, 12 predicted proteins | sample BogFormECP12_OM1_FD_188238 | JGI IMG/M metagenome (GOLD analysis project Ga0209039, IMG submission 188238) | Bog forest soil microbial communities from Calvert Island, British Columbia, Canada - ECP12_OM1 (SPAdes) (version 2) | ecosystem: Environmental > Aquatic > Freshwater > Wetlands > Bog ...
CGCGCAACGCGAACTGCTTAAGGATCTCTCGTACCTGCGCGGGCTCGGCCAGCGCGCGCAGGTTGTTGGCAAGCGTCTTTCGCTTTTGCGCAAAGCACAGCTTCACAAACTCCAGAAAGTCCTCGCCATTTTCGAGCCCCAGCTTCGCGTTCTCGCCCGGTAGCCGCAGCGTGACCAGCGCCGACGCCACTTCGGGCGGCGGTTGAAACGCTTCGCTCGGCAGCTTTAGCACCAGCTCCGGGCGCGCATAGAATTGCGTGGCCACGGACAAATAGCCGTAGGACTTGTTACCTGGAGCCGCCGTCAATCGCAGCGCCACTTCCCATTGAATGACGATGTGGATTTCATCGATCAGCTCCGCCGTGCCGAAGAAATGATGAAGAATCGGCGAAGTGATGTAGTAAGGCAGGTTACCGTAGACTCGGATGCGGCGTCCCGCCGCGATGGCGCGTAAGTCAGTCTCCAGCACATCATCGGGCACGACCGTGAGATTTGGATGCTGCTTCGCAAGCCGCTGCAGCCGCGCGATCAGCAGCTTGTCGAGTTCCACCGCGTACACCGGCGCACCGCTCCGCAGCAGGTGCTCGGTCATTTCGCCGTGCCCCGCTCCAACCTCAATCCAGCAGTAATTGTCCGCCGCCGCAGGCGCCGATGTTTCCATTCCGTGGGGAGACACACCGATGGCCCGCGCAATCTGCTCGCGCCATCCCGCATCCGCAAGAAAGTGTTGCCCGAGTTTTTGCCTTGCCATGGCTGCCCCTGAGTTTAGCAGCCGCGAAGCATTCCTCGAAAACTGAATCGCCGGAAGTGTGCCAGGTTTCGACTTCGGTGTTTATCCAGAATCTAGGCGGTCAGCCCCTTGTCGAGAAGCAAAAATGGCAGATTAACTGATGGGGGGATAGAAACTCTAGCAAGTTCTCGGAGGATCTTCGCAATTCGGCGCCAAGTTTTTATTTGATGCATGTGCTGGAAGCATGAAGAAACACCAACATTACCCAGGCAGGCTGACTGTTAGTCCTTGATGATTCGCAAGTCGTCCTTAAATGCTTCCGATTCGTCCTTAATCAATCCCAATTCGCTATGGAACCGATGCTTGGTGTCATCGACCTCCAACCGATTCTTGAGGATCAATTTCGCTTCCTCGGCAATGGTGCGCAATTCCAGATGCCTGTCAATTTCCCCTAAAGCCAAAGCGGCATTCGCGAGTCGTTGCAGGCAGTTCTCCAATTCCGTGATTCGCTTGACGACCTCGGGCGCAGACGCCTGCGCCTTAACATAACTATCGAGTGCGACCTCGCCTTCGATCTTCTCCACGTATTGGGAAATCGTGGTTTCGCCGTCGTTTACCGGATGGACGACCTGCTGAACGACACCCGCCAGTGGATTGGGATTCGGCATGCACCGGAATATACCACGGGAATCCGTCGAAGCGAGAGTGTGGTGGAGAGGCTGGAATAACAGGCATTGCCAATTCTGTGCCTCTCCAAACTTCTAAGAAGCCATCCATACCATCCGTGTTATATAACTCAGAAATGACCACTCCTCCGGATGAGCTTATCTCCACTGTTTCAACACAACCCCGCAACGAAATGAATGCGAGCGAGAGGCGCCAACGTTGGTTCGAGGTGTGCCTTGTATTGCTGGTCGCTTTTGGAGGCTCCGTCGTAAGTAGTGTGCATCTCCTGATCAGTGGCCCAAACGCGGCAGCACAAATCTCAAACTTCAGATGGGCCGGAGGCATCCTGCACCAACTCACGGCCCTGCTTGTGCTCGGATATGTTCTGTCGCGTCGCGGCTTCGGGTTCGCCAATCTCGGCTTGCGTTGGTCTCGGCCTGACGCTGGAGGGGCTCTGTTAGTGACCATCGTGTCCTATGCGGCCTACGGCCTGGGCCACGCGCTTGTTCAGACCATCCACCATCTGGTGTACGGGACTTGGGCTACCGGACCCACGGCGATCGATTTCTTTGGACACCCTTCCGTGGCCTCAATTCCACTTTTTCTGTTGAGCCCAATCTATGAAGAACTGATCGTTCGCGCATACCTGATGACTGAAGTCATTGAACTAACCGGCTCCTCGGCGCTTGCTGTCGCCCTGAGTGTTGGTATCCAGTTTTCCTACCATCTCTACTACGGATGGGCCGGCGCACTATCTTTGTCTCTTTTCTTCTTGGCTCTGGCACTCTATTACGCGCGCTCACGCAGCGTGCTTCCCGTCATCATTGCACACGGATTCGTCGATGTTTACGTTCTGATTAGGCTTTGGTAGGTAATCAAAGCGAAAATCAAGCGTCCACCGGTTTATCGCGCCGGAGGAAAGCAACCAGTCCGACCATTCCGATAAGCAGCGCACCCACTTGGCGGCCCCACACTGGCCGTACGGGAATAATGAACTGCCGCACGAACATCAGAACATAGATAAAGCTCGTGGCAATCGCCCAAACTTTCGCCGAGGATTTTCGCTTCCAAATGGTCCACCAAGCAATGCCAGAGACGACGGCCATCACGATTGTGATCACTGGTGCCATGAGCAGGCGCTGAAGAAGCGGCACGGCGTAGTACGGACGAAGCGTGTAGGGAATGTTCCTAAGGGAGCTTGTTAAGTATTGCAGGGAAGTGGCCAGGAAGATCCAGCACATGAACTTTCTGATGTCTGTTGGCCACTGCCCTCCTTCGGGGGGTTCTTCAGGCGCCGGAAAGACCCCATCGCCGATTTTGAGGGAGATCATAATCGAATTGTGGCACAGAAAACAGCCTTATGCGCAAATCACTCCAAATCGCACCATGGGACATTGATTCACAACCAATTCGTCGGCGTACTTGACGCCTCCGCCCGCCTCCGATAGTTTAGGAATTTCACCCCTACTCATGCGCATACTCTTTGTCGCTTCCGAAGCTCTGCCCTACGCGAAAACCGGGGGTCTGGCCGATGTGATTGAGGCCCTGCCCAGGGCCCTGGTGAAGTTAGGGCACGAGATCGCCGTCTTCCTGCCGCGTTATCGCGGTATCAAGTCCGGCACGGTCGTGATGCCAAGCCTTACCATTTCACAAGGAGGCCGGCTGCGTTTCCCTGCGATTACCAGCGGCTCGCTTCTGCACGGTGTGCGCTACTTTTTCCTCGATGACCCGTTTTATTTTGACCGCGAAGGAATTTACGACGAACGCAGCCGCGAATACCCGGATAACGCCGAGCGCTTCACCGAGTTTAGCCGCGCCGCTATTGAACTCGCCAAGCACATCTGGCCTCCGGACATCATCCACTGCCACGACTGGCAAACCGCTATGGTGCCCGTGCTGCTGCGTTCCTCCTACGGCGACGATCCCATGGTCAAGGATCTTCCCGTCGTTTTCACCGTGCACAACATGGGCTATCACGGTATTTTTCCCAAGGACGCTATGGAGCGCGCAAGTATCCCCGCTAGCGTATTCCATCCCGGCGGGCTCGAGTTTTTTGGGAGCGTCAATTTCCTGAAGGGCGGCCTGATCTATTCCGATTACCTGACGACCGTCAGCCGCAAATATGCGCAGGAGATTCAGACTTCGGAATTCGGTTTCGGCCTGGAGGGCGTGATTCGCTCGCGCGCGGATCGCCTGGTGGGAATCCTGAACGGCGTGGATTATGCCATTTGGAGCCCGGACAAGGACGCGCTGCTGCCGATGAAGTACTCGGCCCGAAACCTGGCAGGGAAGCGCGTCTGCAAGCAAGCGCTGTTCGAGGAGTTCCTCTTGCTGCACGATAATCCCAACCGGCCCGTGTTGGGCATCGTCTCGCGCTTTGCGGACCAGAAGGGTTTTGACCTGATTGCCGGGATCGCGCATGACCTCATGCATGAGGATCTCTTGCTGGCGGTTTTGGGCACCGGCGACCGCAAGTATGAAGAACTTTTCCGCGCGCTGGCCCAGGATTTCCCCGGGCGCGTCGGCGTAAAGATTGCCTACGACAATAAGCTCGCCCACCTGGTGGAAGCCGGATCCGACATGTTCCTGATGCCGTCGCACTACGAGCCCTGCGGCCTCAATCAGATTTACAGCCTGCGCTATGGCACCGTCCCCATCGTGCGCGCAACGGGCGGGCTCGATGACACCATTGAACCATTCGACCTCCAGCACGGTACCGGCACCGGCTTCAAGTTCTCCGAGTACACCGGCGCGGCGCTGCTGTACACCATCCGCCAGGCGCTGCAACATTACTCCGACGACGGCATCTGGAAGCGTATTCAGCTCAATGGCATGGCCAAGGATTTTTCGTGGAACACCTCGGCCACGGAATATGCGAAACTATATGAGGCTGCCCGTGCGGCGCGAAACCAAAAAGAAGTTCCATCATCTAATTAACCAAGATTAGCGGCTGCGTCGAGGCGGCCCCTAGAGGACAGAAAAACGTTATGGCTGACAACATTCTTGCGGTAAACGACGGAAACTTTGAGGTCGAGGTGCTGACGGCCAGCAAAGTTCAACCCGTTATGGTCGATTTCTGGGCGGAATGGTGCCGCCCCTGCCACATGCTGGCGCCGACGGTTGCGGAGATTGCCCAGGACTACGCCGGAAAATTGAAGGTGACGAAGTTGAATGTGGACGAAGCGATGAATTCCGCCGGGCGCTTCAACATTCGCGGCATCCCCACGCTCCTGGTGTTCAAGGACGGGCAAGTCGTCGAGCAGATCGTGGGCGCCGTGCCCAAGGACCAGATTACCAAGGCTCTCGAGCGCCACATCGGATAAACACTTCACCGCATCGCTTGACGAGACCGCTCGCAAAATTGACTGCGCCCCTGGTTTGTTGCAGTGGCAGATGAGAGCGGCCTTATAGGCCTTGAAAGTTCAAGTCGTCCGGTTTCCCTTGTTTGGAATTTCGCTCCAATAATTTGCTCAATCGGGAGCTCCCTATTGGTCACTATCCCCGAAGACTTCGATGAGGCTATTGGTGCAGCCTGGGATGAGGCTAGGGATGCGCCTGGCAATTTGACGAAAGAGGAGGGACGTTTTCTTGGGCTGTTGGCGGCTTGTATTCCCGCTCGGGGAACAATCGTCGAAGTCAGCAACTTTGGCGGCCGTTCGACAATCCTGCTGGCGAAAGTGGCTGCCCACTATGGCCTTGGGCCCATCGTTACCATCGTCCCCTCGGATTCTGATGTCCCTACAAACACTTTGAGCGGCATGCCGCAAGCCAGTTACGATCATTTCGTGCTTTGTTTGCGCCTTGCGCATGTCACCCAGCATGTCCAGGTGCGCCGCGGACTAATCAAAGACATCAGCGAGCCGTGGGAAGAGCCAATCCGCCTGCTTAGAATTGACGGCGAGCATTCTTATAAATCGGTCAAACGGGATTTTGATTATTTTCTACCGCAAATCACTCCCCTGGGTATCGTACTTTTGCACGAAGTGATGAACACTTTCTCGGGCCCAATCCATGTTTTCTTGGAGGAAATGCTGCGGTCCGGCCAATTCGGTCCGGCCGGAGTTTTCGGGATGCACGGCTGGGGGCAGTTCAGACCTCAAGATGGGCGCGATTTCCAGCAGCGGCGAAGCGAGTTAGAAGAGCGGGTGTCCGAGCTCCTTCCATTTGTCGAAGGAGAGAGAGCGCCGCGCGGGCTCGCCAAGATTCGATTCAAACTGAAGCGCATGCGCGTTCCTCGCTCGCGAATTCGCCCGCGGACTTGGGAAGAAATGCTGGCTCGCTCCCCGGAAGCAACTCCCACCAACAAGCAAGAACAGGACAGCAAGTCAGAGTAACTTGTGGGCTGCGTATGGCCTAGGTGGTAGAGAATTCCAGAAGTGATGAAAGTTCAGAATGCCGTTTAATCGATTCTGTCCATTGCGATTCTTTCATCGAACGTTTCCTGATCCTTCATGAGTGTTTTGTTGACAAGTTGATATCGATCAAGGTAAAACTGCATTCGACAGTTATCATGAGGAGGCACAGACCGTCCTTCGTTGCTGCCAGTCAGCCGAAACACCAGTGCGAGAGTACCCCATGTCAAAGCGTTCCAAGCCGTCCGGAAACGTCGGACTCGTGTCTGTGCACGCATCAGACCCACTCGCCCAGAGGTACATCGAACGGCTAATCTCGCACAGTCAGAAATTTAGAGTAGTCGAGCTTAATCAGGTAACTCCCGGAGGGCGGCTCCCCAAAAACGTACGGCTCCAGATTGTGTGCGGCGCAATAAGAGATCTACGTAGATTTCTTGCTCGAGAACATCCGGGCAAGGACTGCGAAGTGCTTTTTGTGGGTAGGTGCCGTGACAAAACTGAAGAGTTTTCAACACTGCGGGTGGGCGTTCAGGGGATTGTTTGTTACGAGGATGTAGACAGGTGCTTGATCAAGGCTCTTAGCGCGTTGGTCGAAGGAAGAATTTGGCTCACCAAGAACGTCGAGCAGCAACCCAGACAGATGTCAATATCCTGCAATTCCGAAGGTTTAGTCCACCCTCGCTTCACTACCCGTCAGGCCGAAATCGCGAAGCTAATTGAAGAAGGTTTCTCCAACAAGCAGATTAGTGATGAAATCGGAATTTCCGAGCGAACTGTAAAGTTTCATGTTCAAAACATTTTTACACGGCTCGGAATCAATGATAGGCGGAAAGTTCGAGGTTGCTCTGCACTGGACGAATCCAACGAAATCAATTGAGTAGCATACCTGACCGGACAGCCTGCCCGGAAGAAAAGGACAGCCTGATCGCAATGACAGTACTCGCGAGTCCTGCTTCACTGCCATGATCTCCTCGCAAGGAAATCGCGAGAATGAACCTTGCAGTGCCTGCTAGTTTCGGAACTCAAAGTGGGCGCAAAGGAGACCATTATGAAATGTTTGAGCCTGTTCGTCAGAGCCATTGCCGGGTTGTCCTTGGTCTGTTCGATGTTGATGTTTTCAGCTCTCTCTGACGCCCAGACAGAGAACTTGTTTGGGTCGGTCGGCGCCGGGTCCTATGGAGTTTTCGATGCCCACTTCAGGGCTGGTGCGTGGTCGTTGCAAAATCTTCCATCTTCCGGCGGATTGAGTGGCCCCTCGCCGGTCGCCACGATGAATTTTGGAGGGCAGATACACGTATTTTTCGCTGTAAATCGATGCCGGTCTGGAAATTGCTACGTGGACATATACGAAGATTATTCCTCCGATGGCGTGAACTGGACAGGCCGGGACGTTTCCGCAGAGGCGAATATTGATATCTCGCTCTGCCCTAGCAGTGGACTATCTGCTTATGTTGACGGCCAGGGTCTTCCTCGAGTGTTCGGAGTGGTTGGAGTAGGAACCGATTGTGCAACAACATTTCTGGTTGGCGCGTATTTCCAGAATGGAAACTGGGTGGCGGAATCAGACCTCTCACCCGCGGGAATAGGGTCGCCAGCTTTGGACACTGATTTGGTAGGGTACGTGTACAACGGTTATCCCACTATCTGGTACGTCGGTTCAAATTCCGGCACCACCAATATCTAAAATTGTACAAACTCAATGGCAATTGGTACGGGGACGATGTGACGATCGAATCAGGTTCCCCAGCGCCAACTTGCAGACGTCTGGCCGGATACATGGCCAGCGGGTATCCCACGCTCTGGTTTATCTCCTGCAGCCACATACATCACGTGTGGTGGACTGGGTCCAAATGGGGCACTAGCGATGACACTGCCCTCTCCGGTGCGGCGGCTCCTCAATTCGATAGTTCGTTGATGGGCTACGTCTTTGGCGGTGATGAGAGCATTTGGTACTTCACTCCGGACTACCATATTCACAAGATGTGGTGGACTGGCAGCAGTTACTCAACTGAAGACGTCACCGCAGATGCGGGAGTTCCTGCAGGCATTACCTGGTCTCCGCTGGTCGGAAACGCTAATGGGAGTCAAGCCACGGTATTTTACATTGCCAGCACGGGTGGTGGCCAGGCTTACGAAGTGTATTGGAATGGTAGTAAGTGGCTCAACTATAACATCGGGTTGGTGGGAGCACCGCCTAATCCGTATCCATCATTGAACTTCCCGAAAATGGCTGCCGGAGTATTCTGAAGAGTTCTGGTAAAAACGGCAGGATCCTTGCTCAATCGTTCTAAATCTGGCGCCCTGAGTCTGGCAAGAGGATCGAACTTCGAGTTCAGCTTGCCAGACTCTGAAAAACAGCGCTTGACGACCGACAATTGGTGCCCACGGCAAATGCGAGGAACTGCAAAACCTGTGCGGTCTTAGTCACAGTATTGTTGATCGCGTTGCATAATCTGATCAGATGTGTCGCAACTCGGCTCTGAGTCGGGCCGGGATTGGCGAACTGTTGACTGTGAGACGTTTACCGTTTTCGCGCGACATACGTTGTGTTTCCGTAGCTTCCCCGTTGGATCTGGGCCCATTCGATGAACGGCCAAAGCATCCTATCCACCACGGATAGTGGGGAATACGCGGCGTACTTCAAGGAAGCTCGTATTCCACGCTGTAATTGATGCACTTCGCGATACCTCCAGCTGCTCAGCGGCACATCCTCCCAAACGAATCGTCTCCCCCGCAGCCTGGCTTGCAGCATGAACGGCAGCCAGTTGGCTGGCGCAACCTTATAAACATTGCGATTGTTGTCTTCCTGCTCCAACACGAACCCGGTTTTTTCCAGGTATTGCCGGACCGTTGCACCCGTGAAGAAATACAAATGCCGGGGGATGTCCTCGCAGAAAAGATGGCGCGAGGCGAGACTCTGGAAATTCGGCACCAGGAAAACAAACAATCCATCCGCTTTCAATACCTGTGCGGCTTTGCGGAAATACGCCATGGGATCGTGGACATGTTCAAGGACCGCCCATGCGGTCACCGCGTCATACCTTGGCTGGTTTACGGGAATCTTGTCGAACTCCTGTGTGTAAACAGGGAAATCCGTGATGCGCTGGGACGATGGCGAAACTTCAACGCCCTCCACCTGCCAGCCACGCGCCGCCATGAAGCGCGGAAAGTCTCCGTTGGCGCAACCCACATCCAGCATCGTTCGCGGCTGAGTTCTGTCGGGGATGGCATCTAGGTAGCGAGCCTCTTGGGCGTATCGCCGGGTGAAACAGTTGCCGTTACTCTGCGCCGTATGTGTCTCGAAATACTCAGGCGGGTAGTATTTGGCGATTTCCTGAAATGTGGGACGCGGATTCACGAAGCCCAGGCCGCAGCCGTGGCATTCCACCACACGGAACACTTCGTCCGGGAAGTAGAAGCGATCGGGCATCTCGTAGACAAACGTGTGCTCGCGCGAGCCGCACAAGTTGCACGCAACAGTTTCCAAGCGGTTTGCTCCCTTGACCTGCGGGACATCCAGTGATTCTGTATTCTACCTTGAAGCGGCTTTCGCGAAACGAAGGAGGATCACATGCGCTGCACCTGGGCCACCAACGCGCTGAATATCGTCTATCACGATCAGGAGTGGGGCGTGCCCGTGCACGACGAGCGCCGCTGGTTCGAGTTCTTGATTCTCGAGGGCGCGCAGGCTGGCCTCAGTTGGGACACCATCTTAAAGAAGCGCGAGCGCTATCGGGAAGTATTCGAGGGTTTCGATCCCGCCAGGGTGGCTCGCTTCGACGCGCGAAGAAAACGCAAACTTCTCGCTGATCCCGGTATCGTCCGAAATCGCTTGAAGATTGACGCAGCCATTGCCAATGCCAAAGCATTTCTTTTCGTGCAACAGAAATTCGGCAGCTTCGATCGCTATATTTGGGATTTTGTTGGCGGAACTCCCATTCGTAACGCTTGGAAGACCCACCGCTCCGTCCCTGCCGAAACGTCTCTTTCCATTGCCCTGAGCAAAGACCTCAGCAAGCGCGGCTTTCGCTTCGTGGGGCCGACGATTTGTTACGCCCTGATGCAAGCCACCGGTATCGTGAACGATCATCTGGTGGGCTGTTTCCGCTACCATCAGGTCGCTCGCTGACGGACAAAACTCCGTTTCACAGACACCACGAGAGTGTCCCTCTTTGCGCCGTACATCTTTGCGTGTACGATGAGTTTCGTGTTGCGCGTTTGTTTTTGCCTTGATGGTGTTAGAGGCTGCGGGTAGCAATCGTAACCCTGGTTCGCGGGGTGCGACGGCTTCGGTGAACATGAATGTCTGCCGCAAGAGATTTTGTAGTGGCGGGCCATCTGTGTCTCGATTTGACGCCCGCACTGACGGGCGGTTGGCCTCGTCCCGGTGGCCTGGTGGAGGCCGGCCCACTTCATTTCTCCTGTGGTGGCCCGGTCGGAAACGTGGGTTCCGCGCTCTGGCGTTTAGGTTGCCCGGTGCGGCTGGTAGCTTTGGTGGGAGACGACCGTTTGGGAGAGATTGCCATCAAATGGTTGCAAACGCTGGGGAATCAGCCAGGGGTTCGCATCGTGCCCGGGCAGACCACAAGTTACAGTATCGTCGTTGCGCCGAAAGACTGTGATCGAGCCTTCCTGCATTGCGCGGGCGCGAACACCATATTCACTTCAAAGGATATTCGTGACGAGGACCTGCATGGGGCAACTTGGCTTCATTTCGGTTACCCTCCACTGCTGCCTGCCATTTCTGCCGACGGCGGTAAAGAATTGGCGGCCGTGTTTCAACGCGCTAAGACGAACGGCCTGCGCACCTCCCTCGATTTCTGTACGATCGGTCCCGCCGCGGCTGCGATCGATTGGCGGACCGTGCTGCAGAATTGCGCCCGATCAGTGACCGTGTTTGCGCCCAGCATTGAGGAACTTCGCGTGGCCCTGAGAGAGCCCGCCAGGCCAGATGGCGATATTGACGATGTCCGATCGCTAGCACAAACGCTCATTGCCATGGGATTTGCCATTGTCGCAATCAAGCTGGGAACAAGGGGCGTGTACCTGGCAACATCCGGCGTCGACGGGAATCTCGCGGGTTGGCAGCTTGGTGCGGAATGGCGCGCTCGCGAGCTCATGGCGCCCTGCTTCCGGGCCAGTTTCATCAACGCCAGCGGCGCGGGTGATTGTGCGATTGCGGGATTCATTGCTTCCGTCGCTGCCGGCAGCGGTCCGGAACAGGCATTGACGATGGCCTCCGCGGCGGGCGCTGCCAGCGTGGAAGCTCCGGATGCTTCCAGCGGCGTGCATTCGATGGCGGAGTTACAGGCACGCATCTCTGCGGGCTGGGAAAGAATCGAGAGCGGTGCACCCAGCAGTGATTGGACCTATGATTCGCGCGCGGGACTCTGGAACCATGCGCAGCAGGAGGCCATGCGATGAAGCGCAGTGAAGTGCTTGCCGCACAAGAAAGAGCGCGGCAGATGCTGGCAGGCGCCGCCATCGCTTTGACCAGCGAAGAGGCCGCCGACATTGAAGTCCCCGATTTCGGACTCAATCGCCTTCCCTCGGAAGGGCTTGAACTGCTGACCTACGTGAACACCGACCGCTACTGTGCCAAGGAGTTGGTGATCTTTCCTGGACAGACGTGCCCGGAACACCGGCATCCCTCGGTCAATGGACAAACCGGCAAGCAGGAAACTTTTCGCTGTCGGCTTGGGGTGGTCTGGCTATATGTCGAAGGGCCAACTTCCCCGCAGATTCAAGCCACGGTGCCGCAGGCGAGCAAGGCCTATTACACCGTCTTCCACGAGATTGTGTTGCGGCCCGGCGAACAATACACCATTCCCCCGAATACGTTGCACTGGTTCCAGGCTGGCCCGGATGGTGCCGTGGTTTCGGAGTTTTCCAGCCCCAGCCATGATGAATTCGATGTATTCACGGATCCGCACATACGCCGTCAGACGGTAATCGAGGACTAGACGCAGATGAGCATCGACCTGCTACTTGCAAAACTCGCGGAGATTCGTGCGAATCCCTCGGTCCGGACTTTTCTTCTTGCCGATGCCCGGGATGCGGACATGGCCTGGGGTATTCCCAGTTTCGGCCCCGCCCGTTCTGGCCACGGCTTTCGTTCTGCCCCCGCCTTCCTGGAAGAAATCCGCGCCGTGGTTCGCCAGGGATTCGTCGATGTGATGCTGGCATCGGTATCCACGATGGAGACGCTGGCGCACAAAGAGCGGCTGTTCGCCGGTTCCAAGGTCACACCGGCGGTTCGCATGAACGATGCGACAGACATCTGGTACCCGCGAGGGGCCCTCTATCACCAGCGGCCATCGGTGCCGTTCGCGACCTCTTATATCCAGGAAGCGCAATACGGCAGCCTCACGGCATCGCGCGAAGGCGCGCCGGTGGTAAATCTTGGCTTGTACTCCATGACGTTCAACAACGATCTGGAAGCGGATCTGCGCTCATTGAAAGCCTTTCGCGAATTCCGCGCCGAGGCCGAAAGATGTGGCTTCCACTATTTTCTCGAAGTGTTTGCTCCGAATGCCCCGGGCGCGGGCCTGTCTCCAGAGCATGTGCCGTCCTTCGTCAACGACAACATTGTGCGGGCGTTGGCGGGTGTGCCGTCCAGTGGAAGGCCGCTTTTCCTGAAAATTCCTTACTTCGGGCCCGGTGCTCTCGAAGAATTGGTGGCGTACGATCCCTCGATGATCGTCGGCATATTGGGCGGCAGCAGCGGAACCGCTTACGACGCTTTCCAACTGCTGGCCGATGCCCGGAAACACGGGGCCAGAGTCGCTCTGTTTGGGCGGAGGATCAAGGATTCCGAGCATCCGCTGGCATTCATACGAATGCTCCGCATGATTGCTGATGGCGAATTGCAGCCGAAAGAGGCCGTTCGGGCTTACCACGGCGAACTCGAAAAGGAAGGCATAAGGCCCAAGCGCCAACTTGAAGAAGATTTGTTGCCGACTGGTTCCCAGGCCAGCTAGGCCGCCATCTTCAGGACTCGAGGCCGGCCGAAAGGAATAGCGCTCTCATCCATGGACCCGCACTTGCCGCCGCCGCTCACCAGGGATTCTCCGCGAATCTCTTTACCTTGACCTCCGACACTTTCCCCGCTCAGGCAGTTGGCTCCGTCGTTGGCATGGGAGGCATGGCCGGCGCGATCGGAGGA
>Ga0209039_10003233_pt1 | contig 12904 bp, 10 predicted proteins | sample BogFormECP12_OM1_FD_188238 | JGI IMG/M metagenome (GOLD analysis project Ga0209039, IMG submission 188238) | Bog forest soil microbial communities from Calvert Island, British Columbia, Canada - ECP12_OM1 (SPAdes) (version 2) | ecosystem: Environmental > Aquatic > Freshwater > Wetlands > Bog ...
ATACGCCGCCGCCGGAATGATTCCGATGTCGGCCGTCCCGTCCGCCAGCGCGTGGGCGCAGGCCGAGGGCAACGTGTAAGAAACGTCGAACTGGCGGCCGGTCTCGCCGTGCTCGAAATCCCACATCAGAGGCGCTGTATTGAGGTAGGAAATGGCGGAAATGCGCAGGCGTCTCATTATTTCATTTCTTCAACATCGTTACTTCTTGGATATCCACAATATTAACAAACCATTGTGACGCATGACCTTGACACGGTTCTTACGGTCTAAGTACAGTCCGCTCGGAGTAGAGGGTTGGTCACTGTCGTCGCACCGCCCGCAGGCACGCGCATCCTGGAATGGCTGGCCCTGGCCATGACGCCGGGCCTCGGGCCCACGAAATCCCGGAAACTGGTCGAGCATTTTGGGAATCCCGAGGCTGTCTTCCGCGCCTCGCTCACCGAACTTGAAGCCACTGGGATTCAGGCTGTTTCGGCACAATCTGTGGCCACGGGGAAGTCGGCCGAATTGGCGCGGGAAGAACTGGCGCGCGCCGCCGCTGCCGGCGCGACCGTGATTTCGACGGATGATCCGTCGTATCCGCCGCGCCTGAAGGAAATCTACGATCCGCCGCTCGTCCTGTACGTTCGCGGCAACGTTGATCTCCTGACGAAGCCCGGCATCGCCATGGTGGGAACGAGGCATCCGACGCCCTACGGTTCGGGCATGGCCGAACGGCTGGCTTGCGATCTCGCGGTCCACGGGCTGGTGATTATCAGCGGCATGGCGCGGGGCGTGGATACCGCCAGCCATCGCGGGGCGATTTCGGCGAAAGGCAAAACCCTGGCGGTGTTTGGCACGGGCGTGGACGTGATCTATCCGAAAGAAAACTCACGTCTGTCGGAGCAGATTCTGGCGCTCGGCGGCGCGCTTATCTCGGAGTTTCCCATAGGGACGTTTGCGGCTCCACAGAATTTTCCCATCCGCAATCGCATTCTCAGCGGCATGTCGGTGGGCGTGCTGGTGGTCGAAGCCGCGGAATACTCGGGCACACGCATCACCGCGCGCTGTGCGCTGGAGCAGAATCGCGACGTTTTCGCCGTGCCCGGCAACGTCACCAACAAGAATTCCTGGGGACCGAACACACTGATCAAACAGGGCGCCAGGCTGGTTGCGACCTGGGAAGACGTGTGGGAGGAACTCCCGACAGAAGTACGACTCGCATTGACTCCCGCCACCTCGCCTGAATCCCCGGGCGCCTCCTCTGCATCTCTATTTCCGGAAGAAGGCCTCCCTCCTCACGAAAAGCGAATCCTGAGCCTGCTGAAAGCCGACGAAGCCACGCACATTGACGAGCTGGTCGAGCGCCTGGAGACGGAAATGTCGTCCTCGGAAATCTTTGCCGCACTGTTCGAGCTGGAACTGGCAGGCAAGATTCGCCAGATGCCGGGGAAGAATTTCGTAAAAAGCTTTTAGCTGCTAGCTCCTAGCTTCTAGCTAGGCCGAAAGGAGGGATCGCAAAATGGAAGACTTCAAGAACTTGAAAGTCTGGGCTAAGTCTCACGAGTTGACACTGGCGATTTATCAGACTACCCGCAAATTCCCGAAGGACGAAATTTACGGATTAACCAGTCAGATACGGCGTGCGTCAGCTTCTATTGGAGCGAACAGCGCGGAGGGTTGCGGGAGGAGGTCAGATCCGGAGATGAAGCGGTTCGTTCAGATCGCCCGCGGCTCCGCAAGCGAACTCGAATATCACCTGTTGCTTGCAAGGGATCTGCATTTTCTGGCATCCGAAGAGTTTAATAATTTGGAAGCGCGGGCTCTAGAAGTTCAGCGCATGCTGGCATCGCTTGCCCACCGACTGCAACCTCTGGTCTTGGCTAGAAGCTAGGAGCTAGAAGCTAGCAGCTTTCTTCCCGTAACTTGTTGCTTTCCGCCCATTCGTGCTAGCTTCGAAAAACGAATACCAACGTAATGAGGGTCCATTGTCTAAAGGTTTAGTCATTGTTGAATCGCCGGCCAAGGCGAAGACCATCCAGAAATATCTGGGTAAGGGCTTCGCCGTGGAGGCTTCGCTTGGCCACGTGAAGGACTTGCCCAAGAGCACTCTGGGCGTAGATACCACGAACGGGTTCGAGACGGATTACGTCATCATCCCTGGCAAAGAAAAGGTCGTTGCCAAGCTGAAGAAGCTGGCGGCCTCGGCGGACGCGATCTATCTCGCGCCTGACCCGGATCGCGAAGGGGAAGCGATCGCGGCCCATCTCGCCGATGAACTCGAAGGGGACGGCGGCAAGCGGAAAAAGGTGAAGAAGGCGAAAAAAGGGGAACCGCCGGCGCCTCCCCGTATTCAACGCGTCACCTTCAACGAAATCACCAAGCGTGCGGTGCAAGCGGCCTTCGAGCATCCTCGTACCATCGATCAGAACCTGGTGGACGCGCAGCAGGCTCGCCGCGTGCTCGACCGGCTCGTGGGATATCAGGTTTCTCCGCTGCTGTGGGATAAAGTGCGCCGCGGCTTGTCCGCCGGGCGGGTGCAGACCGTCGCGCTGCGCTTGATCGTCGAGCGCGAACGCGAGATCAAGGCGTTCGAGAAGAAAGAATATTGGACGATTGACGCCCACCTCGCCGCCGCGAAGCCTCCGGCGTTCGACGCCCGGTTCCTGGGCAAGGGCGAGGAAAAGATAGAAATCCCCAACGGCGAGGAAGCGGAGAAGATTCGCGCTGCTCTGGAGAAAGCCGACTGGGTCGTCCGCTCGGTGGACAAGAAGGAGCGCCGCCGCAACGCCGCCCCGCCGTTCACCACCAGCAAGCTGCAACAGGATTCCTCGCGCAAACTGCGTTTCAGCGTGAAGCGCACCATGATGATCGCGCAACGCCTGTACGAAGGCGTGGAACTGGGCGAGGAAGGCCTGGTCGGTCTCATCACTTACATGCGTACCGACTCGACCCGGGTTGCACCCGAGGCGATCCAGGAAGTCCGCGAATACGTCACAAAGGAATTTGGTCCAGGCTATCTTCCCGAGACGCCCAATGTTTTTAAAGAGAAGAAGGAAGCTCAGGCCGCGCACGAGGCGATTCGGCCAACTTCGGCGATGCGCCATCCTGACCAGATCAAGCAGTATTTGAAGGAAGACGAGTTCAAGGTCTACAAGCTGATCTGGCAGCGCTTCGTCGCTTCGCAGATCAACCCCGCGGTCTTCGATCAAACCACAGTCGACATCGACGCCAAGACAACGGCTGGAAATGACGTGTTCTGGTTCCGCGTGACCGGCTCAGTGCGCAAGTTCGACGGCTTCCTCAGAATCTACGAAGAGGCGAAGGAGGGTAAGGACGAGGAAGACGAAGAACTCAAGCACAAACTGCCCGCACTGGAAGCCGGACAGAGGCTCACCCTCAAGCAACTGAAACCGGAGCAGCACTTCACCGAACCGCCGCCGCGCTACAACGAAGCGTCGCTGGTGAAGGAACTCGAAGAGCGCGGCATCGGCCGTCCTTCCACCTACGCCGCGATTCTCTCGACCATTCAGGAGCGGCAGTACGTGCAGAAGCTGGGCGGAAAGTTCGTGCCGACCGAGATTGGGCTCGTGGTGACCGATCTGCTGGTGGAAAACTTCCGCGACATTTTCGATGTGCAATACACGGCGCGGCTGGAAGAGGAACTCGACGAGATCGAAGAAGGCAAGGAGAAGTGGCAGGACGCCCTCGCCGAGTTCTACAAGAAATTCCAGAAGGATCTCAAATATGCCGCCAAGCATATGGAGAACATCAAGCGGATGGAGAAGCCCACGGACGAGAAGTGCGAGCTCTGTGGGGCGCCGCTGGTGATCAAGTGGGGCAAGCACGGGTCCTTCTACGCTTGCAGCACCTACGACAAGGACGATCCTAACACCTGCAAGTTCACCAAAGAGAATCCCATCAACCTGCCCGACCTCGACTCGGCCGACATGCAGGAGACGACGCAGGAGGAATACTGCGAAAACTGCGGCCGGGTGATGGTGCTGAAGCGCGGACGCTTCGGCCAGTTCATGGCGTGCACGGGATATCCCGACTGCAAGACCACGCGCCGTCTGGATCAAGGCAAGAAGGTTCCTGACATCCCGCTCGACGAGCTGTGCCCCAAGTGCGGGCGCAACATGATGATCCGCCACGGCCGCTACGGCGAGTTCACCTCCTGCAGCGGATATCCCGAATGCAAGTACGTAAAGCAGAATTTTATCGGCGTGAAGTGCCCGGAGTGCAAAGACGGCGATCTGGTCGAAAAGCGCGCGCGCAAGGGCAACACTTTTTACGGCTGCGGGAACTATCCGAAGTGCAAGTTCACTTCGGCCCACAAGCCCATCGCCGAGAAATGCCCGAGTTGCGGCAGCGAATATCTGGTCGAGAAAAATCTGAAGGCAGGGCCGGTGATCGCTTGCCCGAACAAGGAATGCGACTACGAGCGGCCCGCGCCCTCACCGGAAGCGGCGGCCAGCGCGTCAGCTCCGTCCCATCCTGCCTGACGATTTTTTGACGCGTCAGCCATTCCTCGATCGTCTAATCCTGCCCAGTAGTGTCCAACAAAACGGAGGAAACGATGTCCAAGAAGCCGACCGCTGCCGATGCTCAACTGATTCTCCAACTCTACGACCTGCGCCGCGAAGCGGAAATGCGCAAAGCCCGCGACTGGTGGGTTCGGGACTTCGACCCGCAGAATGCTGACGACTTCCTTAAGGTAGCGTGGGCATTTGGTACGCAGGAGAACGCCTGGTTGCGGCAGGTGAGCGGCTACTGGGGAATCGTTGCGTCATTTGTCGTGCAAGGCGTGCTGAACGAAGACCTGTTTCTGCAACCGGGGTTCAGCGGCGAAATGTTTCTGATCTATGCCAAAATCCATCCTTTCGTGAAACAAGTGCGGGAAAAGCTGAACGACCCCGAAGTCTTCCTCAATGTCGAGAAGGCGATTACGCACTCGAAATGGGGAAGAAATCGGCTGCAATTCATGATCAAGCGCATGGCCGCGTTGCGGCAGAAGGCTGCCGAGCGCAAGGCGAGCTAAGCGGCAATTCGCAGGGGTGCCCCGTGCTTGTCCCGCCGTTCTTTGGCGGGACAGGGCGGGGATTTTGACGTTTCGGTCCTCCCTCTGCGATCAAAAGTCAAAGCCCCCACCCTGTCCCTGCGAAAAGCGCAGGGACAAGGATGGGGCACCCCTGCGCTTCTGTTATCCTAATCGGCTGTGCGGATGATCTGGTGGTTTTTGATTCTCGGCGTCAGTACGCTGGTCGTAGTGTGCGTGGCCATCGCCTTGTTTATCCACTTGCGGCGCAGCCTGCAAAAAGCGCACTCCTCGCATGACGGAACACTGACGGAAGCAGAACGCCCGGCAGACCGCATCGAACGCTGAACGTCGGCACGATTTGGAGATCAAAGCTATGGCGAACGCGGTAGTTTCAGCCACACCGCAGGAGCGGGCGATTGGGGCCGCGCGACAAGTCGCACTTGTCGTGGGCGCGAGCCTGATGGTCGCGCTGTGCGCGCGCGTCACAATTCCGTTGCTGCCTCTCACGCCCGTCCCGCTGACCGCGCAGAACTTCGGCGTGCTGCTGGTCGGATTATTGCTCGGCAGCCGCCGCGGATTCGCTGCGCTCGCACTGTATTTGGTCGAAGGAGCAGCGGGACTACCGGTATTCAGTCCCAGTCCCTTGGGTCTGCATGGGATTTCTCAGATCCTCGGCCCGACTGGCGGATTTCTGATGATGTACCCATTCGTCGCGTTCCTCGCCGGATACGTTTTTGAACGCGGAGCAATGATTTTCGCACGCGCCGCGATCGCAGGCCTGCTGGCTGAGATTTTGCTCTTTGCCGGAGGGCTGACCTGGTTGTACCTGCTCACGCATTCCCTGGCCAGGGCAGCTTACTTGGGTCTGTACTGGTTTCTGGCAGCGGAAGTCATGAAAGTAATGTTCGCCGCCGCCATGGCCACGCGCTGGCGCCGCGCTTCGGCGCAGTAGTTTTTTGGAGTTTCGATGACGATGACAGCAGGGTCCGAACCCGGAGCAAAAGTGCCGAACGGCAATTCCGGCCAGGCGCGCGAAATCGCCGTCGCGCACAGCCCGGATTCCGACGATGCCTTCATGTTTTACGGCCTGGCGACGAACAAAGTGCGCACTCCCGGCCTGCGCTTCACGCACACTCTCTGTGACATCGAGACCCTGAACCAGAAGGCCCGCGAAGGCATCTACGACGTCACCGCAATTTCGTTCCACGCCTACCCTTACGTGCAGGACAAGTACGCGCTAATGACCTGCGGCGGCAGCGTGGGCGAGGGATACGGCCCGATGATCGTCTCGCCCCGGTCGTTCACGCACAGTGAGATCAAGACCAAGCGCATCGCTGTGCCCGGCACGCTGACCACGGCATATCTGGCCCTGCAGCTTTTTGCTCCGGGAGTGGACACGGAAGTTGTTCCTTTCGACCAGATCATCCCGCAGGTGCTCGAAGGCAAATACGAAGCCGGGCTCATCATTCACGAAGGCCAGTTGACCTACGACAAGTCCGGACTGCACCGCGTCGTGGATCTCGGCAAGTGGTGGCGAAAAGTGACCGGTCTGCCGCTGCCGCTCGGCGGCAATGCCATTCGCCGCGCTTTGGGGCCGCAACTCATGTCGGCCGTGACCGCTGCCCTGCGCGAAAGCATTCAGTACGGACTCGATCATCGCGAAGAAGCGCTCTCCTACGCCATGCAATTTGCCCGCGATCTCGACGCGCAGTCGGCGGACAAGTTCGTCGGCATGTACGTGAATGAGCGAACGCTCGACTACGGCCCCGACGGGCGCGAAGCCGTCCGCCGCCTGCTCGACATGGGCCACAAGGCGGGAATCATCGGCCCGGAAGCGAAAGTAGATTGGGTTTAACGAAGCTTCTAGCTGCTAGCTCCTAGCTTCTGGTGAGACCTCAGTGAAGCGGTCTTTTTCGTCGGACTTACACCATGCCGTGGGGACACCAGATGCGCGTTTCCCAATTTGTGTTTAGCTAGAAGCTAGCAGCTAGGAGCTAGAAGCTTGTTTTCGCAAACCCTCCTCATCGACGCCGACGACACGCTGTGGGAGAACAACATCTATTTCGAGCGGGCGATCGCCCGGTTCATCTCTTTTCTGAATCACCACGAGTTCTCTCCCGAGCAGGTTCGCGAGGTGCTCAACGAGGTGGAGGGCGAATGCATCGTGAAGCACGGTTATGGCCTGCACAGCTTTTCCCATGCGCTGGTGGACACCTTTGAGCGCCTGAGCGTCGAGCGGGTCACGCCGGAGTTGCACGCGCAGATCCAGAGCTTCGCCCACTCCATCGCCGATCACCCGATCGAGTTTCTTTCCGATGTGCCGGAAACGTTGCAGTATTTAACGAACCGCCATCGCCTGATCCTGCTGACGAAGGGCGCAATCGCGGAGCAGACCGGGAAGATCGAGCGCTCGGGGCTGAAAGAATATTTCAAGGCAGTCGAGATCGTAGCCGAGAAAAACGTCGCTGCCTATGCGCAAATGCTCGAAAAATATGATCTCGCGCACCATTCCACCTGGATGGTCGGCAACAGCCCGAAATCCGATATCAACCCGGCGCTGGCCGCCGGACTGCACGCCGTCTTCGTGCCCCACGGCGACACCTGGATTCTCGAACATGAGGAAGTCAATCCGGCCCCGCCGCACCAGAAACTCCTCATCGTCGGACGTTTTGCCGAACTGCGCGAGCACTTCTAGATCTGCTCCGGGTTGGACGCCGCACGTTTTGAAAGGGCACGGCTTTCAGCCGTGCCGTGAAGCCGAAGAAATGGATCGGCTTCAGCCGCCGAGGGAATTTTGGCCTCAGGGCCTAAAGGCCGGCGTGTTTTCTGGTGTTCTCGGCGCGGCTGAAGCCGCGCCCTTTCAAGGCGCGCGCAACGCATGGCATACCTCGAAGTTCTCCGCGCAGCCTTTACGGTCAACATCGCCGACTCTAACGTTCTGGTTCCAGAAAGCGCGGCATCAAACTAACCAACAACCCCCTCTCGCGTCCGACATTTTCCACGTGTTACCCTCAATCTGCTCGGCGATCTGGCTCCCCACTTCGTCTGTGGCGATTCAGACCAACAATTTCCGCAGGCTGTTGCATACGGTAGAAGCGCTGTCGGAACTCGGCCCCGCGCTGGCGGCGGAGCATGAGTTCCCGGAGACGGCGCGCCGCATGCTGGCTGCTGTCCTGGACGCGGCAGGCGCTCGCGAGGGCGTGCTGTTCCTGTTCAACGACAAGCCCGCCATGCTGACTTCGGCGGCGGCGCAGGGATTCGCCCTGATGCCCGATCCCGGCTTCATTCCTCTCCTGCCCAAGCATGTGCATGCGCTTACTGCGGCACACGGTCCAATTGTTCTGAACTCATCCACTTACTCGGTCTTCTTGAGCTCCAACGGCAACGTGGCGCCGGAGCTGTTCAAGTGCATCGCGCCGCTCCGCACGGCCGGCCGTCTGGCGGGCGTCATCGCGCTGGGCCGGCGTCCCGGGGACGCGCTTTATGAGGACAGCGACCTCGATGCTCTGGAAATGTTGTGCAGCTACGTGGCGCTGGCCGTGCAGAATTATGCGCTAACCCAGACCATCGCGCAGCGCGTTTCGGAAAATCTACGGCTCATGGCCTCGCTGCACGGTTTCTATGACAACGCGCTCGAAGCCTTCGCCACCGCCATTGACGTCAAGCACGTGGCGATTCACGGCCACTCCTTGCGCGTTGGGCGCTACGCCGCCGCCATTGGCGAGGCCATGGGCATGGAGCCCAGCGAGGTTGCGGCCCTGCGCAGCGCGGGATATCTGCACGATATCGGAAAAGTTGCCGTCGACCGCCGACTGTTCGGCAAGCCCAGCGCGCTCGATCCCGAAGAATTCCGCGAGATGGCGGACCATACCGTTGTCGGTCACCAGATCGTCAGCAGCGTGCAGTTTCCCTGGCCCAAGATTCCCGAGGCGGTGCGCTGGCACCACGAGCGCAGCGACGGTTCCGGCTATCCCGACCGGCTCAACCTGGACGACTTACCCATGGCGGTGCGCATTGTCGGCGTCGCCGATTCCTTCGATGCCATGACCAGTGTCCGTCCCTATCGCGCCCCGCTTTCGGTAGGCAGCGCGCTCAGCGATCTGGTGCGAATCGCTCCCCAGAAATTCGATCCGAACGTGGTACAGGCCCTGCTGATTCAAGTGCGCCGTGACGTGGTGGGAAGCAGCCGGACTCCGCTGCTCGATGGCGTGCCCGTCAATATCGCCGCCGCCGACATTGATCAACTCGCGGCCACACTGCAGCACAAAATCTCGCGCGCAAAGGCGTATTCGACGTAGGAGACCGGCTCCCGGTTCTTGGCTCGCAGCCACTTTTCTGCGATTATTCTGCCTGCCTCCGAACTCCTTATCTTGCAAGCACTTCGGGGTCTCCGAAATCATGCTCGCCAGCAACTTTTTCTGCCCCGTGGGTTCATAATCTGGAGAGCCTTTGCCTTCCGGGAGTCGGCATGAGATCCGGCGTCATCAAGCCTGCGCTGTTTCTTCTTACTCTGAGCCTTGCCTGCGCGGTTCCGCATGTGCTCGCCAAAAAGAAAGATCAAGCCGTCGCTTCTGGCTTGAACGAACAGAAGCGCGCCGTGCACGCGCTCAATCGCCTCGCCTTTGGCCCTCGCCCTGGCGATGTCCAGCAAGTCATGGCCATGGGTGTTGACAAGTGGATTGATCTGCAGCTGCACCCGGAGGGAATTTCGAACTCCGCGCTGGAATCGCGCCTCGCGCCCTTCCGCACGCTGCGCATGAATTCGCGGGAGATGGTCGAAGAATTCCCCGACAACCAGATGGTTCGGCAGGTAATGGAGGGCAAGAAGCCAATGCCGTCCGATCCCGCCAGGCGCGCCGTGTATCAGGTGCAAATCGCGCGCATGCTGGAAAAGAAAGAAGCGCGGGACGAGCGCAAGGCGGAAACTGCTATTGCTTCCGCTCCACCCCCTGCGGCTGATGCCGCGAGAACTGGCGCGAGAACTGGCCCGAACTCTGGCGAAGACCGTCCCGCGGCAGCCGACGCGGGCGCAACCGGGACTGCGAAGACGGCCGAAGAACTCGCCGCCGCGGCAGCTGCCAGCCCCGATGCCATGCCCGCCACTCCTGCGGACAATAACCTGGCCCCCGCGGCCTCCTCCCCAATGCCCGCCTCCAACAGCGGGGCGCCGCCCGCCGCGAGCCCCGGCAACGCCCCGGCCAACGACATGTCCATGGCTCCGCCGGGAGAAGCCACGCCAGGATCTCCTGCAGGATCTAACTCAGCGCCGGTGGACGATTTCGAAGCTCGCCGCCGGGAAGAGCGCCTTTACGCCGATCTGGAAGTGCAGAATTTACTCGATCTCCCTCCCGACCAGCGCTACAAGAAAGTGCTCTCCATGTCACCCGACCAGCAAGTGGCTTTCGCCGACTCGCTGCGCGGCGGCAAGGGGCAGGAGTTCCTCGCCGGGCTCGATCCCAAACAGAAGGAAATCCTGCAGGCGATGAACAACCCGCAGAGCGTCATCACCGACGAGCTCGTGCAGGCCAAGCTGCTGCGCGCCATCTACAGCGAGCGGCAACTGGAAGAGGTGATGACCGATTTCTGGTTCAACCACTTCAACGTCTTCATCGGCAAAGGCGCCGACCGCGTTCTGCTCACCAGCTACGAGCAGGACGTGATCCGTCCCCACGCCTTGGGCAAGTTCGAAGATTTGCTCGTTGCCACCGCCAAGAGTCCGGCGATGCTGTTCTACCTGGATAACTGGTTGAGCATGGGTCCGAACTCCATGCAGGCGCTCGGCATTCCCGGCCGGCCCGGTCCCCACGGACCCTACCGGGTTCCGCGGGAGCATCCGAATGCAAAACCGAAGCAGAACAGCGGCCTGAACGAAAACTACGGCCGCGAGTTGCTGGAACTGCATACGCTCAGCGTGAACGGCGGCTACTCGCAGCGCGATGTCACGGAAGTCGCCAAAGTCTTCACCGGCTGGACCATCGACAAGCCCAACGAAGGCGGAGACTTTCGCTACGATCCGCGCCGGCATGAGCCGGGGCCCAAATTCGTTCTTGGGCATCGCATCAAGCCTAAGGGCGAGGACGAGGGCCGGGAAGTGCTGCACATGCTGGCCACGAGTCCGCAGACGGCGCACTTCATCTCGCTGAAACTCGCACAACGGTTTGTGTCGGACGACCCGCCGCCGGCGCTGGTGGATCGCCTGGCGAAAACCTTCCAGAAGAAAAAGGGCGACATCCGCGAGGTTCTGAGCACGCTCTTCCATTCGCCAGAATTCTGGGATGAAAGCGCCTACCGCGCGAAGGTGAAAACGCCGCTTGAATTTGTGGCCTCGGCGGCGCGCGCCACCGGCGCCGACGTCGAAGATGCCATGCCGCTGGCGCGCCAGTTAAACAATATGGGCATGCCGCTCTACGGAGCGCAGCCGCCCACGGGTTACTCGATGAAGGCCGAGACGTGGGTCAGTTCGTCAGCGCTGCTCAACCGCATGAATTTCGCGCTGGCGCTGACTGCGGGCAAAGTCCGTGGCGTGAGGGTAGATGCTGTGCAATTGGCCGGCGGTCCGCCGCCCCCGGACGCGGCTTTGGCGCTCTCCACCATGGAAGCGAAGCTGCTCGCCTCCGACGTGTCGAGCCAGACGCACGACTCGATCATGGCGCAGACCCAGGGCAACAGCGGCCCAAAACCCAAGCCCCCAGACCCGAGCACGCTAGCTGGCCTGCTGCTGGGCTCGCCCGAGTTTCAGAGGAGATAAGCTCTTGGCCTTTGGCTCTGAGTATTTTGGCTCGACGCGGCGTTAAGCTTAGGTGACGCGAACTCGATCCGCTCGGAAAGTGGGGGACACGGCATGAAACAGATCGGCACAAAAGGGCGGAAGCCTCTTAACATCCCCGAGGAGCGCGTCAGCGGCAAGCTGGCAGAATGCGACTTCTTCCTCAGCCAGATGAAAGACGCCACTAATGTGCAGGAGTTTGGGTACTACCTAAGCGCTTTTCTGAGCGCACTGAAGACGTTCACCGACTTGGGGCTGATGCGAACGCACGGGAAAGGCGCTAGTGAGGCGCTATTGCAACTAAGGAAAAAATCTCGCGACCTAGATTCTCTGCTCTCCTCTCGCGATGTCGAGGTCCACAGGGAGGGGGTTCGCATTTGGCGTTACAAACCCTCGCGGGGCCCACAAATAGTCCCAAGGTTTAAGGGCAGCTTGTGGGGCGACTTGTTGCTAACCTCTCGCGATTCAGGGGCTAAGGATGCCTCTTCATTTGCATCGAAATATGGGAATCGCTTCGCGTCGAGATTTGGAAGCCGATTTCGGTCGAGATTCGGCGAGGGAACGCGAGTCGCCTTGAAACTAACTTATCCAGCGCCCGCTAACGACGCCACATGCAGCTTCATTCTTGAGGATTCTGGCGCCGACGTACTTGGATCTTGCAGGCTTGCACTAGATGCGGTCCGGTCACGGGTAACTGACAAGCCAGAAGCGAAAAGCTAAAGAAGAGAGTCGATCCTATGTCCATCACCCGCCGCATTTTTCTTCGCAACAGCGCACTCGCCGTCGTCGGTACGGCGGCCGTGCCGGGCTTCCTGACTCGTGCTGCATTTGGCGCGGCGGAAACGAGCGGGCGTAATAAGCGTCTGGTCGTCATCTTCCAGCGCGGCGCTGCCGATGGCCTGAACATCGTCGTGCCTCATGCCGAGCCGCAGTATTACGCCATGCGCCCCAGCATCAACATCCCGCGCAAGGCGGTGCTCGATCTGAATGGTTTTTTCGGGCTGCATCCATCGCTCAGCGCGTTTCAGCCGCTCTGGCAGCAGCGCCATTTGGCCATCGTTCATGCTGCCGGATCGCCGGACACAACCCGGTCGCACTTCGATGCGCAGGACTTCATG
>Ga0209039_10003234_pt1 | contig 12897 bp, 11 predicted proteins | sample BogFormECP12_OM1_FD_188238 | JGI IMG/M metagenome (GOLD analysis project Ga0209039, IMG submission 188238) | Bog forest soil microbial communities from Calvert Island, British Columbia, Canada - ECP12_OM1 (SPAdes) (version 2) | ecosystem: Environmental > Aquatic > Freshwater > Wetlands > Bog ...
GGCTATTACGAGCAAGGTGACTTTGCCAAAAGCTACAGCTCGCCCAAGTGTCTTGTTAAATTGGGGTGTTGGGGGCCTGTAGTAGATTGCAATGTGACCAAGCGCGGCTGGATGGATGGGGTAGGCGGTTGTCCGAATGTGGGTGGGATCTGTATCGGCTGCACAATGCCCGGTTTCCCTGATAAGTTCATGCCATTCATGGATACGCCTCCCGGCGCCACCGGGTCATCTGCCGCTTCAAGCATGTATGGCTTCGTCGTTCGAGCCTTGCGTTCAATCACTCACAGCACGGCGAACAAGGAGCCGAAATGGCGCCATCGGCGTCCCGAGCTAACTACCGGCTATCAGCCAGTACACTACGGCGATTCCCGATCTAACGCGACCCGATGAAGCGTCGACGCTATTCTCTTTAACGATCCACAAATTCAACCTAACCTAAATCGGAGGTTTCAATGGAAACCGCGACCCTTCCTGCAACGGATAACCGCCCACAATCTGGCCAGATCGTAGAGATGTCCTGGGACCCTATCACTCGCATTGTCGGGAGTTTGGGTCTCTTTACGAAGATTGACTTCAGCAACAGGAAAGTGGTCGAGTGCCACAGCACTTCATCCATTTTCCGAGGCTATAGCATCTTCATGAAGAACAAGGATCCTCGGGATGCTCACTTTATCACCAGCCGCATCTGTGGGATCTGCGGCGACAACCACGCCACTTGTTCGGTCTATGCGCAAAATATGGCCTATGGTGTAAGACCACCTCCCATAGCCGAGTGGATCATTAATCTTGGCGAGGCGGCTGAGTACATGTTCGATCACTGCATTTTCCAGGACAATCTGGTCGGTGTCGACTTCTGCGAGAAGATGGTACGCGAGACTAACCCGGGAGTGTGGGAGAAAGCCAAAAAAACCGATGCGCCCCACGCGAAAGACCATGGGTACCGCACTATCGCAGATATCATGACGTCCCTTAACCCGTTCGAGGGTGAATTTTATCGCGAGACTTTGCAGATGAGTCGGATGACCCGGGAAATGTTTTGCTTAATGGAAGGACGTCACGTGCATCCCTCGACGCTTTATCCGGGTGGAGTAGGTACCGTGCCTTCCGTCCAGCTCTTTACTGATTTTCTCATCCGGCTGATGAGGTATGTGGAGTTTATGAAGAGGGTTGTGCCGCTCCACGACGATCTGTTCGACTTTTTCTACGATGCGCTTCCGGGTTACGAACAGGTGGGACTACGACGGATTCTTCTCGGCTGCTGGGGGTCTTTCCAGGATCCCGATGTATGCGACTACAATTACAGGACGATGGATAAATGGGGCAAGGCGATGTACGTCACCCCTGGCATAGTCGTGGACGGTCAGCTGGTCACCACCAATCTAGTCGATATCAACCTCGGGCTGCGGATTCTGCTTGGTTCTTCTTACTACGAAGACTGGGAGAACAAGGAAACCTTTGTCACCCATGATCCGCTCGGGAACCCAGTGGATAAACACCATCCGTGGAACCAGACGACGATTCCCAAACCGCAAAAACGCAACTTTGCTGATAAGTACACCTGGGTCATGTCGCCACGATGGTATGATAAGCGCACAAATGATCATTTGGCTCTGGATACAGGCGGCGGGCCGATCGCGCGCCTCTGGTCAACTGCATTGGCTGACGTTGTAGACATCGGTTATGTAAAAGCGACGGGCAACAGCGTAAAAATTGTGCTGCCGCAAACGGCGATGAAGCCCGAAGTTGAATTTGAGTGGAAGATCCCCAAGTGGAGCAATGCCATCGAACGCGACCGCGCTCGCACCTACTTCCAAGCTTACGCTGCAGCTGCTGCCTTGTATTTCGTCGAGCGGGCGATGGCGGAACTGCACGCCGGAAGGACACAGACGTTCACCCCATTTACTGTGCCGGAAGAGGCTATCGGGTGCGGTTTCCACGAGGCCGTGCGAGGCGTGCTCTCGCATCACTTGGTGATTCGCAATCGCAAGATTGCAAACTACCATCCCTACCCGCCGACCTGTTGGAATGCTAACCCGCGCGACGTCTATGGGACCCCCGGACCATACGAGGACGCAGTGCAGAACACGCCGATTTTTGAGGAGAACGGCCCTGAAAATTTTAAGGGCATCGACATCATGCGTGCGGTGCGAAGCTTTGATCCCTGCCTGCCGTGCGGCGTCCATATGTACCTGGGAAATGGAAAGGTCCTGGAGCAGATACACACTCCTACCGCTCTCGCGGGCCTCGCTAAATGATTCTGTTAAGATGATACAAACAATTGAGGCATCGCCGGACGAAATTTACGACATCGAGTTGGAGCATAGTCTGCTGGAGGCGAACGCGCGGCTCGCACGAGAGAATCGGGCGCTGCTGGACGCCCATGGCATTACTGCGATCGACGTGATGGGGGCTATCGGGTCTGGTAAGACCACCCTGATCGGCCGATTGATATCGAGGCTAAAGGATCGGCTCGGTGTGGCTGTGTTTAACGGCGATGCGACTACCAGCTGTGACACCGATCTCATCGCTGAACAAAATGTGCCGGTGGTCCAGATAGCCACGGTCAATGGTTGTCACCTGGATGCGAACCTGATCGGCAAAGCGTTGCGCAAGATCGACCTCAACGGTTTGAAGCTGATCTTTATTGAAAACATCGGCAATCTGATTTGCCCGGCCGAGTTTCCGCTCGGATCGAAAGCGCGGGTCGTCGTGGTGAGCGTGACCGAAGGCCAGTACATGGTTAGGAAACATCCGCACATGTTTCTTGGAGCGCATCTCGTGGTGATTAATAAGGTGGATCTGGCCGAAGCGATGAATGTCAGTGTCGCCCAGTTGGCTCACGATGTGCACACGCTCAAGCCGGATATCAAGGTTATCCCAGCTAGTTGCAAGGACGGAACCGGATTGGATGAGATTGCGACAGAGTTGGTGGCAATCTAGCCCGCAAATGCATGAGCTGTCGATCGCTTCATCCATTGTGGAAAGCGTCCTGGAGTTCGCAGTAAAAAATGAGATAAAAAAGGTGCTGGAAGTGAAGTTGTTGATCGGTGAGCTGATGGCTGTCGAGTGGGAACAACTGCGGTTCTGTTATGCCGCGATCACCAGAGAAACGGCCATGGAAGACTCGTCGCTGGAGATTGAGCAGGTCGAGGCGACGGTTAGCTGTCCGTATTGTTCTTTTCGGGGCCGACCAAAATATTGGGAAGATGCCTTGTCTTGCGGGCCAATCGCGACATTGCAATGTCCCGAATGCGGAAAGGCGGCGGAGCCGGAGCAGGGGAAGGAATGCGTGATCAAGACAATCAAGTATGTGATTTAGTCAAGAATTCAAGAATTCAAGAAGTCGAGAATTCAAGAAGAAGCTGACACTTCACCCAGTAGCCGCGCTTCGCGACTAGGGAAGCTAAGCTTCTTGAATTCTTGATCTCTCGACTTCTTGAATTCTGACTTCAAACCTATGGCCCATAACGGCAACGAAAGCGATTCAGGGAGTGCCGAGGAGAAACTTGACGCATTGAACCGGGCTGGCAGCCGGATCCAGGAACTGGTTGGGCAGATTGACGCGTTGCCTAATTCGCCTGCGCGCGTGCTCTTCCAAGAATGCTTGGAGTCGGTTCTGGCATTTTATGGTCATGGGCTGGAGCGAATTCTTGAACTCATCGTGAAGGCCGGACCCGATGGCCAAAAGATCTATGACGATCTTATTCACGACAAGGTTGTTTGTGGATTGCTGCTTATTCACGATTTGCATCCGGTCGATATCGAAACCCGTTTGCGGGACGCGTTGAACAAAGTCCGCCCATACCTGGAGAGCCACGGCGGGAATGTCGAGTTGATCGGCCTGACAAACGACGTGGCGCGATTGCGCCTGCAAGGTACATGTAAAAGCTGCGCCTCCTCAACTGTGACCTTGGAATTAGCCATTAGACACGCCATTGAAGAAGCTTGCCCCGACCTCATAGGCTTTGAGGTCGAGGGAGCGCCCGCGCAAAGCACGGAAGCGGCTGTCGCTCCTAAAACGCAGCGCGCGACCCCGGATTGGATAGTAATCGATAATGCGCTGCAGCTTGGTAACGAAGCGGGGATGTCTGTTCGGGCTGGGGCACTGCGGTTGATTGTTTGCAGGGTAAATGGGAGCTTATACGCCTACCGAAACAACTGCCCGGCTTGCAATATGCCGCTGAACGCCGGCACTCTCGACAGAGGCTTGCTGCGATGTGGTCTTGGGCATCAATACGAGGTGCGGCAGGCCGGACGCTGTCCGGACAATCCGAATGTCCATCTCGATCCATTTCCGCTCCTGATCCGGGACGACGTGGTGAAAGTGGCGGTGGCGCGGGAAATCCGTGGGTCTATGGCCGGTTGAACAAATTTGCCGAGAAGTCAATGTTAATTCTGCTGAAGCACCTTGGGTGGAAAAGAAATCCTGGAGGGGCGTTGCTCTCGCCGGCGCCAAGCTGATGTAAGCGAAGGCTCCAGCCTTTGCCTCGGTGGCGCGTGACGGAGGCAAAGGCTGGAGCCTTCGCTTACGTAGCCTGGCGCCCCAGAGAGCAACGCCCTGGGAGCCGCCAGCGGCTCCCCTCCAAAGTCAGTACATGCAATGAACTTCGAACGCCTGAAGGTAAGTGTACGCGGAGCTGTCCAGGGCGTTGGATTTCGGCCGTTCATTTTCCGCCTGGCGACTCAGCTTGGGCTCAACGGCTGGGTGTTGAACTCAGCACAAGGCGTCTTGATCGAAGTGGAAGGCGCCCGGGATGTGCTCAGGCAGTTCCTGCTTCGGATCGAAAAAGAGAAACCTGCGCGCGCTTCTATCCAGAGCCTCGAGTCTTGTGTTCTTGATGCAGTTGGGTATGACCGCTTCCAGATCAGTTACAGCGAACAGAGTGGCCCAAAAACCGTTCTCCTTTTGCCGGACATCGCCACCTGCTCAGATTGTTTGCGCGAGATCCTGGAGCCAAAAGACCGGCGTTACCGGTATCCATTCACAAATTGCACCAATTGCGGGCCCAGGTTTACTATCGTCGAGGCGTTGCCGTACGACCGGCCGAACACCTCCATGAAGCGGTTCGCAATGTGCGCAGATTGCTACCGTGAGTACCGTGACCCCATGGATCGTCGGTTTCATGCCCAACCGGTCGCCTGCCCGCGCTGCGGTCCAAATCTCGAGTTATGGGACGCAGGTGGGTCCATTCTCGCCCAACGAGACGACGCCTTGATTCAAGCGGCCCAGATGGTGTGTGAAGGGAAAATTGTCGCGCTCAAAGGGCTTGGCGGGTTCCAGCTGATTGTGGACGCACGTGATGAACACGCCATTCGCGAGCTGCGCGCGCGGAAGCGCCGCGAGGAGAAGCCTTTTGCATTGTTGTATCCCTCGATCGAACTCGTGCGGCGCGATTGCCAGGTGTCCGAGCTCGAAGAGCGGCTATTACTATCCCCGGAGTCCCCAATTGTGCTATTGCGGCGCAGCATGCTTGCGATACCACTAGGCGCCTCGGTCGCCCCCGGCAATCCCTGTTATGGCGTGATGCTGCCTTACACGCCCTTGCATCATCTGTTCATGCGTGAGCTCGGCTTTCCTGTTGTTGCTACCAGCGGCAATCTCAGCGATGAACCCATCTGCATCGATGAGCACGAGGCGTTCGGAAGATTGTCAAGTATCGCCGATTATTTCCTCGTACATGACCGACCAATTGTGCGGCATGTGGACGATTCGGTTGTGAGGGTAATTCGCGGCCGCGAGTTGGTGCTGCGACGGGCGCGCGGCTACGCTCCGATGCCCGTTCACCTGCGAGAACCGCTTCCTATAGTACTGGCTGTTGGCGCGCATCTGAAGAACAGTGTTTGCTTGAGCGTGGGGACAGAGGTCTTCATCAGCCAGCATATCGGTGACCTGGAAACGGCCGAAGCTTTCTCGGCCTTCCGCAACGTCGTGGCGGATTTTCAGCGTCTTTATGAAGCGTCCCCCGATGTGATCGCGTGCGATATGCATCCAGACTATCTGTCGACGAGATATGCAGCACAGTTGCAAGCCAAACCTCATTTGGTTCAACACCATTGGGCGCACGTATTGGCTTGTATGGCCGATAACGAGTTGGACCCTCCAGTGCTTGGTGTGTCATGGGATGGTACCGGTTACGGATCCGATGGCACGATCTGGGGTGGGGAATTCCTTCTGGCGGGTGAGACGGAGTTTCAACGTGCCGGATATTTTCGTCCGTTTCGACTTCCCGGCGGCGATGCAGCTGTCAGGGAACCTCGTCGAACTGCGCTCGGTCTGTTGTATGAGGCGTTGGGAGAAAATGGCTTGGACAAATTTTCGTTGGCATCCGTCCGGGATTTTTCAGCCACGGAGTTAGCCCTGGTTCGACAAATGCTCTCTAGAGGCTTCAATTCGCCGGTCACATCTAGCGTAGGCAGATTATTTGATGCCGTCGCATCGCTTCTGGGCTTGCGCCAAAGAGTCAGTTTCGAGGGACAGGCAGCAATGGAACTCGAATTTCTTGTCCAGTCGGGCGTAGAAGATATTTATTCTTTTCTCCTCACGAAGGGACCGCCGTACATTGTTGACTGGCAACCTATGCTCAAGGAGATTCTCGGTGATCTCGAGCAAGGTCAGGACGCCGGAATTATCGCTGCAAAATTTCATAATACGTTGGCAGAGACGATCATCGCCGTCGCGCGCGAAATCGGTGAGCGTAAGATCGTCCTCACTGGGGGATGCTTTCAAAACCGCTATTTGACGGAACGATCTGTCCAGAGGCTCTTGGATTTCGGGTTTAAATGCTATTGGCATCAGCGCGTGCCGCCAAATGACGGTGGAATTGCGCTCGGCCAGGTCCTTTCAGCCGCGATCGCCTATCGACAGCCAAAGGTCCCGCAAACCGTGGAGGCAACATGAATTTGGATCGCGGCTGGGTTGTTGAAGTGTTTGTTATGGTGTCGCGAAGCAACTGCAAAACGGAGGTGAACTGTGTGTCTGGCAATTCCCGGTAGACTAATCGAGGTTAGTGAAGACGCCCATGGCGTGAGGATGGGCAAAGCCAATTTTGGCGGCATCGTCAAGCAGGTCTGCCTGGAATACACGCCGGAGGCGAATGAGGGCGACTATGTGTTGGTCCATGTCGGCTTCGCGCTTGGCAAAGTGGATGAGGATGAGGCAGCTAGGACTTACAAGCTCCTCGAAGAGATGGAACAACTGGCAGAACTCGACGTCCCGGATGTGTGAACGGAGGTAATCTTCATGAAATATCTCGATGAGTACCGTAATGAAGAGCTGGCGCAAAAAATCGTCGGCGAACTCCGCCGCATTGTCACCAAACCGTGGGTGCTAATGGAAGTATGCGGCGGTCAGACGCACACAATTGTTAAGTATGGGATTGATCATTTGTTGCCGGCCGATGTGGAACTTGTGCACGGACCCGGTTGCCCGGTGTGCGTTACTTCGCTAGAAATGATCGACAAAGCCCATGCGATCGCGCAGCAATCGGACGTTATTTTCTGTTCGTTCGGAGATATGCTGCGCGTGCCTGGTTCGGGAGCCGACCTGCTCGTGCTGAAATCGCGGGGCGCCGATGTACGGGTAGTCTACTCGCCGATCGATTCGCTGAAAATAGCCCGCGCCAATCCCGGGAAAAAGGTCGTTTTCTTTGCTATCGGGTTCGAGACAACGGCGCCCGGCAACGCAATGGCAGTCTGGCAGGCTCGAGAGCAAGGAATCAAAAACTTCTCTGTGCTCGTCTCCCACGTTCTTGTGCCGCCTGCGATCGCCTCCATTTTACAGTCACCGCTGAATCGCGTGCAGGGATTTCTCGGACCAGGTCACGTCTGCACTGTTATGGGCTACCGGGAGTACGAGCCAATCGCCGAGCGTTATAACGTCCCTATCGTGATTACAGGATTCGAGCCCCTGGACATTCTCGAAGGTGTGCTCATGACCGTTCGCCAACTGGAGGCAGGCAGCGCCGAAGTGCAGAATCAATATCCTCGCGTTGTAAAGCGCGAAGGCAATCGCGTTGCCCAAGAGTTGGTAAACAAGGTATTCGATGTCTGCGATCGAAAATGGCGTGGTGTGGGTTCGATCCCCAAGAGCGGCTACAAGTTACGCTACGAGTTCCGCGACCACGACGCCGAGAGGCTGTTTGAAGTGGAAGAAATTGACACCCAGGAACCGTCCGTCTGTATAAGCGGCCTCGTTTTGAAGGGAGTCAAAAAGCCGCACGATTGCCCTGCCTTTGGTAAGGAGTGCACCCCGCATCATCCTCTGGGCGCAACAATGGTTTCGGCCGAAGGAGCATGCGCCGCTTATTATGCGTACGGAAGGCATTTGGACCTTCAGAAGCGGGTTGGAAAGGGAGTTGTGGTTGGTGAGTTGTGACGGTAGAGATGCGCCCTTGTGCAATGTTAGGGACGCGCTCCCGCGCGATGTGAGGTATGCACGCGGCAGGGACGCGCTCCTGCGCGATCCGGGTATGTATGGTAGGGACCGCGCTCCTGCGCGATCCGGGTATGTACGGTAGGGACGCGCTCCTGCGCGCTCCTGCGCTGTATGTCTCGAAGGGCGAGGCTCCGTCCAAACGCTGAACGGTGAACGATGAACGATGAACGATAAACGCTGAACGACAATATGAGCGCGACCAATCAGATTAACGCTACGGTTGACAAAACGGCGGAAAGCTTTCGCGATAAAGTCATTCGCAAGTGCAGCGAAAGTATCGAGATGAAGGAGAAGTTTTTTTCGAAATACGCCGAATCGCTCGAAATGATGTCGCGCACGATGGCAGAGCGTTTCCAGCAAGGCGCAAAGCTCTTCGTGATGGGTAATGGCGGTAGCTTATGCGATGCGCTCCATATTTGCGTGGAGTTCAACCACCCGATTATCGAAAAACGGCCGGCGTTTCCTGTGATCCCGCTGATGACCGACATCGCGACCATGACGGCCATCGGCAACGACATTGATTTTACCCGCGTCTTTGTCAATCAGCTCCGACTCCTGAGTGCATCGGGTGACATGGCGATGGTATTTAGTACCAGCGGCAAATCGCCTAACCTCATTTACGCGCTCCAGGCGGCCAGGGACAGAAAGATGATGACGTTGGCTTTTGCCGGCAAGGACGGCGGCCGCTTCCCCGAAATAGCGGACTACTGTTTCATCGTGCCGTCCTACAGTATTCACCGAATCCAGGAAGTGCATGCCACGGCTGTGCACGTGGTCTGGGACCTTGTACATATATCTTTGGGGGCTGAAGATGTGACGTGATGCCGTTTTGTGAGAGGTGAGAGGCAAACGGCCAAACGGTGAACGGCAAACGGCAAACGGCCAAACGGTGAACGGTGAACGGTGAACGGCTGCTATGAGCGCGACCGACGACGATGAGATTAACCCGCTCCTGGGTGCTTGCCCGCTGCCGTTGTCCGATTACAACGAGATTGTGCTGGCCCACGGTAGCGGTGGGAAGCTTAGCCAAGAGTTGTTTCATAAAATCGTGCTCCCGCAGTTCCGCAACCCGCTGCTCGAGCCGCTGCACGACGGCGCGATTTTCTCTCTAAACGGTTCCCGCATAGCCTTCAGCACCGATTCGTACATCATAACCCCAATATTCTTTCCCGGTGGCGACATCGGAAAGTTGGCGATTAACGGTACCGTCAACGACCTCGCCATGTGCGGCGCGCGTCCGCTTTACCTATCTGTGAGCTTTATCCTGGAAGAGGGGATGGCAATGCAGGACTTCCAACGGGTTGTTCTGTCGATGCGCGAAGCGGCTGCGGAGGCCGGCGTCGCGTTGGTTACCGGAGATACTAAAGTGGTCGATCGCGGCAAAGCTGATAAGATTTTTATAAACACTTCCGGCATTGGGATCATACCGCCGGACGTGAACATCGACCCTGCACGGGCAACGCCCGGTGACAAGATCATCGTGAGCGGCCAGATTGCTGTTCACGGGATCGCTATCATGTCCGTGCGCGAAGGATTAGAATTTGAGACCGAGATCGCGAGCGATACAGCTCCGTTAAACACTCTCGTGGAAGCGATTCTGAGTGTCACCAGTGACGTGCATGTTTTACGCGATCCGACGCGAGGCGGGCTCGCGAGTGTTCTGAACGAGATTGCCCAGATGGCCGGCGTCGGAATACGCCTTCACGAAGCCTCGATACCCATCAGCGAAGAGGTCAAGGGTGCGTGCGAAATTCTCGGTCTGGATCCGCTTTACGTTCCTAACGAAGGCAAGCTGCTGGTTTTCGCGAGTGCGGCCGATGCTGATCGGATTCTGTCGGCAATGCATGCCCATCCACTTGGTAAATCGGCCGCTGTCCTCGGCGATATCACGACCGAACATCCCGGGATCGTCGTTATGAGAACCCGGGTCGGCGGCTCACGGGTTGTCGATATGCTGTCGGGTGAACAACTGCCGCGGATTTGCTAAGAAAATCTCAAATCCAGTTGCACGTCGGATAAAATACCTTATCCCTATAGGGAATACTATTTTATCTGTCATGGCTTTCAAGAGTGTCGAAGAAATCAAAACCGAGAGTCGTGCCTTGCGAGGCTCAATTCAAGAAACTCTTCTCGGTGAGGAATCTCATTTTTCCGAGGAGGAATATCAACTCCTCAAGTTCCACGGTACCTACCAGCAGGATGATCGTGACCAGCGAGCATCGCGGAAAAAGCAGAATCTCGATAAGGCTTGGATGTTCATGGTCCGGTCGAAATTGCCCGGTGGCGCATTAAGCGCAAAGCAATACCTCGAACATGACCGCATTGCCGGAGACCTTGGCAACGGTACGCTCCGGATCACGACCCGGCAGGGTTTCCAGTTGCACGGCGTCGTCAAAGGAGATCTTCAGGACTGCATTCGTCGAATCAATGCGAGCGGAATTACCACCTGGGGTGCGTGTGGAGATGTGGTTCGAAATACGACCGGTCCGGCAAGCCCGTTCAAAGATGCTGCGCACCTGGATGCCCAGCGGCTCGCGAAAGAGATCAGCGATACTTTTCTCGCCAAGACCACGGCGTATGCAGAAATTTGGTTAGACGGTCAGCGCTTGACCCAGGAAGCAACCGATGTCGAGCCGCTTTACGGCGAGCACTATCTGCCGAGAAAGTTCAAAATCGGTATCGCAGTTCCGCCACGGAATGACGTCGATATTTATTCGAACGATCTCGGATTTATTTCGCACACGGAAAATGGTCGGGTAAACGGTTACTCGGTGGTCGTAGGTGGGGGATTCGGAATGTCGCACGGAAAGACCGAGACATTTCCGGCGCTTGCCAAGCCGCTCTTTTACGTCGCTCGGGAACATGTCGTTAAAGCGGCCGTTGCAGTGGTCACTGCCCAACGCGACTTTGGTAATCGGGCCGATCGCAAGCGCGCACGTCTGAAGTATCTGATCGATGAGCGCGGAATCGATTGGTTCCGCACAGAGGTTGCCAAGCGGTTGGGCGTCCCTTTTGAATCGGCCAGAGCAGTTCGTTGGAATACCGTGAGCGATTTGCTCGGCTGGCAAGAGCAGGGCGATGGGAAATTGTTTTGCGGTATATGGGTCGAAGAGGGCAGGATTAAGGATACCGAAGAACGCCAGTGGCGGACTGCTTTCCGTATGATAGCGGAGCAGTTCGGATTTCCTGTTCGGTTAACGACAAACTGCAACATCATTTTTCACGACATTGATCCGGCCGCAAAAGATCGGGTTACGGATATTCTATCAAGGCACGGTATCCCGCGGCCGGAGGATCTGACGGAGACAAGAAGACTGGCGCAGGCTTGTGTTGCGCTACCCACCTGTGGGCTGGCCCTGGCTGAGAGCGAAAGGGTATTTCACCTCGTGCTAGATAAAGTCGACGAGATCCTGAAGGAGTTCGGTTTGGCCGACGAACCGATTTTGATCCGCATGACCGGCTGCCCGAACGGGTGCGCTCGACCTTACAACGCTGATATCGCGTTTGTTGGGCGCGCGCCCGGCAAATATGCCTTCTATGTCGGGGGTTCATTTACCGGCGAACGATTAGTTGGATTGCACGAGAAGACGATAACGTTGGAAGAGATCCCAGGACGAGTTCGCGAGTTGATCGAAGAATTCGTCGGAAATCGACAAGGGAACGAGACCTTTTCCGACTATTGGGGCCGCACACATGTAAACGGACCAACACCAAAGCCGGAACAATTCCACTTTGAATTCGCGCAGCGCCAGAATAAAGAGTTGGTCGGCATGGAGGTTTGATTGACCATTGCTCCAGTTCACGATACAGGGACTGCATGGGTAAGCAATACAACAAGGTCGAAAAGCGCCGTCGTCGTCTCAATTATCTGAAGCGGAAGCGGAACGCTACGAAACCCGCGAAGGAATAATCCTGAGCGGTAGGGACGCGCTCCCGCGCGTCCGACGTTGTTCGACGTAATGCCGCCCCTAGGCAAATCACCGCCGCGCGCGCGGGAACGCGCCCCCGTCGCATTTTGGGATTATGTATTGCCGATATGGTGCCTACGTTTAATCTGCATTGCTCACAAACCCATCGAAGGAGCCCCGGGTTTTTCCTTCCCGTATAGCCCAAATTCCGAATTTTAACGTTCTAGTGTCCTGTCCCCCACCAGCCACCAGCCACTAGCCACTAGTCACCAGCAGGATTTTGCGTTGCCGATCCGGCGCCTGCGGTTAATCTGACCCCTGTATGCCGCAACCAGTGATGTTAATGATCCGGGACGGATGGGGGATTAATCCTCATGGCAGGGAAAGTGCGAAGGCTGATGGCAATGCGACGCTACTCGCGCAGACGCCATACCACGATTACCTTTATCAAACCTATCCATGGAGTCGGCTCAGCGCGAGCGGAATGGACGTCGGATTGCCCGAAGGTCAGATGGGGAATTCCGAGGTTGGGCATCTCAATCTTGGTGCTGGAAG
>Ga0209039_10003235_pt1 | contig 12896 bp, 12 predicted proteins | sample BogFormECP12_OM1_FD_188238 | JGI IMG/M metagenome (GOLD analysis project Ga0209039, IMG submission 188238) | Bog forest soil microbial communities from Calvert Island, British Columbia, Canada - ECP12_OM1 (SPAdes) (version 2) | ecosystem: Environmental > Aquatic > Freshwater > Wetlands > Bog ...
GAGGACCTGTCGCGCGCCTACGAATCGGAAGTGGACCCGCGGCTGAACGGCGAGCAGGCGCTGGAGCTGGCATTCCTGGTGGCGCGCAAAATGAAAAACAATCGCACGGGATGCTGAGCGAAGCGGACTCACAATGCTTGACAGGTTCCTGCACCAGAAACGGTTTCCGCGGTTCACGGCGCTTTCGATTCTGACTACCGTGGGGGCGTGGGCCGTATACTTCCACTCTCCCGGCCACGCGGGTTTCGAGAGCGCAGGCTATCGAATACTGGCGATTCTTGTAGTGGCAGCCGGCCTGGTGCTCAACTGCGTCTGGGGCGACATGGCGCGCGTTCGGGGCGAGTACGGCGGCGTCTGGATTGCCAATGCGGGAATTGCCCTGCCGGTTGCCGTCCTGATCGGCTGGGCTGTGGTTAGCGCCGTTTTTGACCTGCGTCGCTGGGATGCGGCGGAACATGCCAGAATGTGGGGCCCGATTGACCGCGTGTTCGTCCAGCCGGATGGGAAGTTGGTGCTCCTCGGCGCCGGATTGGTCCGCCTCCTTCCGGACGGCCAGCCGGACCCTTCGTTCCGTAGGGATTACTCGTTCGCGCGAGGAGGCAGCCTTCCCGAGCGCTTCCGCGAGCGCTCGCCCTTTGGCTACTGCGCGGCGATGGCGCCGAACGGCGATCTGATTCTGGCCAACAACGGATGGATCGGCCGTATCCGCCCGGACGGCAGCGACGGACCGGACCTCCAGATTTCGGAGACTTCGCTCGCGGGCTGCTGGGGGCTTGCCGTACAATCCGACGGCAAGATCCTGATCGGGTGGCGGGAAATGCGCGCCAACCGGCTCATCCGTCTGTTTCCGGGCGGCAGCGTGGACACCGGTTTCCATTCCGCCATTGCGCCCCTGTCCTATGTTGGAGACATAGCGATTCAGGGGGACGGCAGAATCGCCCTGGTGGGCGAGATGGGATTTGTGGGCAGCGAGTGCTTCGGAAGGTTGCTGCGCTTGAACGCCGACGGAAGCCTCGACAGGACTTTCGGTTTCGCGGAGCCTTGCCTGCCGACGGAACTGGTATCTCTCCGCTTCGCCGACCTGGACGCGGCCCTTCCGAACGGGTCGATGCTCGTCCGGATCGGGAGCTTCGAACACGGATCGGCGGACGAGATGATGTTTCTCGACCGGGACGGCAAGCGAATTGAGATTCCCAAACTGCTCGACGCCCTGCAACCCCTGCCTCGAAGCCCCATCGGCTTCACGCGCGCCGTTCCGTTGAGCGATGGCAGGATTCTCCTGGTCCTCGATGGTCTCGTGAGGGTTCTGAAGGACGGCACCCTGGATTCCACTTTCCATGCCCGTGTCCAGTCCAGCTCCATATCGCAGGTTCTCGTTCAGGGCGGGAAGATCATCGTGGTGGATACGAGCGGAATGCTGGTCCGCCTGAACGGGGATGGCAGTCCGGACCCGAGCTTTCAGATGCCCACGCTTAAGGTCTATTCCGACTGAGGCCCGCGCCGCGGGCGCCCGTGCAGGTGCTACGCTGGTTTGCGGGGCGGCATTAGGCGAACAACCGAAGGCAGACCTGGCGACGCTCGACGGACTCTTGCACCAGCGACGATTTCCGTGGTTCACCGCGCTTTCGGTTCTCACCACCGTCGCGGCGCTGTTCGGCACCCTGCCCCTTGCCATCGGTCTACATCGCGCAAACGCCAGCCTGGATCCCGTGGATTGCTACCAGCGGGGACTATTCTGTATCCCCGGCATATTCGACCTGATCCTCTACTTCCTGGGCGCGATCGGCCTCGTCCTCAGCTCTTTGTGGGCCCTTGGCGCACTCTTCAGACGGGAGCACTGGGGCGGCCGGATCGTCCTGGCGGGAGTTGCCCTCCAGGCCGCCCCTCTGATCGTCTATGCCGCCGCAGCCGCGGGCCTTGGGGCGCGCCGGGCGCAGGCGGTGGACCGTTACCTGAAGGGGCAGGTTGAACAACCCGGATCGTGGGCCATTCGCGACGTATTGGTCCAGCCGGATGGGAAGCAGGTGCCCTCGGCTCCGGATTGGTTCGCCTCCTCCCCGACGGCCAGTGGGACCATTCGTTTCACCGGGACTACTCAGTTGCCCGGGGAGGCAGCCTTCCCGATCCCGTCCGCGGATACTGGCCGGAGGGCGCCTGCGCGGCGTTGGCCCCGAACGGAGACCTGATTCTGGCCGCCAATGGATGGATCGGCCGCGTCAGAGCGGACGGCTGCGACGCGCCGGACCTGCTCAAGCGGCCGGATGGGGGAACCTGCTGGGGGCTTGCCGTACAACCCGACGGCAAGATCCTGGTCGGGTGGGACTCCCCCAGCAAGAGCCCGGTTTCCCGTCTCCTTCCCGACGGCGGCGTGGACTCCGGATTCCATCCCGCCTTCGCGCCCAGTCCGGGCCCGCACCAGGAACTGCGGTCTTCCGGCGGGAGGATTGTGGTTCTGCGGGACGGCAGGATCGTCCTCGCGGGCGTGACGGAACCGGTGGAGGGCGGCTGCATTAGAACCCTGCGGCGCCTCAACGCGGACGGAAGCCTCGACAAAGGCTTCCGTTTCGAGGAGTCTTGCCAGCCGGCCGGTCTGGCGGAACGGGACGTCCCGGACCTGGCCGCGGTTCTCGCGGATGGGTCGATGTTCGTCCGGACGATCAACAGGGATCGCGTGAGGAACCGGATGATCTATCTCGGCCCGGACGGCCAGGAGATTCGGAGGCCCGGGCTGCTCAATTCCCTGAGCCACCCCAACGTCACGGCCGTCGATCCCCTGAGCGATGGCAGGATTCTCCTCGGGGATCTCAATGGGGTCGCCAGGGACCTGCCGGACGGCACGCCCGATCCGGCCTTTCATCCGTCCGGCATGGAGCTGGGCGCCCTGAAGATTATCCTGCAAGGCGGGAAGATCGTGGTATTGGGCGGCAACGGAAAGCTGGTCCGCCTGAACGGCGATGGCAGTCCGGACCCGAGCTATCAGATCCCCGCGTTCCAGGTTTACTCCGACTGACATCCGCGCCGCGAGGCCGGCTAGTGCGGAAGCCGATCCACGGCCGGGGCTGGGGCCGGATCGCGGCCAGGCGCGAGGACATCCATGGTGAAGTGGAGCAGGCGCTCGATATTCACAGCCGCGTGGAGCAGCGGCTCGCGTGGGCCGCCCGGGGCCGGCCAAACGGCAGAACTTCGGTTGCACACTCCCCATGGTTCCGCTATACTCCCCAAGAGTTCCATCCCGTCAGTAGAACGCGCGGCTTCATTTTTGGTTTGCGAATAAGACGCGGACGGTCTAATGTATAGTGGATAGCTGAACTTTGCCAGGAGGCCGGAAGTGCACAGATCGCTCAAAACCGTCAGCGGGATAGCGGCTTTCGCAGGATTGGCCGCATTGATGATCGTCGAGACAGCTCCCTTGGCCCGCGGCCAGGGCGCCGCTCCCATCGCAACTCCCGGTGGCCAGACCACCGCTGCCAAGCGTAATTACAAGGACAACGGCGAGTACGACCTTTACAACCAGGCTTTCAAGGATGCCCAGAATCCGGCCGCGCAAATCAAGGATCTGGAGACTTGGGCTCAGAAGTACCCGGACTCGGATTATAAAGATGTGCGGACCGGCATGCTGGTTCAAGCCTATGGCCAGTTGAATCCGCCTCAGCCGGTCAAGGTCCTGGATCTCGCCTCGCAGCTCATTACCAAGGATCCGAAGATCGTCTTCGACGATCCGCAGGACGGCAGGCGGCAAGCCTTGTCGTTTCTGCTCACCACCGCCGTCGCCGCCGGCCTGGCCGGCCAGCCGGCGCTTCCCAATCCCACGGCAGCGCAGGTCGCGCTGGGACGCACCGCCGCGCAACGGTTGAAGGACGAGGCGAAGACGTTCTTCGTCCCGGCCAATAAGCCGGCCACCACTTCCGACGTGGACTGGAACACCACCCACGCCAATTTGGACGCGGCGGCCGATCACACGCTCCTGGTGCTGATGATCTACAAGGCCGAAGCGGTCATGGCTTCGGTTGCAGCCAAGAAACCCGGGGTTTCCGCCGAGTGCAAGGACGTCGCTGAGCCGGCCTATCGGCAGGCGCTGGCGGTTTATCCCAACAACTCCTACGTCTCCTACAAGCTCGGGCAGGCCTTCCAGTGCCAGCAAAAGGAATCTCCCGACAAGGTATTCGCGGCGATTTACGAATATGAGCGGGCGGCGGTGATCGATCCCACGCTGGGCGGCGCCCAGCCGAACGCCACGGCGATTCCGGCGTATGCGGACAAGGCCTACGTCAATATCCACGGCAGCGCGGACGGGCTGCCTGAATTGAAGCTGCAGGTCAAGCAGTCGGCGATCCCGCCGGACGGTTTCAAGTTCAAGACGGCCCGTGAAATCGCCGACGAAAAACAGGCGCAATTCGAAAAAGACAATCCCGAGCTGGCGATGTGGGGGAAGATCAAGGACTTCCTGACCGCCCCCGATGATCCCACCTACTTCGAGGACAAACTGAAGGATACCGAGGGTCCCTTGCTGAAGGGGGTGGTGGTGGACGGCGCATGCCGCGGCAAGGAGCTCACGGTGGCGTTCCCCAAACCTGGGGATACCGGCGCCCTGGTTCCGGAAGTCAAGCTGAAGTTCACCGACCTGATCTTTACCGGAAAGCCGCAGCCGAACACCGAAATCACGTTTGAGAAGGCGGTGGCCACGGCGTTCACCAAGGAGCCCTTCCTGCTCACCATGGAAGTCCAGAAGGCCAACGTGACCGGTCTGAAGACGGCGCCCTGCACGCCGCCCCCGCCAGCCAAGAAGCCTGCGCCGCCGGCGCCGCCTGCCGCCAAGAAGTAGCTTCCCCGGGGAATCCAATGTGGGGCGCCGCGCGGCGCCCCACGCCTGCCGCCACGACCGCCGTGCCCCCCTCGATGACGCGCCCCGCCGGGCCGAAGCGGAGGCTAAACACGTCTGCCCACCCCGAAAACCCAGCACGCGGCTGGTACAATGAAACTAGAAACACTGGGTTTCATCAGTTGGGGCTATGCCGCTTTACGAATACAGGTGTCACCGCTGTGGAGAAACGTTCGAGGTGATTCAGAAGTTCTCCGCCGAACCGCTGGCGCAGCATGAGGGCTGCGGAGGCGAAGTGGAACGCCTGGTCTCTCCGTCCGCCCTGCGGTTCAAAGGCTCGGGCTGGTACGTCAACGATTATGCCAAGCGCCGCTCGCCGGGCGGAGCCAACGGAAAATCGGAATCCGCTCCGACCGCCAAGTCCGAAGCCAAGACCGAGAGCAAAACCGAGAGTAAAACCGAGAGTAAAACCGAGAGCAAGCCGGCCGCCAAGGAATAGCGGCGCGGGCCACCCTGCTGATCAGGCGCTGGCCTGGCGGGCCTTGGTGTATTCCTTGGCCCAACGCTGCAACTTACTGTCGTGGCTCGACGGAACGGCGAACAGCAGGGTACGGGACTGGGTGCGGAACTCGTACTTTTCCACGCTACAAGCCGAGCGGTGCAGCCCGCTGCGCAGGACTTTTCCGAACACGATCAACCGCATCGGGCAGCCGTCGTCCAGCACCACCGGCCAACTGATGGAGATCTCGATGAACGCTCCGGTGGCCAGCGGCCGGTCAGTGGTGAAGGCCACGCCACCGCTGCTCATGTCGCACGTGGCGCCGGCGCCGGACGCGATGGTGGCTTCGCCTTCCAGCAGCTTGTAGCGCAGTTCGCGGTGCATCGGGAATCGCGTTCTCGCGCGCCGCTCGATGGATTTCGTGACCAATCTCATGCTGCTTCCTCCGAGTCGTGAACAGCTTGATCCGGAGCACGCCGGTTTCCGAAGTACGATCCGATTTATAATCAATCGGTTGCAGCCCTTGTCCGGGTACCATCTGTCTACTTCGTGTACGCTTCGGAACTCTCTGGGGTGTCCACCCTATGTACACTGCATGGACAGAGACGGAGTGGGTGCTGCCCGGGTCCCGGCTGTCACGAGACCGATACAGGTGCGTGATAGGCTAAGAGGCACATGCGAAAGATGCTGGCCACCGCGCTCCTTGCCGCCACCTGCCTGACGGCGGCTAACACTAAGAAACCAAAACTGGTTGTTGCTATCGTCATCGACCAGTTCCGCTACGATTATCTGACTCGTTTTCGCGCCGAATACAAGGCCGGTTTCGAGCGACTCCTCACGCAGGGGGCGGTCTTCACCGACGCCCGCTACATCCACTTTCCGACTGTGACGGCAGCCGGCCACTCGACATTCCTCAGTGGCGCCACGCCCTCGGTCAGCGGCATCGTGGGCAACGAGTGGTTCGATCGCGACGAGGGCAAGCGCGTCACCGCCGCCGGCGACGCCGCGACGCAACTTCTGGGCGGCGCGGATCCAGCGGCCACCGGGGCCTCTCCGCGCCGCCTGCTGGTCAGCACCATTGGCGACGAGATCAAGATGGCCGACGGCGGGAAGGCCAAGGTGATCGGAATCTCGCTCAAGGAACGCGCCGCTGTTCTGCCGGTGGGGCACATGGCCAACGGCGCGTTCTGGTTCGACAACCCATCCCGCGGCTTCGTCAGCAGCACTTACTACTTCCCCGAACTGCCCGGCTGGGTGAAGGAGTTCAACGCCGCGCACCCCGGGGACAAGCACCTTGGCGAGACTTGGCTCAATCACAAAATGCCCGAGGACCCCGCCGAATACTACGGCGACAGCAACAAAAGCCCCTTCACCACCAGTCCATTCGGCAACGAGATCGTGGAACTGCTGGCCGAGCGCGCCCTCGAGGCCGAACAACTCGGCAGGCACGAAACCTCCGATGTCCTGGCGGTGAGCTTTTCGTCCAACGATATTGTGGGGCACGAATACGGCCCCTACTCGCCGGAGGTTCACGACATCACCCTGCAGACCGACAGACTGTTGGAAAAGTTGTTCCTCGCCATCGACCGCCAGGTGGGCTTGAAGGACACGCTGATCGTGCTGACCGCCGACCACGGGGTGGCGCCCACCGCGCAGGAATCCGCGGATCACCACATGCCCGGCGGACGGATGCCGGCCGCCACGGTGAAGGCCGCCATCCTGAATGCGCTAGTGCCGCGCTTCGGGGAGGGGAACTGGATCCTGGGGATGTACGATCTTTTCGTCTACCTCAACCGCGACCTGATGGCGGCGAAGAAGCTCGACCCGGCTGAAGTGGACCGGGTGGCGGCGCAGGGCCTCTACCAGGTGGATCACGTCGCGCGCGTCTATACCCGCGAGCAACTCTCCAGCGGCAGCGTAGTGGCCGACGATATGAGCCGCCGCGTGATGAACGGCTACAACCTGCGGCGCGGCGCCGACCTGGAGATCATGCCCGAGCCCTATTGGACCATCGGCAGCAGCAACGCCGCGCACGCCACCACTTACAGCTACGACAACCACGTGCCGGTGATCTTCCTGGGGCCGGGAATCCTGGCGGGCGAGTACAACGAGTCCATCGCGGTAAACGACATCGCGCCCACACTGGCGGCGATCCTTCATGTGGAAACGCCTTCGGGTTCGGTGGGCCGCGCGCTCACGGAAATGCTGGAGCGGTAAGTCCTGTATAATCGACGTTATGAATCTTCGTCCCTTACACGACCGCATTCTGGTGACACGGCTGGATGAAGGCGAGCAGCGCCGCGGCGGCATCATCATTCCGGACTCGGCCAAGGAAAAGCCGCAACAGGCGGAGGTCAAGGCCGTGGGCAACGGCAAACTGCTGGATTCGGGCGAGCGCGTGGCGCTGGACGTGAAGGCCGGCGACCGCATCCTCTTCGGCAAGTATTCCGGCTCGGAGATCAGGGTAGACGGCGTCGAGTACCTGATCCTCAGGGAAGACGAAGTCCTCGGCGTTCTGGAATAGCCGGGGCGTCCCGCGGCGGCCGGGAATCGGCGGCTACAGGTGTTGCCGCGCTGCGCCAGCGGCGCCGGCGTACTGGTGTGATACGCTAGAGATCTAAACACCAAACCAGGAGTTTTTTCATGTCTTTTCGGATGCCGGTGGGGCCGTTACTGGTCTGTTCGGCGCTTTTCGTTGCAGCGCAGGGCGGCTTCGCGCAAACCAAGGCGGCTGTCGTCAACATGCAGGCCGCGGTCTACGGAACGGCTGAAGCAAAGAAGGCCGACGCCGATCTGCAGGCGCGGTTCAAGCCCAGACAGGACGAAATCCAGAACCTGAACAAGGAGATCGAAAGCCTCTCCAGCCGGCTTCAGTCCGGGAAACTGAGCCCCGAAGATGAAGCCGACGTCACCGTTCTCTTCAAGCGGAAGCAAACCGAACTGCAGCGCAAGCAGGACGACTTTACCGCCGACTTTCAGGTGTTCCGGGATGAGGTGTTGCAGAAGATGGGCGCCAAGATGCAGGCCGTGGTGAAGAAACTGGCCGAAGAAAAGGGCTACGACCTGGTCCTGGAAGCCACCTCGGCCATCTTCTTCAAGGGCGCGCTGGATATCACGACCGACGCCATCGCGGCATACGACAAAGCCAACCCGGTCGCGCCGGCGGCGAAGTAATCCGGTATCCTGGCGGGTGGGGGCGGAGATGGCCGGTTATCTCGATCAATACGGCGCCGGCGATGCGCGGCGCGAGAGGATCATCCGGACGCTGGTGATCTCGGTGCTTGCAATCGCAGTGGTGGCCGGCGCCGCGATCTTCATCTTCCACAACTATCGCGAGGAGCGGCAGGTCAAGCGGTTCTTCGAATTGCTGGCGGCGCACGACTACAAGGACGCCCACGCCATGTTCGATCCCGGGCCGGCGTACCCCATGTCGTCGTTTCTTCGGGATTGGGGGCCCGAAGCGGTCGATGTGAGCGGCTTCCGCATCGTCAAGAGCCGCTCCTGCTACTCCAACACGATCATCACGGTGCGATACGGCAAGGACCAGGAGCAGGTCCTGTGGGTGGATAGAGACAGTCTGAGTCTCAGCTTCGCGCCTTACGACGCGTGCCCGCCCAACGGACATCCACCGGTCTCGGCTCCCGGCGTACAATAGTCCTTTGGCGTTCGCGCCGGCGCGGGCCGGGGTGTTGAGGTCCGCTCCAGCCGGCGATCATCCGCCGAGGGAGTGAAAACATGGGACCGGCTCCGAGTGGACTGGAAGGCGTTGTCGCGGGCGAAAGCGAAATCTGCTTCATCGACGGATACCAGGGTATTCTCAGCTACCGCGGTTATAACATTCACACGCTGGCGGACAACGCGGTTTTCGAGGAAGTCGTCTTCCTGCTGTGGAACGGCTGGCTGCCGAAGCAGGCCGAACTCGACGCCTTGAAAGCGGACCTGGCGGCGGCCCGCGCGCTGCCCCGGGGCGTGGTGGATTTCCTGGGGAGCTACCCTGGCGGCAGTCCGATGGACGTGTTGCGCACGGCGGTTTCCATGCTCGCGCTCGACGATCCGGAAGCGCCCGACATGTCGCCCGAGGCCAACCGCCGCAAGGCCGTGCGGCTGATGGCGCGGACGGCCACTATCGTGACCACCTTCGACCGCCTGCGCAAGGGCGCGCCGCCGGTCGAGGACGATCCCAACCTCGGTTTTGCGGCCAACTTCCTGTTCACTCTGACCGGCAAGCGGCCCGACCCAGTGATGGAACGGGCCTTCGACGTGGCGCTCACCCTGCACGCCGATCACGAGCTCAACGCCTCCACTTTTGCCGCGCGCGTCACCGCCGCAACTCTGTCGGATATGTACTCCTCGGTCACCAGCGGCATCGGGGCGCTCAAGGGCCCGCTGCACGGCGGCGCCAACCAGGATGTCATCAAGTGGCTGCTCAATCTGGGCGATGAGGACGCCGCGGTGGCGGGGGTGCGGAACACGCTCGCCAGGAAGGTGAAGATTCCCGGGTTCGGCCACCGCGTCTACCGCACGGAAGATCCGCGCGCCACGCACTTGCGCGTGCTCTCGGAGGAACTGGGCAGGCGCACCGGCCACGAGGAGCTCTTCCGGTTGTCGAAGCGCATGGAAGAGACCGTGAAGAGCGTCAAGGGTCTCAATCCCAACGTGGACTTCTATTCGGCGTCGGCCTACTACTCGCTGGGCATACCCATCGATTTGTACACGCCGATTTTCGCCGTCAGCCGCATGTCCGGCTGGACCGCTCACGTGCTCGAACAGTACCACAACAACCGCCTGATCCGGCCGCGCGCGGAATATCGCGGCAATCCCGACGGCCAAACCTGGATTCCCATCGAGAGCCGGTAGGCTCATACTGGTAGCTATGGACGAGCGCGCCTATTACTCGGAATCGCCAACCACCAAACCGGCCGTACTGAACTGCCCCTACTGCAAGTCGGTGGAAACCTACGAGCTGCGGTGGATGGTGCGCAAGAAGAAGGACCGCCTGCCGGGCGGCGCCGACGAGCGCGACCGCGCCAAGTTCGCCAAGGCGCAGAGCTACATGGTGCTGATGGACGACAAGGCAAGCTGCAAAAACCTGCGCTGCCGCCGCACGTTCGATATTTCGGGCATTAAGACGATGGCGTTTGTGTAAGTGGGGCGGACGCCTGGATTCCTATGATGGACAGAAAATCCCTCCTGGTGACAGTTGTGTCCACCGTGGTAGGGCTGGCCGCTTGCGAAATCGGGATGCGGATGCTGCCTTCGTCCGGCCGGTGGGGAGCGTGGGCATTCCCCAGGATCGCCGTTGCGGCGGGCAGCGCCTCGCTCCGGAAGGCGGCGGCCTACGTTGCGCGGATGGACGCGGCTCCCGGAACCGACCGGCGGTGGTTCGTGGAGGATCCCGAGCCTCTGCAACGGGGGCGGGTGGACTCCGCGGCCATGGCTCGTTACCGGGAGTTCGAGCGGCGCGGCCTCTACCCCGCCAGCTCTCAATACGTTTTCAGCCGGGCATTCGTCGCGCAGGCGGGCTGTATGCCGGACGGCGCCTTCCGCGGCTTCCCGGACCGGGTGCTGGCATTTGACCCTCCCGGACCGTCGGGATATCCCAGATTCCGCTTCCCGCCCGGCGTCACCATGCCGGACGGAATGGTGACCAATCGATTCGGATTTCGCGGACCTCAGGTTTCGCTGGAGAAACCCGCCCGAACCATCCGCGTGGCGTTTGCCGGCGCTTCCACCACGGTCAACACCCACGAATTCGCATTCTCCTACCCGGAGTACACCGTCCACTGGCTGAACCGCTTCGCTCAAGCCAACGGCATGGATGTCCATTTCGAGGTGCTGAACGCCGGCCGCGAAGGGATCGGATCCGAAGACATAGCGGCCATCGTGCGATACGAACTGGTTCCGCTGAATCCGGACCTGGTGGTTTACTACGAAGGGGCCAACCAGTTCTATGTGCACGAGTTGATCTATCCGCCGATGCAAGGGCGCGCCGCCCTGGACGCGCGGGACGCCGTCTCTTTCCGCAGACCGCTGGAGTGGTTCCGTGTGCACTCCGCCATCGGCGACCGGATCGGCCGCCTCTTCCCGGGCTCCTTCGCGGCCGGCGAGCCCGCCAAACCATCCTACGAAGTGCGTTGGCCCAACGGTGTGGACGAGTTTCGTCCCGATCCGGACAATCCGAACCTGCCCATGAACCTGACCCTTATCGTCAAGGATCTGGACATCATGCGCGATGCGCTCCGGCAGGTTGGCGGCGTTCTGGCGGTGGCTTCGTTCGAGCGCCTGGCTGTCGACGGGCTGCGCCTGTCGCCGGCGGCCCATCGGACTATCTACGAGCAGCTCAACACGGCGTTCTGGCCGCTGCGTTATGCCGACGTCCGGCGCATCGCGAATTTTCAGAACCGCGTGTTTCGAGCCTACGCGGACAGCCGCCACGTCCCGTTTCTGGACATCGCCGGGCAGGTGCCCCAGGACCCGAGCCTGTTCACCGACACCGTCCACATGACGGAAGTCGGCGAGCGCCTGAAGGCCTGGATCGCCTTCCAGCAACTGGTTCCCTTCATTCGCCGGCAGATCGAAAGCGGGCAACTGCCCCAGACCAGCCGCCCGCCGCTCCCGCCGCCGCCGTCTATGGCTGCCTTTGAAGTTCCCGTGTGTCCCGGGCGCTGAGGTTCAACGCCTGCCAGGCGAGCGACCCCGCCACCGGAATCGCCGCCGCCAGCAGGAATGCCGCCCGGTAGCGATGGTGGTCAAACAGACCGCCGAATACCGGCATCGCCAGCGCCACCGCCAGCGACCACGCGCCCGCGCCCAGTCCCGCCAGGAAGCCGTAGTTCCGCGACGAGTAAACCCCGGTGGCGTAAGCCATGGCCGCCATCAACTGGCCGCCCGCCACGAACATCGCCAGACACATCGCCAGCAGCGCCGCCGCCACGGAGCTAAAGTGCGCGGTCGAGGCCAGCGGCAACCCCAGCAGCAGCAGCACCACCTGCAGGCGCCGCATGCCGGCCAACGAATCGCCGTGGGCGGCGAAGCGGTCGATTGCCCAGCCCCAGAAGAAATAGCCGATCTCCCATCCCAGCGGTGGAATCCACAGCGCCCAGCCGATCTGCGACTGCGTCCTGCCGAGGGCCTGGCTCAGGTACAGCGACGCGCCGTAGAGCACGAATCCGAGCGGCAAACCGCCCATGGCGTAGAGCAGGGCGAAGCTCCAGACGCGGGCATCGCCCACGCGGATGGATGCCGCTTGGGGCGCCGTGGGCGAAGCCGCCTCCCGCTCCGGCGCCTGGCGGATTTCCGGCCGCCGGCTCATCCACAGCCACCAGCCGAGCCAGGCCAGCCCGGCCAATCCCGTGAACCAGAACGCGCCGCGCCATCCGTGGCGTGACGCGATGGGGGTGGTGAGGATGGGCGTGATCACCGCTCCCAGCGATCCTCCGCTATAGGCTACCGCGATGCCGCGCAGGCGCCGCGCCACGGGAAGGGTTTGCGTCACCGTGCGCAGCGCGGCGTGCGGCGCCGCGGCCGCCCAGTCGACACCCACCTGCAGCGGGTGAATCGGATCGTCGACCGCGGCGA